>Ga0065720_1002847_pt1 | contig 42881 bp, 40 predicted proteins | sample Thericmetagenome_FD_59107 | JGI IMG/M metagenome (GOLD analysis project Ga0065720, IMG submission 59107) | Thermophilic microbial communities from the Joint Bioenergy Institute, California, USA of rice/straw/compost enrichment - eDNA_2 v2... | ecosystem: Engineered > Solid waste > Grass >... | reverse complement strand
CCTGATGGCGGGCTCGTCGGGGATGGTCTGGGCCCAGGTGGCCTACGAGTCGGGCCAGATCTCCCGGCGGGACATCGCGCGCTGGGGCTGGGAGCACTTCCGCTACCGGCTCCGCGGCGCGAGCGACCAGGCGACCCACCAGGCGCTCACCCAGGCGCGCGAGGTGCTGCGCGGCACGCCCGAGCGGGACCTGCGGCGCATGGGCCCGGCGGTGATGGCGGGCGTGCTGCCGCGGATCTACCCGCAGATGCTCGCGGAGGTCTACGCGCACCAGGACGCGGGCCGGCCGACGTTCATCGTGAGCGCGGCCAGCAACGACCTGATCGAGATGCTCGCGCTCGTCCTCGGCATGGACGGCGGGGTGGGCACCCGCTACGAGGTCGACGAGGCCGGCCGCTACACCGGCGAGCTCGACGGCCCCTTCGTCTACGGCGAGGGCAAGGTCGAGGCGATGCGCCGCTACGCGGAGGAGCACGACATCGACCTGGCCTCCTCCTGGGCCTACTCGGACTCCGCCTCGGACCTGCCGATGCTGCGCGCGGTCGGCAACCCCGTGGTCGTGAACCCCGACCCGGCGCTGCTTGCCGTCGCCCGGGCCGAGGGCTGGCGCGTGATGCGCTTCGAGAAGCTCGGCAGGCGGCTCGCGCTCATCGGCGGCGTCGCGGTGGCCGCCCTGGTCGGCGGCGCGCAGGCCGCGCTGCGCAAGCGGCGCCCGGCCCGCAACTTGCGGGCCGTGCGGCTCGGCCGGCGCGGCTGAGTGTGAGCCGGCCCGGCCGCACAGCGATACGCTCTCAGGGGCAATGGGCGAGACGCAGAACCGCACGATCCGCGTGGTCGTCGCCAAGCCCGGCCTCGACGGCCACGACCGCGGCGCCAAGATCATCGCCCGCGCCCTGCGCGACGCGGGCATGGAGGTGATCTACACGGGCCTGCACCAGACGCCCGAGCAGATCGTCGCCACGGTGATCCAGGAGGACGCGGACGCGGTTGGCCTCTCGATCCTCTCCGGCGCCCACATGACGCTCGTGCCCAAGGTGCTCCGGCTGATGGAGGAGCAGGGCGTGGGCGACGTCGTCGTCACCGTCGGCGGCACGATCCCGGCCGACGACGCCGAGGAGCTCAAGCGCATGGGCGTCGCCGAGGTCTTCACCCCCGGCGCCCCGACCGACGAGATCGTCGAGTTCATCCGCGACGCGGTGGGCTCGCGAACGCCGGCCTAGCGAGCCGCGTTCCAGGGGCATCCGGGCGCGAGCGGGCCGCTGCGGCGGAACCGCGACATTTCTACCTACTCCGCGGTAGATTGACTAGTCAGTCAACCGGGTCGAAATCGCGGTACTATGCCGCGGCGCCCGCCCCCCGAACGCGGGTTCGCCACACCCAAGGAGGCTCCGACTTTGAAGATTTGCTGTCTTGTGAAGGAGGTCCCGGACGCGGCGGTCCAAAAGCGGATCGATCCCAACACGATGCGTCTGGACCGTTCCGGCGAGAAGAACCTCAACCCGTTCGACACGCACGCCCTCGAGGCCGCCATGCAGATCCGCGAGAGCGGCGTGGTGCAGGTCGACGAGATCGTGGCGGTCACGATGGGCCCCGAGAGCGCCGTGCGCGCCCTGCACAAGGCCGTCGCCCTCGGCGCCGACCGCTCGGTCCACCTGACCGACCCGGCCCTGGAGGGCTCGGACGTGAACGCCACGGGCTACGCCCTCGCCAAGGTGCTCGAGAGCGAGCAGCCCGACCTGGTCCTGCTCGGCCAGCAGTCGGACGACGGCGAGTGCTACACGATCGGCGCGGTGGTCGCCGACCACCTGCAGGTGCCCTCGCTCACGCAGGTCATCAAGATCGACGTTGCCGAGGGCAAGCTCACCTGCGAGCGCCAGGCCGAGTACGGCTACGACACCGTCGAGGTCGAGCTCCCCGCCGTGATCTCCGTGGGCGACGCGATCAATGAGCCTCGCTACCCGTCGCTCAAGGCGATCATGGGCGCGAAGAAGAAGCCGCTCGACACGAAGTCGGCCGCTGACGTCGGCATCGACACCAGCGAGGTCGGCATCGAGGGCTCGAAGACCCGCGTGCTCGCGATCAACCCGCCCCCCGCGAAGGAGCCGGGTGAGGTCTTCGAGGACGAGGACACGGACGAGACGGTCAACAAGATCGTCGCTTGGCTCGAGGAAAGGAAGCTGGTCTGATGGCCGGGATTCTGGTTTACGCCCTGCACGACGACGCGGGCAACTTCAACAAGAACTCGCTCGGCGCCCTCTCCGAGGCGGCCAAGCTGGCCGAGCAGATTGGCGGCGAGGCCGCGGCGGTGGTCGTCGGCGACGTCTCCGACGACGCGGCCGCCGGGCTCGGCGCCTACGGCGCGAAGCGGGTCTTCCGCGCGAAGTCGGCCCCCGAGGGCCTCGCGCAGCCCATCGTCGACGTGATGGCGAAGGTGATCAAGGACGAGGGCTTCAGCTACGCGCTCTTCGGCGGCGGCCTCTTGGGCTTCGAGATCGGCGCCGGCCTCACGGCGCGCCTGAACGCGGGCGTGACGATGGAGGTCACCGCGGTCAAGGTCCAGGACGGCAAGCTGGTCGCCGAGCGGCCCGTGCTCCAGGACTCGGCCGTGGTCGACGTCGGCTACGTGTCTGACCCGGGCATCATCATCGGCCGCCTGAACGCCTGGGTCCCGGAGGAGCGCGGCGGCACGGCCGAGGTCGTCGACATCGACGTCGAGCTCTCGCCGTGGTCCACGAAGGCGCGCATGGTCAAGCGCGGCGAGCAGCGCGGTGGCGACATCAACATCGAGGACGCCGACATCCTGGTCGGCGGCGGCCGCGGGCTCGGCGATGCGGAGTCCTTCAAGATCGCCGAGGACCTCGCCGAGGCGCTCGGCGGCGCCGTCGCCGCGACCCGCGCGGTGGTCGACGCCGGCTGGTACCCGTACGCGGCGCAGATCGGCCAGACCGGCAAGACGGTCGCGCCGAAGCTCTACCTCGCGCTGGGCATCTCGGGCGCCATCCAGCACAAGGTCGGCATGCAGAACTCCGAGAACATCGTCGCGATCAACAAGGACCCGAACGCGCCGATCTTCGAGTTCTGCGACCTCGGCGTCGTCGGCGACCTCCACAAGATCGCACCCAAGCTCACCGAGGCGATCAAGGCAAAGAAGGGGTAGTAGTGCGGCGCTGAGCGGCCGCCGGTCAAGGGCCCTGGGCAGCGGGGCCTGCGGCCGGCGGCCTGCGCCGCAGCTTCACCGGAAGGGACGAAGAGAGAGACATGGCACGACCGAGCGATTTCCCACCTCCGTTTGACCCGAACGATTACGTCGGGCCCCCGACCGATCCGCCCGAGGAGCGGCTCGAGGCGGGCATCGTGATCGTCGGCGGTGGGCCGGCCGGGCTCGCCTGCGCCAACCGGCTGATGCAGCACCTGGCGGACGAGCCCGAGCTCGCGGAGCAGCTCGGCGAGATCCCCGTCGCCGTGCTTGAGAAGGGCAAGGCGTGCGGGGCGCACAACGTCTCCGGGGCCAACATGCGCCCCTCCGCGATGCGGGAGCTCTTCCCCGACCTCGACGAGAGCGAGTGGCCCGTCTACCAGAAGGTGGAGAAGGACGCGGTCTACCTGCTCACGAAGCGGTTGGCGATCCCGCTCAAGCCGCCGCCCCCCAACTTCCGCAACCACGGCAACTACGTCACCTCGGTCTCCAAGCTGAGCCGCTGGCTCGCCGAGAAGGCCGAGGAGGCCGGCGCCTACATCCTCACCGAGACCGCCGCCGACAAGCTGCTGGTCGAGGACCGGATCGTCCGCGGCGTGCGCTCGGGCGACAAGGGCCGCGGCCGCGACGGCGAGGAGCTCTCGAACTTCGAGCCCGGCGCGGACCTGATCGCGAAGGCGACGGTGCTCGCCGAGGGCACGATCGGGCACCTCACGCAGTGCGCGATCAAGTACTTCGGCCTCGAGGGCGACCCGCCGCGCTGGGAGATCGGCGTGAAGGAGATCTGGGAGGTGCCGAAGCCGCTCGACCGGGTCATCCACACGATGAACTGGCCGCTGCGGATGCGCCCGAAGTACAACGAGTTCGGCGGCTCGTTCATCTACCCGATGGGCCCCGACAAGGTCTGCATCGGCATGGTCGTCGGCCTCGACACCACCGACGCCACGTTCTCCTGCCACGACGCCCTGCAGCAGCTCAAGACGCACCCGTTCATCCGCAAGATCCTCGAGGGCGGCAAGCGGGTCGGCTGGGGCGCGAAGACGATCCCGTCGGGCGGCTACTGGTCGATGCCGCGCAAGCTGTCGGTGCCCGGCATGGTCATGGCGGGCGACTGCGTCTCGATGGTCAACGTGCCGTACCTCAAGGGCATCCACTACGCGATGCACGCGGGGATCTACGCGGCCGACGCGATCGTCGACGCGCTCAAGAAGGACCCCGAGTCCGTCAACTTCTCGGCCTACGACGAGAAGGTCCGCAACTCGGTGATCGAGAAGGACCTCTACAAGGCCCGCAACGTCCGCCAGTACGGCGACAAGGGCTTCGTCGCCTTCGGCGCGATCGCCAACGCCTGGCTGCTCTCGGGCGGGGCGCTGCCGCCGGGGCACAAGCGCAACGAGCCGGACGCCGGCGTCGACGTGCACATCGGCAAGGCCGGCGAGAAGTACCCGAAGCCGGACGGCGAGTACATCTTCGACAAGCTCTCCTCGGTGTTCCTGTCGGGGAACGCGACGCGCGACGACGCGCCGAACCACGTGCGCATCCAGAGGCGCGTGCCGCGCGAGGTCGCGCAGGCGTGGGTCTCGATGTGCCCGGCGCAGGTCTACGAGATCCCCGAGGACCAGCTCGAGTCGAACTCGCCCGTGGTCGACGTGCACGTGACCGCGTCCAACTGCGTGCAGTGCGGCGCGATCACGGCCAAGGGCGGCCGCCTGACGCTGCCGGAGGGCGGCGACGGGCCGCTCTACCAGGAGACCTGAGCGTTACGGTCGGCCGTGTGGAGCACGAGGGCGCCCCGCACACCGACCGGGTTGAGCTGCGCGACGGGCGCGCCGTGCTCGTCGCGCCGCTCCACGTCTCCGACCGCGAGCGCTTCGTAGCGGGGCTGGGGAGGGCGAGCGCCGACTCGCTGTACCGGCGCTTCATGGCGCCGGTCAAGCGCCTCGAGGACCTCCAGCTCCGCTACCTGCTCGACGTCGACCAGCGCGATCACGTGGCCCTGCTCGCCGTCGCCGAGGACGACGGCTTGGCCGTGGGGATCGCGCGCTTCGTCCGCAACCCGGCGCGGCCGGACGTCGCGGAGGCGGCGATCCTGGTCGTCGACGACTGGCAGGGCGTCGGGCTCGGCAAGGCGCTCGGCCGCCTGCTCGCCGACCGCGCCCGCGCGCTCGGCATCGACCGCTTCGAGGCGTGGCTGCTCTCCGACAACCACGCGATGCTCGCCGTGCTCGACGCGCTGGGGCCGTTTCGCGAAGTCGACCGCGACGGCCCCACGGTGAGGGTCGAGGTCGACCTGCCCGAGCGCGGGATCGGCGAGCACATGACCGGGATCCTGCGCGCCGTGGCTGCGGGCGACTTCAAGCTCGCGCCCAAGCCGGGCGAGGCCGGCTAGCGCCGCTACACTCAGTCGCGATGAAGGCCGGTATCCACCCCGAGTACGTACTTGCGCACGTGCACTGCTCGTGCGGCAACGAGTTCTACACCCGCTCGACGAAGCCCGATCTGCACGTCGAGATCTGCTCGGAGTGCCATCCCTTCTACACGGGCAAGCAGAAGCTCGTCGACACCGGCGGCCGGGTTGAGCGCTTCCGCCGCCGCGCCCGCCGCGCCCGCCGCTAACGCGATCGCCGCAGCGAGCCGATTTCCGGGGTAGTGGCTCGCTCTTCCGAACCCGCAGGCGCGCAGGCTCCCTGCGTGGCCGACGTCCGCATGCCCGACCGCCTGCCGGTCGCGGGCCGCGACGCGCCGCTCGGCGGCCAGGCCGTCCTCGAGGGCGTGATGATGCGCGGGGTCTCGACCTGGGCGGTGGCGGTCCGCAGGCCGGACGGCGAGATCGAGGTGAGCTCCGAGCCGGTGGTGAGCTGGGCGAAGCGCCACCGCGCGCTGCGCTGGCCCGTGATCCGCGGCGTGGTCGCGCTCGCCGAGTCGCTCGCGATCGGCTTCCGCGCGATCGCGATCTCCGCGAACGCCCAGCTCGCCGACGACGAGGACGGCGAGCCTGAGGAGATCGGCGGGCTCACGTGGGGCCTGACCGTGCTCGGCTCGCTGCTGCTCGCGATCGGGCTGTTCTTCGTCGTCCCGGTCGGGGTGACCAGCCTCTTCAAGGACGCGCTCGGCTCGGCGTTCCTCTTCTGGCTCGTCGAGGGGGTCCTGCGCACCGCCATCTTCATCGGCTACATCGTCGCGATCAGCCGCCTGCCCGACCTGCGGCGGGTGTTCGAGTACCACGGCGCCGAGCACAAGACGATCTCCTGCTTCGAGGCGGGCGACGAGCTCACGCCCGAGCGCGCGGCGGCCTACTCGCGCTTCCACCCGCGCTGCGGGACGAGCTTCTTGCTCGTCGTCATGGTGCTCGCGATCTTCGTGTTCGCGCCGATCGGCCTGCCCGCGTGGTACTGGCTGGTGCTCTCGCGCGTGCTCGGCATCCCGCTGCTCGCGGGGCTCTCCTACGAGGTCATCAAGTGGGCCGGCCGCAACCGCCGGCGGGCCTGGGTGCGCGCCGTGATGTGGCCGGGGCTGATGCTGCAGAGCCTGACCACGCGCGAGCCGGACCGCGAGCAGCTCGCCGTGGCGATCGCTGCGCTCGAGGCGGTGCTCGCCGTCGAGACGCCCGGCGGCGACGCCGACGCCGAGCGCATCGAGATCGTCGCCTGACCGCGCGCTAGAGCTCGCAGCTCTCCTGCGGGTGCTTGCCGGGCCCTGGCGGCGCCCGGCGGCCCGGCCGCTTCCGTGCGAGGTGCGCTGCCACTAGCCTGAGCAGCGTGATCGAGCGCTTGGTCGAACAGATCGAAGCCCGCTTCGCGGAGCTCGAGCGGCAGATGTCGGATCCGGCGGTGATCGCCGACCAGCAGCGCTACGCCGAGGTCGGGCGCGAGTACCGCCAGCTCGAGCCCGCCCACGAGCTGGCGGCCAAGTGGCGCACGCTCAAGGACGACCTCGAGGGCGCGCGCGAGCTCCTGCGCGAGGACGGGGACGACCCCGAGCTGCGCGCGCTGGTCGCGGAGGCCCCCAAGCGCCTGGAGGAGCTCGAGGAGGCGATCCGCCTGGCGATGGTCGAGCGCGATCCCAACGACGATAAGAACGTGATCGTCGAGATCCGCGCGGGCGCCGGCGGCGACGAGGCCGCGATCTTCGCGGGCGATCTGTTCAAGATGCTCACGCGCTACGCCGCCGACCGCGGCTTCGCCACCGAGGTGCTCTCGCAGTCGCCCGCGGACGCCGGCGGCTTCAAGGAGGTCACGTTCTCGGTGAAGGGCGACGGCGCGTACTCGGTCTTCAAGTACGAGGGCGGCACGCACCGCGTCCAGCGCGTGCCCAAGACCGAGTCGCAGGGCCGCATCCACACCTCGACCGCGACGGTCGCCGTGCTGCCCGAGGCCGAGGAGGTCGAGGTCGAGATCGACCCCAACGACCTGCAGATCGACGTCTACCGGTCCTCGGGCCCGGGCGGGCAGTCGGTGAACACGACCGACTCGGCGGTCCGCATCACCCACAAGCCGACCGGGATCGTGGTCTCGATGCAGGACGAGAAATCCCAGCTCCAGAACCGCGAGAAGGCGATGCGCGTCCTGCGCGCGCGGCTGTACGAGCGCAAGCTGGCCGAGCAGCGCGCGGAGATCGACGCCGACCGGCGCGCGCAGGTGGGCACGGGCGAGCGCTCGGAGAAGATCCGCACCTACAACTTCCCGCAGGGACGCGTGACCGACCACCGCGTGAAGCTCACCGTCCACAACCTCGACGAGGTGCTCGCGGGCGACCTGCGCGAGTTCACGGACGCCCTCGCCGCCGAGGAGAAGCGCGCGCGGCTCGCCGCCCAGGCGGCGGAGCCCGTCGGCTGACGGTGAACCCGGCGAGCACGGTCGCGGAGGCATTGGGGGCCGCGACCGACGCCCTGCGCGCGGCGGGCATCGACACGCCGCGCCTCGACGCCGAGCTGCTGCTCGAGCGGGCGACGGGCGAGCGCCGCGAGCGCTTCGCGATGGAGCCCGAGGCGCGGCTCGACCCGGTGGCGGCGCGCGCGTTCGCCGAGTTCGTGCGCCGGCGCCTGCGGCGCGAGCCCGTCGCCTACATCCTCGGCGTGCGCGCCTTCCGGCGCATCGAGCTCGCGGTCGACCGGCGCGTGCTGATCCCGCGGCCCGAGACCGAGCACCTGGTCGAGGTGGCGCTCGAGCTCGAGCCGCTCGCCGTCTGCGACGTCGGCACCGGCTCGGGCGCGATCGCACTCGCCGTCGCCGACGAGCTGCCCAACGCGCGGGTGACCGCGACCGACATCTACCCGGACGCGCTCGAGGTCGCGCGCGCGAACGCCGAGCGCCTGGGGCTCGCCGACAGGGTGCGCTTCGAGGCCGGCTCGCTGCCCAGGGAGGGCTCGTTCGACCTGATCCTCGCGAACCTGCCGTACGTGAGCGAGCGCGAGTGGCTCGGGCTCGAGCCCGAGGTCCGCGACTACGAGCCGCGCGGCGCGCTGGTCCCGGGTCCGACCGGCCTGGAGGCGATCGAGGCGCTGCTCGGGGAGCTCGCGGTCGGCGTGGGCGCCGGCGCGAAGGCGGTCGCGCTCGAGGTGGGGGCGGGGCAGGCGCCGGTGGTCGCCGAGCTCGTGCGCCGCGCCGGGTTCGAGCGGGTCGAGGTGCGGCGGGATCTGGCCGGGATCGAGCGGGTGGTGGTGGGCCGGTGAGCGCGCTCGTCTCGATCGCGCGCGACGGGGCGCCGGCGGCGCGCGCCGCGCTGGAGCGCACGATCGCCTCGGGCGGGGTCGCGGTCTTCCCCTCCGACGGCGTCTACGGCCTCGCCTGCGACCCGCTGAACGCGGACGCGATCGCTCGCATCCACGCCCTCAAGGGGCGCGACGACGGTAAGCCGGCGGCGGTCATGTACTTCTCGCCGCTCATCCTCCGCGAGCTGCTGCCGAGCCTCGGGGAGCGCACCCGCGAGGCGCTCGCCGCGCTCCTGCCCGGCCCGGTGACCGCCGTCGTCCACAACCCCGAGCGGCGCTACCCGCTCGCCTGCCGCGCCGACCCCGAGCGCCTCGGCGTGCGCCTGATCGAGGGCCCGCTGGCGGGCGCCTCGTGCCCGGTCTTCCAGACCAGCGCGAACCTCTCCGGCGAGCCCGCGCCGAGCGCGCTCGAGGGCGTCCCCGGGAGCATCCGCCGGGGCGCCGACCTGGTGATCGACGGCGGCCGGCTGCCCGGCATCGCCTCGACCGTGGTCGACCTCACGGGCCTGGAGCGCGGGGAGGGCTGGCGCATCCTGCGCGAGGGCGCGGCGAGCGCGGCGGAGGTGCGCGCGCGCCTGGCGCCCCTGTCGGGCCCGGCCGACGAGTAGCCACCGGGCGCGCCATAGGGCCCCGGCGCGGGCGTTGAGTCCACGTCGCCGCCTTCCGGCACCCAGGGCTTTGCCGGAGCGCAACGCCCCGCACCGCAACGTTCAGCCGTGGTCGTCGAAATCCGAAGGCCAGGGCTGAACGATCCGCGGGGCGCCTCCGACTTTCAGCCCTCGTGTTCGAAAAACGACGACCAGGGCTGAACGGGGTGTTTGGGGGGTTTCGATGCGGTCAGCAGACGTCAGACGTATAATGACTCGCGTGAGCCCCATGAACGACGACCAGGGCGCGCCCGTCCGGCTCGACCTCGCCTACCGCTCCGCGGCGCTCGAGGCGGCGAGCTCCGAGGGCGTGGACCTGCTGGTGATCGGCGGCGGCGTGGTCGGCGCGGGCGCCGCGCTCGACGCCGCGACCCGCGGCCTGCGCGTGGCCCTGGTAGAGGCCGGCGACTGGGGTGGCGGGACGTCGAGCCGTTCCTCGCGGCTCATCCACGGCGGCATCCGCTACCTCGAGCAGATGGACTTCGCGCTGGTGCGCGAGGCGCTCGTGGAGCAGGGCCTGCTGCTCCGCAGGCTGGCCCCGCACCTGGTGCGCCCCGTGCGGTTCCTCTACCCGGTCCAGCGCGGCCTTCCCGAACGGCTTTACGTGGGCACGGGCATGGCCATGTACGACGCGTTCCGGTTCACGCGCGGCCGGCGCCTGCCGCTGCCGCCGCACAAGCACCTCGGCCGCGCCGAGGTGCTCCGCGAGATGCCCGGGCTCGACCCGGGCGCGGTGCGGGGCGGGCTCGCCTACTACGACGGCCAGGTCGACGACGCGCGCCTGGTCGTCACCCTGGCGCGCACGGCGGCGGCGCTCGGCGCGCGCGTGATCTCGCGCGCGCGGGTGGTCGATCTCCTGCGCTCGGGCGGCTGGGTAGCCGGCGCGCGCGTGCGCGACGAGCTCACCGGCGAGGAGCGCGAGATCCGCGCGCGGGCCGTCGTCAACGCGACCGGCGTGTGGACGGCGCAGATGCAGGCGCTCAGCCCCGCCAGGCCGACGCTGCGGGTGACGATGTCCAAGGGCGTCCACCTCCTGGTCGACCGCGACCGGATCGACGCCAGCATGGGGCTGCTCCTGCGCACCGACCGCAGCGTCCTGTTCGTGATCCCGTGGGGGCGGCGCTGGCTGATCGGGACGACCGACACGCCCTACACCGGCGACCCGGCGCACCCGACCGTGGACTCCGAGGACGTCTCGTACCTGCTCGACAACGTGAACCGGGTGCTGGCGCGGCCGCTGCGCCGCGAGGACATCCTCGGCGTGTATGCCGGGCTGCGGCCGCTGGTCGCCGCGGGCGACGGCGGCCCGACCACGAAGCTCAGCCGCGAGCACGTCGTGGAGACCCTCGAGCCCGGCTTCACGATGATCGCGGGCGGCAAGCTCACCACCTACCGCGTGATGGCGCGCGACGTGGTCGACGCGGCGCTCGCCGACGCCTCGGTTGCGGCGCCGCCGTCCAGGACGGCCGAGGTCCCGCTGGTCGGCGCGAGACGCTGGCGCGCGGCGCGCGAGCTCGCCTACGAGCTCTGCCGGCCCGCGGGCCTCGCGGACGACGCGACCGAGCGGCTTCTGTGGCGCTACGGCGACCGCCTGCTCGACCTCTTGCACCTGATCGACGCCGATGCCGAGCTCGGCGAGCCCGTGGCGGACGGCCACGACGCCCTGCTCGCCGAGGCGCGCTACGCGGTCGAGGCCGAGGGGGCGCTCACCCTCGAGGACGTCCTCACGCGCCGCCTGCGCCTCACAGGCGAGGTCGACGACCTCTCCGAGGAGCACCTCGAGCGCGTTGCCGCCGTGGTCGGAGAGCCGCTCGGCTGGAGCGAGGAGCGGCGCCGCGAGGAGGTCTCCGCCTACCTGGCCGAGCGGGCGCGCGAGCGCGAGGGGGCCGGCCTGCCGCCGAGCGCGGGGGAGGGCGCGCCGGACGGCCGCGCCGTCGTCGGCGGCCGCCAGGCCTGAAAGGCGCGAACCACTTGACACATCCGCAACCTTCTACTACCGTCGCCTAATCATCAGACGCCTGACGTCTAACGCCCGACCAGGAACGAACGTCGGGCAAGGTTTTACGGAGGAGGCGCTCGATTGCAGACGACTCACACCACAGCTCCGACAGCCCAAGCGGGGGTCGGTGAGGAGCTGGCAAAGAAGAAGCTCACCAAGGTGGCGGGCCCGATCCTCCTGTGGGGGATCGGCGTCGGCGCGGTCATCTCCGGTGACTACTACGGGTGGAACGCAGGCCTCGGCCTGACCGGCTACTGGGGGTACCTGGTCGCCATCGGGATCATGGGCCTGCTGTACGCCGGCCTCTCGGCGGTGATCGGCGAGCTCAGCGCCGCGATCCCGCACTCGGGTGGCGCTTACGCGTTCGTGCGCACCGCAATGGGACGAGTCTGGGCCGCGCTCGCGGGGGTGAGCGTGCTTCTGGAGTTCGTCTTCGCGCCGGTCGCCGTCGCGCTCACCATCGGTGCCTACGTCCAGGTGCTGATCCCCGAGATCCCGATCCTGGTCAGCGCGGCCGCGCTGTACATCGGCTCGGTCGGGGTCCACTTGATGGGCGCGGGCAACTCGCTTCGGTTCGAGCTCGTGTTCACGCTCATCGCGCTCGTCGGCCTGGCCGTGTTCTGCATCGTCGGGATCCCCGAGATCTCGGTCGACAACCTGAACGCGTACTCCGACGGCGCGCTGTTCCCCGACGGCATCAGCGGCCTGTGGGCGACCCTGCCGCTCGCCGCGTGGTTCTTCTTCGCCATCGAGAGCCTGCCGATGGCGGCCGAGGAGACGCGCGACCCGAAGCGCGACATGCCGCGGGCGCTCGTGCTCTCGTGGATCACGCTGGCGGTCATCGGCGTCGCCACGCTGACGGTCGCGGCCGGCGTGGGCGGCTCGGACCTGCCCGACGCGGCGGCCCCGCTGACGGTCGCGCTCGAGAACGTGCTCGGCGACCACGGCTGGATCGTCCCGGTGGTCGCGCTGTTCGCGATCGCCGCCCTGGTCGCGAGCTTCCACGCGATCGTCCTGGGCTTCTCGCGGCAGGCCTTCGCGCTCTCGCGCGCGGGGTACCTGCCGGAGTGGCTCTCGCGGCTCAACAAGCACCGCGTCCCGACGTGGGGCCTGATCGCGCCGGCGATCTTCGGCTACGTCCTGGTCATCCTCGGCCACGCGGTGATCGCCGACGCGGTGCCGGTCCTGGTCACGCTGTCGGTGTTCGTGGCCGCCGTCTCGTACATGCTGATGATGGTCGCGGCGCTGATCCTGCGGGCCAAGCGCCCCGACCTGGAGCGCTCGTACAAGGCGCCGGGCGGCCGGGTCACGATGGTGATCTCGTTCCTGCTCGCCGCGCTGCTGATCCCCGCGGGCACGTTCGACTACCCGCTGGCGATCGTGATCGGCGTCGTGGTGTTCGCCGCCTTCCTGGCGTACTACTTCGCCGTCGCGCGCAACCGCGTGGGCGACCTGAGCGCCGAGGACGAGCTGGCGATCGTCGAGGCCGCGGAAGCGGAGCTCGCGCACTAGAGGTCACGGTGTGGGTTCGAGGGCGGCGCCACGGACGGCGCCGCCCTCACGCTTGCGGGACGACGGATGACGACTGAGGCGGAAATCACGACCCTCGCGGAGCCGGCGGCCGTCCTGTGGGACCTGGACGGGACGCTGGTCGACTCCGAGCGGCTGTGGCGGGAGGCCGAGTTCGAGTTCCTCGAGAGCAAGGGGCTCCCGTGGAGCCACGAGGCGGGCAAGCGGCTCGTCGGCGGGAGCCTGGACATCGCAAGCGACGTGATCGCCGAGGTGACCGGCGTGCGCTTCACCGTCGAGGAGCTCAAGGAGGGGCTCATGGGGATCTTCTTCCGCAAGCTGACCGAGGGGATCCCCTGGGCGCCGGGCGCCCTCGACCTGGTGAGCGCGGTCGCCGCCGCGGGCGCGCCCCAGGCGCTGGTCACCTCCTCGGAGCGCGAGGTGGCCGAGCTCGTGGCGGAGGCCGCGGGCGGCCGCTTCGCCGCGATCGTCTCGCGCGGCGACGTCGACAGGCCGAAGCCCGACCCCGAGCCCTACCGGCGGGCGGTCGGGCTGCTCGGCCTGGACGCGGGCGAGTGCCTGGCGTTCGAGGACTCGCGCGCCGGGGTCACCTCCGCCGCGGGGGCGGGCGTGCGCGTCGTCGCGGTGGGGGCCGAGCACCCGGGGGCGTTCGCGAGCGTCCCGGCGCTCGACCGCCTCGAGGTGCGCCCCGCCGCGGGCGTGCCGTCCCTAGTCATCAGACGTTAGACTTCTGACGTATGAAGTCCACGGCTCTCGACCGAGCGGCTGCGGTGCCGCTCTACCGCGGCTACGCGTTCGACCTCGACGGGACGCTCTATCTGGGCGAGGCGCCGATCCCGGGCGCGCCCGAGGCGGTCGAGCGCCTGCGCGAGCTGGGCGCGCGGGTCGTGTTCGTCACCAACAAGCCGCTGGAGACGAACGCTGACTACGCGGCGAAGCTCACGCGCCTGGGGATCCCGGCGAGCCCGGAGGACGTGGTCTCGTCGATCGACGCGCTGCTGCTCTACCTGCGCGACCGGCACGAGGGCCGCCGCCTGCTGCCGGTGGCGGAGCCGGTGGTGGTCGAGGCGCTGCGCGGGGCGGGCTTCGAGGTGAGCGACGACCCCGACGGCGCGGAGGTCGTGGTCGTCTCGTTCGACCGGACCTTCGACTACGACAAGCTGCTGCGCGCCTACCAGGCGGTCCGGGCGGGCGCGGTGATCGTCGCCACCAACCCGGACCCGTACTGCCCCACCCCGGACGGGGGGCTGCCGGACTGCGCCGCGATGCTCGCCGCGATCGAGGCGTGCACGGGCGCGCGCGCCGAGGCCGTGGTCGGCAAGCCGAGCCGTCACATGGCGGCCGCCTTCCTCGACCGCCTCGGCGTCGAGCCGCACGAGGCGGCGATGGTCGGCGACCGCCTGCGGACCGACGTGCTCATGGGCCTCGAGGCGGGCATGGCGGCGGTGCTCGTCCTCTCGGGCGCGACCAGCCGCGACGCGATCGCCGGCGCCGGCATCGAGCCGACGCACGTGGTCGCCGACGTCACCCACCTCGTCCCGCCCGCGGAGCGAGGTTCCTGACCAACGAAGGAGGACACCCGGATGTCGGAATTCATCTTCATGCTCACCCACCACGACCGCACGGTGGACAACGCGCTGGAGGTGCTCGAGCAGGTCAAGGACACCGGCCTGCGGCACATCGGCTTCAAGGACGTGGGCGCCTCGCCCGAGCGCCAGCGGGAGCTCACCGAGGCGGCGCACGAGGCGGGCATGACCGTCTACCTCGAGGTCGTCTCGGTGGCCGCCGAGGACGAGCTGCGCTCGGTCGAGGCGGCGATCAACGCCGGCGTGGACTGGATCGTCGGCGGCAAGTACGTCGACCAGGCGCTGGAGCGCCTCGAGGGCACCGGGATCAAGTTCGCGCCCTTCCCCGGCACGGTGGTCGGCCACCCGAGCGTGCTGGAGGGCACCGTCGAGGAGATCGCGTCGCACGCGCGCGAGCTCACCGCGCGCGAGGGCGTCGCCGGGGTGGACCTGCTCGCCTACCGGCACAAGACCGAGGACCCGCTCGAGATCGTCCGGGCCGTGGTCGATGCCGCCGACGGCCCGGTGATCGTCGCCGGCTCGATCGCCTCGCCGGAGCAGATCGTGGCCGTCACCGAGGCGGGCGCCTGGGGATTCACGATCGGCGGCGCGGTGTTCGAGGGCGCCCTGCCGGGCGAAAGGGACGTGGTCTCGCAGGTGCGGACGGCGCTGGCCGCCGCTCGCGGGGAGGTCCCCTCGCGCGCATAAGATGTGGGGCGCCTCTGGCCTTTGGAGGAGTCCCCGGACCGATGCCGGCCCAGCGTCCCACGCTTGTAGACCAAGTCCGCGAGCAGATGCTCGAGTTGATCAGCGACGGCACCTACGCCGTCGGCGACCGCCTGCCCAACGAGCAGGAGATGAGCGAGCGGTTCCAGGTGAGCCGGGCGACCGTCCGGGAGGCCTACCGCGCGCTCATCGACATGGGCTATCTGCTGCGCAAGCACGGGACGGGCACGTTCCTCGCGCGGGTGCCGCAGCGGCACGCGCTCGACCACAACCTGAGCTACACACAGATGATCAGGGCGGCGGGGTTCGAGCCGTCGATCCGGGTGGTCTCGCAACAGCTGCGCGACCCGGACGAGGAGGACCGCAAGCGCCTGCGCCTCGAGGAGGGCGAGAAGGTCATCGCGGTCGAGCGCGTGCGCCTCGCTGACGACCGCCCGGTGGTCTACAGCGTCGACCGCATCCCGGCGCGGCTCGTGCCCGAGGAGCGGCGGGACAAGCTGCCCGCGTCGCTCTTCGACTTCCTCGAGGAGCTGCACCACGGGGCGCGCAACGGCAGGGCGCGCATCCTGCCCGTGCTCGCGGGCGAGCGCGAGGCCAAGCACCTGCAGGTCGAGGAGGGCACGCCGCTGCTCTTCTTCGACGAGGTCGACTTCGACCAGGCGGGGATGCCGGTGATGGGCTCGTTCGAGTGGCATACGAGCGACGTGTTCGAGCTCTGGATCAACCGGCGCGCGACCAGCACGGCCTCCGCGAGCCGCTCGTAGCGGGCTGGGGCCCCGTTTGACCGGCCGGCGGGTTTACGTCTAGGATGAAAGTCAGACGTCTGAAGTCTGTCAATTGAGGAGAACGCGGTGGCTTACGTAATCGGTTGCGACATCGGGTCACAGAGCGCCAAGGCGGTGCTGATCTCGGCGGACGGCGAGATCGTGGGGACCGCCTCGCACGCCTACCCGATGCATCACCCGGCGAGCGGCTGGGCCGAGCAGGATCCCGCGGACTACCGCACGGGGATGGCGAACGCCGTGCGCGCCGTGGTCAGCGAGGCGGGCATCTCCCCGGGCGACGTCACGCACATCGGCCTGTCCAGCCAGGTCGACGGGGTGGTCCCGATCGACGCCCGGAACAGGCCGCTGCGCTCGGCGATCATCTGGCTCGACCGGCGCGCGACCGACCAGGTGGAACGGCTGGGCGAGGCGGTCGGCGCGGACCGGCTGTTCGAGCTCACCGGGCTGAACCTGGACGCGAGCCACACGGCCCCCAAGCTGATGTGGCTGGCCGAGAACGACCCGGAGGTCTACGCCGCGGCCGCCCAGCTCCCGTCCGTGGGCGGCTACGCGGTCGCCTGGCTCGTCGGGCGGTCGATCCAGGACCACGCCAACGCGTCCTCCACGCTGCTCTACGACGTCCGCGCGCGCGACTGGAGCGACGAGCTGATCGAGGCCGCGGGCCTCGACCGCGCCAAGCTGCCCGAGATCGGCGAGGCGCACGAGGTCGCGGGCACGCTCACCGCCGAGGCGGCCGAGGCGCTCGGGCTCACGCGCGACTGCGCGGTCGTGGTCAGCACCGGTGACGACCACGCCTCGTGCCTGGGCGCGGGCGGCGTGCGGCCCGGGATCGTGGTCGACATCGTCGGCACCGCCGAGCCCGTGGGCGTGGCGAGCGACGACCCGGTGTTCGACGACACCCGCCTGGTGGAGACGCACGCGCACGCGGTCGCGGGCCAGTTCCTGATCGAGAACCCCGGCTTCGTCTCGGGCGGCAACACGCTCTGGCTGTCCAAGAACGTCCTCGGGGTGAGCCAGGGCGAGCTCTTCGAGCTCGCCGAGCGCTCCGAGCCCGGGGCGCGCGGCGTGCGCTTCGTCCCGGCGCTCTCAGGCTCGATGGCGCCTCGGTGGAACGACCACATGCGCGGCGCCTTCGTGGGGCTGTCCATGAACCACGAGGCCTGCGATCTGGCGCGCGCGATCGTCGAGGCCAACGTCTTCGCGTTCCGCGACATCTACGACCGGCTCGCCGAGCTCGGCCTGGCCGAGTCCGTGCGCGTGGTGGGGGGCGGCTCGCGCAGCTCGTTGTGGATGAGGGCCAAGGCGACCGCCTGCAGGACGCCGATCCACCGCGTGAAGGCGGACGAGACGAGCGCGATGGGCGGCGCCCTGCTCGCCGCCGCGGCCGCCGGCATGTTCGACTCGCCGGTCGCCGCAGCGGACGCGCTCGTCGAGCTCGCCCCCGAGCCCGTCGAGCCGGACGAGCGCTACACGGAGGTCTACGAGGAGGCGTACCGCGAGTACCGCCGGACCTTCGACGCCCTGGAGGAGGTCGTGGGCCGGTGACGTCGACGCCTGCCAGCCCGCCGGCGCTCGCCGCCGACATCGAGGCCGCCCTCGCGCACCCGGGGGTGGGCCTGGGGAGCGTGCGCATCGGGGCGGGCGTCCGCCGCGAGGTTGCCGACGCGGTCCCCGCCGGCGCCCGCGTGGCGCTGCTGCGCGACACGGTGCCCTACAGGACAGCCGACGGCGCCGACGTGAAGGCTGAGGTCGCCGCCCTCCTGCGCGGGCGCGCGGAGGTCAGCGAGGTCGTGCTCGACGGCGACGTGCACGCCGACGAGCAGACCGTCGCCGCCGCCGTCGAGGGCTGCGCGGACGCCGACTGGGTCGTGACCGTCGGCTCCGGCACCTTGAGCGACATCGGCAAGGTCGCCGCCGGCGAGCGCCCCCACGTCGTGGTGCAGAGCGCCGCGTCGGTGAACGGGTTCGCCGACGACCAGTCGGTGCTGCTCAAGAGCGGGGTGAAGCGAACGGTCGCGAGCGCCTGGCCGCGCGCGCTCCTCGTGGACAGCGAGGTGCTCGCGGGGGCGCCGGCGAAGCTCAACCGCTCCGGCCTCGGGGACATGATCTCGATGTTCACCGCGCCCGCCGACTGGTACCTCTCGTCGCTGGTCGGGCTCGACCGCGGCTGGAACGCCGACGCGGCCGTGATGACGCGCCGCTACGGCGACGAGCTGCTCGCCCTCGCGGAGGGGGTGGGCGCCTCCGATCCGGTCGCGCTCGAGCGGCTCGCGGAGTTCCTCACGCTGAGCGGGCTCTCGATGGGCGTGGCGGGGCAGACCTCGCCCTCGTCGGGGATGGAGCACACGGTGAGCCACATGCTCGACATGGCCCACGGGGCCCGCGGCGAGCACACCGCCCTGCACGGCTCCCAGGTGGGCGTCGCCACCGTGCTCGTCGCGATCGTCTGGCGCCGCGCGCTGGCGCGGATCGACGCGGGCGCCGAGATCGAGGTGCCGGGCAAGGCCCAGGCCGAGCGCGCCGTGCGCGCGGCGTTCGAGCGGCTCGACCCGAGCGGGAGGATGGGCGAGGAGTGCTGGAACGCGTACGTGAAGAAGCTCGACAGGCTGCGCGAGCCCGGGGTCGTCGACGCGCTGCGCTCCGCGCTCACCGCCGACTGGGCCGACCACCGCGGCCGGCTCGAGGGCCTTCTGGAGCGGCCGGAGCGGATCGCGGGGGCGCTCGCCGAGGCGGGCGCGCCGCTGCGCTTCGGCGCGCTCGACCAGCCCGCGAGCCCGGACGACGTGCGCTGGGCCCTGCTGAACTGCCACCTCATGCGTGACCGATTCACCGTCGCTGACCTTTCGTTTCTGATGGGCGCTTGGACCGCCGACGACGTCGAGGCGACGCTCGCCGAGGCCGAGGCACTGGGGGTGGGCGCGTGAGCTACAAGACCGCCGAGATCGCCGTCATCCGGCACGGCCCGACGGAGTGGAGCGTGGCGCGCCGCTTCGCCGGGTCGATCGACCTGCCGCTCACCGACGCGGGCCGGGAGGCGACGCGAGCGGCGCGGGCCCGGATCGACGCGGCGCGCTTCGACGAGGTGATCTCGAGCCCGCTCGTGCGCGCCCGCGAGACGGCGGAGCTCTTGGGCGCCGCCCCGCGCATCGACGAGCGCCTGCGCGAGCGCGACTACGGCGAGTTCGAGGGGCTCACCACCGCCGAGATCCGCGAGCGGGTCCCGGGCTGGAACGTCTGGGCCGACGACGTGCCCGGCGGCGAGTCGCTGGCCGACTTCACCGCGCGCGTCGACGCGGTCGTCGCCGAGCTGCGCGAGCGCGAGTCCGGCGCCGTGCTGCTCGTGACGCACGCGCACTGGATGCGGCTGTTCGCGGCCCGGTGGCTGGGCCTGGGACCCGAGGGCGCGGCCCTCTTCCGCGCCTCCGAGCTCGGCCTCACCCGGCTGGGCTGGGAGCGCGAGAACCCGGTGATGCTCACCTGGAACTGCACCTGATCTCCCTCCGGATCCCAAACCCCCCACTCCCTCCGATGCGAGGCGGATCTTCGGCCCCGGGGCGCGAGGATCCGCCTCGCTCGTCTCGGCGCCCCGACGTGAGGCGGATTTGTGCGCCATAGCCGAACGAATCCGCCTCACCCCCCGAGGTGAGGCGGATATGTGCGATATAGGCGAACAAATCCGCCTCACTCGGGGTGGCGGGCGGTTGGAGGGGGCGCGGGTGCGCCCGGACGCGTCCGTCGCGCCGACTGCGTAACGTTGTGAACGCAGAGCCCGCGGGCCCGCCGCGGGCCGCTTCGTCCCTCACCTCAAGGAGCCGAGTTGAACGAGTTGCCCGACGACTTCCAGACCGCCCCGCTCGCCGAGGTCGATCCCGACATCGCCAGGGTGCTCGACCGCGAGCTCGCCCGCCAGCAGAACACGCTCGAGATGATCGCCTCCGAGAACTTCGTGCCGCAGGCGGTGCTCGAGGCGGTCGGCTCGGTGCTCACCAACAAGTACGCGGAGGGCTACCCGGGCCGCCGCTACTACGGCGGGTGCGAGGAGGTCGACGTCGCGGAGCAGCTCGCGATCGACCGCGCCAAGGAGCTCTTCGGCGCCGAGCACGCCAACGTGCAGCCGCACGCCGGCGCGCAGGCCAACAACGCGGTGTACCTGGCCCTCTGCGAGCCGGGCGACACGATCCTGGGGCTCGCCCTCGACCACGGCGGCCACCTCACGCACGGGATGAAGCTCAACGTCTCGGGCCGGCTCTACAACCCGGTGCCCTACCACGTGCGCCGCGAGGACTACCGCGTCGACATGGAGGAGGTCGAGCGCCTCGCCCACGAGCACAGGCCGAAGGTGATCGTCGCGGGCTGGTCGGCCTACCCGCGCCAGCTCGACTTCGCGGCGTTCCGCGAGATCGCGGACGCGGTGGGGGCGAAGCTCTTCGTCGACATGGCGCACTTCGCGGGCCTCGTCGCCGCGGGCGAGCACCCGAACCCGGTCCCGTACGCCGACGTGGTGACGACGACGATCCACAAGACGCTCGCCGGCCCGCGCAGCGGGATGATCCTCTGCAAGGAGGAGTACGCGAAGGACATCGACCGCGCGGTCTTCCCCGGCAGCCAGGGCGGCCCGCTCATGCACGTGATCGCCGCCAAGGCGGTGGCGCTGCGGATCGCCCAGAGCGAGCAGTTCCGCGAGCGGCAGCGCCAGACGCTCCGCAACGCCAAGGCGCTGGCCGAGGGCCTGATCGAGCGCGGCGTCGAGGTCCTCACCGGCGGCACCGACGTGCACCTCCTGCTCGTCGACCTGAACCCGACCGGGCTCGACGGCAAGGAGGGTGAGCGCCGCCTCGAGGAGGTCGGCATCACGGTCAACCGCAACTCGATCCCCTTCGACGAGCGCCCGCCGATGAACCCGTCGGGCCTGCGCATCGGCACGCCCGCGCTCACCACGCGCGGCATGAAGGAGGACGAGATGCGCGAGATCGCGTCCGTGATCGCGACCGCGCTCTCCGACCGCTTCGAGGCCGAGCGCGACGCGCTGCGCGAGCGGACCGCGGCGCTCATGGAGCGCTTCCCGCTCTACCCGCAGCTCGCCGCGGCCGCCGCCTGAGCCGGGGAGGGCGCGCGAAGCCCTCATAATCGACCCCGATGGCTCTGGGGGTCGGCGCCACATTGCGCGAGGCCCGCGAGCGGCGCGGGCTCGATCTGAGACAGGTCAACCGGATCACGAAGATCCGGGTGCGCTACCTGAGCGCGATCGAAAAGGAGCGCTGGGAGGAGCTGCCCGGCCCGGCCTACGTGCGCGGGTTCGTGAGCACCTACGCCGAGCTGCTCGAGCTCGACCCGGCCGAGCTGCTCGAGCGCCTCGACGAGGAGGTGCCCCTGGTGCCGGCCGACGTCCTCGCGGTCGCCGACGGGGACGCGGCGCTGGGGCACGGCGAGCCGCCGCCCCCGCCGATCCGCCCCGGCAGGCGCCGGCGCCGCCCGGTCCCGTACGCGCTCGCCCTGGCGGCGCTCGCGCTCGTCGCCGGGGTCGTGCTCGCGATCAACGCGCTCGGCGGCGGCGACGACGCGCGCTCGGACGCCGAGCGCGCGGCGCAGCAGAAGCCCGCGGGCGGAGGCGACGAGCGCGGCGCGGAGGGCGAGGCGGCCCCGCCCGAGGCCGACGGCGAGGGCGAGGCCGAGGCCGAGGAGGCCCGGGCCGAGCCGGAGCGGATCGAGGTCGCGATCCGGCCGGAGGCGGACGTGTGGGCCTGCCTTCTGGACGCGGGCGGCGAGCCGCTCGTCGCGGGCGAGATCCTGCCCGCGGGGGAGCGGGTCGGCCCGTTCCGCTCGCGCCACTTCGTGCTCGCGCTCGGGCACGGCTCCGTCGAGGTGGAGGTCGACGGGGAGCCGGTCGACGTCCCCGACACCCCCGACCCCGTCGGGTTCAAGCTGCGTCCCGGGGGCGCGAAGCCGCTCGCCGCGGACGAGATGCCCGACTGTCTGTAGAGCCTGCGAACCTTCCCCGACCCGTTCGCGCGCACACAAGACGCGATGAAGGCCTGGATCGACTGCACAGCCGCCGCCCACCCGCTGGTCCTGAGGCCGGTGGCCGAGAAGCTGCGCGAGCGCGGCTTCGAGGTGGAGATCACCGCCCGCGAGTACGGCCAGACGGTCGGCATCCTCGAGCGCCTCGGCCTCGAGCACACCGTGGTCGGCGCCCACGGCGGCGCCGGCGCGCTCGCCAAGGCGGGCGCGCTCGCGGGGCGGAGCGCGCGCCTGCTGCGCTGGGCCGCGCGCCGGCGCTTCGACCTCGCGATCGCCCACGGCTCCGTGGACCTGGCCGTCGTCAGCAAGGTCCTGGGCGTGCCGTCGGTGCAGATGCAGGACTACGAGTTCGCGGGCCTGCAGCGGCGGATCAGCTGGGGCGCCGCGCGGCGCGTGCTGGTCCCGGACGCGATCCCGGTCGAGCGCCTGGTCGCCGCCGGCGCGCGCGAGGACAAGCTCTTCCGCTATCCGGGCCTCAAGGAGGACTACTACCTGGCGGGCTTCGAGCCCGACCCCGCGGTCCTGGACGAGCTGCGCCTCGACCCCGCGAGCGTGATCGTGATCATGCGCCCGCCGCCCGAGAGCTCCGCGTACCACGCCGAGAACCCGCTGTACGAGGCCGTGCTCGACCGCCTGGTCGCGGCCGAAGGGACGCAGACGGTGCTGATCCCGCGGACCGAGCGCCAGCGTGCGGCGGCGCTCGCGCGCACCGACGCGCTCGCGGGCGAGCGCCCGCGGCTCGTCGTGCCCGAGCGCGCCGTCGACGCGCAGAGCCTGATCGCGCTCGGCGACCTCGTCGTGAGCGCGGGCGGGACGATGAACCGCGAGGCGGTCGCGCTCGGCACGCCCGTCTACACGATCTTCAGCGGGCGGATGGGCGCGGTGGACGAGCGCCTGATCGCCGAGGGGCTCCTGCGCGTCCTCGACGACCCCGCCGCCCTCGAGCTGCGCAAGCGCGAGCGCCCCGCCGGCGTGCAGAACCCGCGCGACGCGGGGATCCTGGTCGACGCCGCGCTCGCCGCAATCGACCCCGCGAAGTACGCTCGCGCAAGGCGCGCATGACCGCGCGACCGCGAGCGGCCCGCTGGAGCCCATGCTCGTAGACAGGATCCCCGAGACGATCGATGCGGTGTACGCGTTCGGCGTCGCGGCGCTGCTCGCGCTGCTTTTGGTGCCCGTCGCCGAGTGGGTGGCCCGCCGCGTCGGCGCGATCGACTACCCGAACGAGCGCAGCATCCACACCGAGCCGACGCCCAAGCTGGGCGGGCTCGCGATCCTCGCCGGCGTGCTCGTCGCGGGCATCCTGTTCTTGCCGGACGGCTCGGGCTTCCGCGGCGACGAGACGCGGGCGATCCTGCTCGGCGCGATCGTGATCGCGGCGGTCGGCGTGGTCGACGACATCCTCGAGCTGCATCCCGGCCTCAAGCTGGCGGGCCAGATCGCGGGCGCGGTGATCCCGGTCGGCGCCGGGGTCACGGTGAACTCGTTCACGCTCCCCTTCATCGGCGGGGTGGCGCCCGGGGACGTCGACCTCGTCCTGGGCATCGACCTGGGCGAGGCGCTCACGGTCTTCGGGATCGTCGCGATCGTCAACGTGATCAACCTGACCGACGGCGTCGACGGCCTCGCCGCGGGCGTCTGCGTGATCTCCGCGACCTCGCTCGCGATCATCGCGCTCTCGCTCGACCGCAACGCCGCCGGCGTCCTGGCCGCGATCACGGCCGGGGCGGCGCTCGGTTTCCTGCGCCACGGCTTCCCGCCGGCCTCGAGCTTCATGGGCGACACCGGCTCCAACCTGCTCGGCTACCTGCTCGGCTGCGTGGCGATCCAGGGCGCGCTCAAGACCAACGCCGTGGTCGCCCTGTTCCTGCCGCTTTTGGTGCTGGCCGTGCCGATCCTCGACACCGGCTTCGTGGTCGCCAAGCGCATCAAGTACCGGCAGCCGATCTACCGCGCCGACCGCTGGCACTTCCACCACCGCCTGGCCAACCTCGGGTTCTCGCAGCGCAAGACGCTCGCCTACCTGTACGGGTGGGCGGCGGTGATGGCGGGGCTCGCGCTCGCGCTGCGCTTCGTGCCCTACTCGGACGACCGCGGCAACTTCGACCCCGCGTGGACGGTGGTGATGGTGGCCTGCCTGGCGCTCGCCCTGGCGGCGAGCGTGTACCTGATCGTCGTGCTCGAGATCCTCAAGCTGCGGCGCGTGCGGTGGCGGCAGATGGTGCGCGTGGGGATGCCCGTGAGCGGTCAGGAGGAGATCGACCACCGGGTGGCCGACGAGCTGGAGACCGGCGAGTTCCGCGCGGTCGATCCCGAGACCGGCGAGTACCGGGCGCTCGACCCCGACACGGGGGAGTTCCGGCGCGTCGGGGACGGGTAGCCGGAAGCTAGTGCGGAAGGCGCACAAACCGCCGTTTTCNGCATCGTTGCGAACGTTACGACCCCTGAGAGTGCGCGTGNTCGTCCCAAATTCAGATATATTCGTCGCCGCGCCGCGCGGGGCTGGCGAGGTGCGCCTCCCGGAGCGGCTAGCTCTTCCTTTGGCTCCTTTATCGAGCACCCTTGTTCTCTCATTCCAGAGACTCCGATGAATTCGGGCCGTCCCGTTCGGGTCGACGCGGCCAGTGCCGGTATGCAGGTGATCGGTGCGATCGTCGCCTGCGCGGCCGCGGGCTACGGGATCGGCAGCCTGGTGGGACTGGCGGTCCCGCTGGGCCTGCTTGGCCTGTTCGTCGGCGTCTTCGTGGGTCTTGCACTTGTCTACGTTCGCTATAGACGGATCTAGCTCAGACTCCCGGTTGACGGGGGTGGGCATGGTCCGCTACGCGGACCTGCCGCTGCTCGTCATCGCGCTTGGCGTGTTCATCGCGGCCGACCTGCCCGCCCTGGGCTTCGCGGTCGCCGCGGCCGCCTGGATCGCGCAGCGCGCGATCAGCGCCTACGCCGAGCGGCGCACCAAGGCGGCGCTGGCGGCCGGCGACCGCCGCACCGCGTTCCGCACCACGGCGGTCTCCACGCTGGGCCGCGTCTGGCTGGTCTCAGCGTCCGTCCTGCTCGTCGGCCTGCTCGCCGACCGCGAGGACGGGCTCGCCGCCGCCATCCTCGCCGCCGCGCTGTTCACCGCCCAGTTCGGTGGTGCCGCGCTTTCGCATCTGATGTCTTCCGACGAAGACGGAAAGGACACCTCCCGTTGAGCACCAAGGCCAAGGTCTGGCTCGCTGTCGGCATCTACCTCGGGATCACGGTGATCCTGCTCCTGCTCCTCGGCAACGAGGGCCGCAACGAGCACTTCCAGCCGCAGAACGAGTTCAAGCTCGAGCCGTGGATCGAGATCGAGATCGCTGGGATCGACTTCTCGATCAACCGCGCGGTCTTCTACCTCGCGCTCGCCAGCGTGCTGACCATCTCCACGATGGTCTTCCTCGCGAACCGCATGCAGCGTGAGCCGAACAAGGTACAGATGGCGGTCGAGCTGGTCTACGACCTCGTCCGCAACAACATCACCCGCGGCAACATCCCCGACGAGGAGCTCGCGCGCCGTTGGTTCCCCTACATCGCGGGCCTGTTCTTCTTCATCTGGTTCTCGAACCTGCTCGGCTACCTGCCGCTTCCGACGAACACCGAGCACACCGTGAACATCTTCGGGCTCGAGCTGCCGACGCTCGCGATCTACGCGGCCACGGCGAACATCTCGATCCCCGTGGTGCTGGCGCTCGTCTCCACGGTCGCCTACCACGTGGAGGGCATCCGCAAGAAGGGGTTCTTCCCGTACCTCGCGAGCTGGCTGCCGGCTGGCCTGGAGTCGATGAACCCGTTCGGCAAGGCGGCGATCTGGCTGATCGAGGCGGTCTCCCACTTCGTCCGCCCGATCTCGCTCTCCGTACGACTTTTCGCGAACATCCTGGCCGGGCACCTGCTCATCCTGTTCATGGCCGGCGGCCTGGCGGTGCTGCTCGGCCTGGCCGCCCTCGGGGCGCTCACGTTCCCGATGGCGTTCGCGTTCTTCGTCTTCGAGATCGGCCTGGTGGCAACCCTCCAGGCGTTCATCTTCTCGACCTTGACAGCGATCTACATCGGTGGTGCGACCGCCGAGGCACACTAGGAAAGAAGGAGTTACTCACCAATGGACGCATTGATCCCAATCGCGCAGGCGGCGGCTGAGGGCGTCACCAACGACGGCCTGAAGTCGATCGCGCTGGGCGTGGGCGCCGGGCTCGGCTCGATCGGCGCGGGCATCGGCATCGGCATCATCTTCGGCAAGGAGATCGAGGCTGTGGCGCGTCAGCCCGAGATGGCCAGCGAGCTGCAGTCCATCCGCTGGCTGGGCTTCGCGCTCACCGAGGCTGTCGCGTTCTACACGTTCATCTTCGGCCTCATCGCGTTCTTCCTCTAAGGCCGTGAGGCTCGTAGTCGAAAAGCCCAACGCGCTGCGGCTCGCGCTGCTTGCGGGCACCGCGGTGCTCGCGCTGCTGGCGCTTCTGGGCGTCGCGCCCGACGCGCTCGCGGCGGATGAGGCCGGCGCGGAGGACGAGGGCGGCAGCTTCCTCGTCTCGCCGGCGCTTGGGCTCATGTTCTGGACGCTGCTCGCGTTCGGCGTGACCATGTGGGTGCTCTCCAAGGTCGCCTTCCCGCGCATCGGCGAGTGGCTGGAGAAGCGCGCCGCCTCGATCCGCGAGGAGCTCGAGGCCGCCGAGCGCCAGCGCAAGGAGGCCAACGAGCTGCTCGCCGAGTACCGCGCCCGGCTGACCGAGGCGCGCGAGCAGGCCGACGACATCGTCGCCCGCGCCCGCAAGGCGGCCGAGGCCGCCATCGCGGAGGCGACGGAGGAGGGCAAGGCCAAGCGCGAGGAGCTCGTCGCGGCGGCCCGCAAGGACATCGAGGCCGAGACGCGCCGCTCGATCGAGCAGCTCCGCAAGGAGGTCGCGGACCTCACCGTGCTCGCCACGGAGAAGGTCACGCGCAAGTCGCTGAGCGACGCCGACCACCAGCGGCTCATCGAGGAGGCGCTCGCCGAGGTCGACTTCTCGGCGCTCGTCGGCGACGCCGCCGAGGGCAACGGAGGCACGCAGAACTAGATGGAAGAAGTAGCTCGGGTATACGCCGAGGCGCTGTTCGGCGTCGCGAAGGAGACCGGGAAGCTCGAGAGCATCCACGAGCAGCTCGGCCAGTTCGCCGACGCGGTGAACACGAACCGGGACCTGCAGGTCTTTTTGTTCAGCCCCTACTTCTCCTCCGCGGAGAAGCGGGATGGGATCGGCCGGATGATCTCCGGGGGCGAGCCCGAGCTCGTGAACTTCCTGGAGCTGCTCGCCGAGAAGCACCGCATGCCCGCGATCTTCCGGATCCGCGCGGCGTTCGACGAGCTCTGGGCCGAGGAGAACAAGCGCCTCGAGGTGCGCCTCACCTCAGCGGTACCCTTGGATCAGGCGGTGGTGAGCCGCGTCGGTGCCGAGATCGAGCGCCGCACCGGCAGAAAGGTCGACCTCTCCAGCGAGGTCGACGAGGGCATCCTCGGCGGCCTCGTCCTGCGCGTCGGCAACAAGGTCCTCGACGCGAGCGTGCGGTCGAAACTGGAGAGATTGAGAAAGGAAGTCGCGCAAGCGGCTTGACGCAACTTTCCCCCTCGGGAATCTGATTTAGGAGCGAGAAGAGTGGAGATCAGGCCAGACGAAATCGGCAACATCCTGCGCGATCGGATCAAGGGGCTCGACACCGGCGAAGCCGAGCTCTCCGAGGTCGGGACCGTCCTGCAGGTCGCGGACGGGATCGCCCGTATCCACGGCCTCGAGAACTGCATGGCGCTCGAGATGCTCGAGCTGCCCCACGGCGTGACGGGCCTCGCGCTCAACCTCGAGCAGGACAACGTCGGCGCGGTGCTCTTCGGCCCGTGGGAGAAGGTCGTCGAGGGCGACACGGTGAAGCGCACCGGCCGCCTGCTCCAGATTCCCGTGGGCGAGCAGCTGCTCGGCCGCATGGTCGACCCGCTCGGGCGCCCGCTCGACGACAAGGGCGAGATCAACGCGACCGAGTTCCGCCCGGCCGAGTTCAAGGCCCCGGGCGTCGTCGCCCGCCAGCCGGTGACCACCCCGGTCCAGACCGGCCTCAAGGCGATCGACGGCATGATCCCGATCGGCCGCGGCCAGCGCGAGCTGATCATCGGCGACCGCCAGACCGGCAAGACGGCGATCGCGCTCGACACGATCATCAACAACAAGGACAAGGATCTGATCTGCGTCTACGTCGCGATCGGGCAGCGCATGTCGACCGTCGTGCAGGTCCACAAGGTCCTCGAGGAGAACGGCGCGATGGACAACACGATCATCGTGGTCGCGCCCGCCGACGAGGCCGCGCCGATCAAGTACCTCGCTCCGTACGCCGGCTGCGCGATGGCCGAGTACTTCCTGTACTCGGGCCGCGACGCGCTCTGCGTCTACGACGACCTCACCAAGCACGCCTACGCCTACCGGCAGATGTCGCTGCTCTTGCGGCGCCCGCCGGGCCGCGAGGCGTACCCGGGTGACGTCTTCTACCTGCACTCGCGCCTGCTCGAGCGCGCGGTGCGCCTCAACGAGGAGAACGGCGGCGGCTCGCTGACCGCGCTGCCGATCATCGAGACGCAGGCGAACGACGTGTCGGCCTACATCCCGACGAACGTCATCTCGATCACGGACGGGCAGATCTTCCTCGAGTCCGACCTCTTCTACTCGGGCGTCCGCCCGGCGATCAACGTCGGCATCTCGGTGTCGCGCGTGGGCGGCAACGCCCAGACGAAGGCGATGAAGAAGGTCGCCGGCAAGCTCAAGCTCGACCTCTCGCAGTACCGCGACCTCGAGGCCTTCGCGCAGTTCGGCTCCGAGCTCGACCCGGAGACGCAGAAGACCCTCGCCCGCGGCGAGCGCCTGGTCGAGATGCTCAACCAGGGCGAGCGCCAGCCGCTGTCCGTCGCCGAGCAGGTCGCCTCGATCTACTCCGGCACCGGCGGCTACCTCGACCGCATCAAGACCGAGCGCGTCCAGGAGTTCCTGGCGTTCCTGCTCGATCGCCTGCGGGCCGAGCAGTCGGCGCTGATGGACCGCATCAACGCGGGCGAGCTCTCCGACGAGGACGAGGAGGCGCTGGGCAAGGCGATCGCCGAGGCGATCGACGACTTCGGCCCGGACTTCGACGCCGAGGGCAACCCGATCGAGGCGGGCGAGTCCGACCGCATCCTCTCCGAGGAGGAGCGCCAGGCCCCGGCGCGCACCGCGCAGCAGGAGGCGGTGCCCGCGTAGGAAGGCCGCGCGCGGGCGCAGGCCCGCTGCTGACCGGCCGGCGAAGCCGACCCGACCAACCCGATGGCAAGTCAGAAGGAAGTCAAGAACCGCATCGCGAGCGTGAAGAACATTCACAAGATCACGCGCGCGATGGAGATGGTCGCGGCGGCGCGGCTGCGGCGCGCCGAGCAGCGCATCGAGCACATGCGCCCCTACGCGCAGGCGATCCGCAAGATGACGCGCGAGGTCGCCGAGGCGTCGCAGGGCGGCGCGTCGCGGGTGGCGCTCCTGCAGACCCGCGACGAGATCAAGCGCGTCGGCATCGTGCTCGTCACCGGCGACCGCGGCCTCGCCGGCGCCTTCAACACGAACATCATCCGCGAGGGCCTGCGCCTCAAGGCCGAGTACGAGCGGGAGGGCACCGAGGTGAGCTTCCGCGTCGTCGGCCGCCGCGGCAACTCGACGCTCACCTTCCGCGGCGAGGAAGTCGACGCCGCGTACACCGGCTTCACCGACCGCCCCGGCTTCGCGAACGCGCGCGAGATCTCCCGTGATCTCGTGACCGCCTTCCGCGACGCCGAGGTCGACAAGGTCGAGCTCATCTACAACCGGTACGTCTCGCCGCTCACGCAGTACGTGCGGCGGCACACGCTCCTGCCGCTCTCGCAGGCGGAGGTGTGGGGCGAGGGCGTCGTCGCCGACGACGCGCCCGCCGACGAGGAGCTCGCCGAGGCGCACCGGCGCTCCGACCTGATCTACGAGCCGGACGCGGAGGAGCTGCTGCCCCAGCTCATCGAGGAGTACGTCGACCTCTCCGTGTTCCGCGCGCTGCTCGAGTCGGCCGCCTCCGAGCACGGGGCGCGGATGACGGCGATGCGCAACGCGTCGGAGAACGCCGACGCGATGATCGACCGGCTGACGCTCGAGATGAACCGTGCGCGCCAGGCGGAGATCACGCAGGAAATCTTGGAAGTGGTAGCGGGCGCGGAGGCGCTCGGCTAGACGCCCGCAACGAAGGAGAAACATGGCTGACGCAAACGGAAACGGACGTAACACCGGCACGGTCGAGCAGGTGATGGGCGTCGTCGTCGACGCCGTCTTCCCCGACGAGCTGCCGGAGATCTACTCGGCGCTGAAGATCACGGTGCCCGAGGGTGACGGCCGCCAGGCGATCGACCTGACCTGCGAGGTGCAGCAGCATCTCGGCGACGACCGCGTGCGCGCGGTCGCGATGGACTCCACCGACGGCCTGCGTCGCGGCGACGTCGTGGTCGACACCGGCCAGCCGATCACCGTGCCCGTGGGCGAGGCCACGCTGGGCCGCATCTTCAACCTCCTCGGCGAGCCCATCGACGAGGGCGGCGAGGTGCAGGCCGAGGAGCGCTGGCCGATCCACCGTCCGGCCCCGAGCGTCGAGGACCTCACCCCGACCCAGGAGATCCTCGAGACCGGCATCAAGGTCGTCGACCTGCTCGCGCCGTACGCCAAGGGCGGCAAGGTCGGCCTGTTCGGCGGCGCCGGCGTCGGCAAGACCGTCCTCATCCAGGAGCTGATCCGCAACATCGCCGAGGAGCACGAGGGCCTCTCCGCCTTCTGCGGCGTGGGCGAGCGCTCCCGCGAGGGCAACGACCTCTGGCTCGAGATGAAGGAGTCCGGCGTCATCGACCGGACCATGCTCGTCTTCGGGCAGATGAACGAGCCGCCGGGCGCCCGTCTGCGCGTCGCCCTCTCCGGCCTCACGATGGCCGAGTACTTCCGTGAGCAGGGCGGCAAGGACGTGCTGCTCTTCATCGACAACATCTTCCGCTTCGTCCAGGCGGGCTCCGAGGTGTCGGCGCTGCTGGGCCGCATGCCCTCGGCGGTGGGCTACCAGCCCACGCTCGAGACCGAGATGGGCGGCCTGCAGGAGCGGATCACCTCGACCCAGAAGGGTTCGGTGACCTCGATCCAGGCCGTGTACGTGCCGGCCGACGACCTCACCGACCCCGCGCCGGCGTCCGTGTTCGCGCACCTCAACGCGACCACGGTGCTCTCGCGCCAGATCGCGGAGAAGGGCATCTACCCGGCGGTCGACCCGCTCGACTCGACGTCGACGATCCTCAAGCCGGACGTGCTCGGCGAGGAGCACTACCGCACGGCGACCCAGGTCCAGGAGGTGCTCCAGCGCTACAAGGAGCTCCAGGACATCATCGCGATCCTCGGCATCGACGAGCTCTCCGACGAGGACAAGCTCACGGTGGCGCGCGCCCGCAAGATCGAGCGCTTCCTCTCGCAGCCGTTCTTCGTCGCGGAGGCCTTCACCGGCCGCTCCGGCGAGTACGTGCCGGTCTCCGAGACCGTGCGCGGCTTCCGGATGATCCTCGACGGCGAGCTCGACGACCTGCCCGAGGGCGCCTTCTACATGAAGGGCTCCATCGACCAGGTCACCGGCACCGAGGAGAAGGCGGAGAAGGACGAGGCGCTGGAGCGCGAGCAGGCCGAGGCCTCCGAGCGCGCCGAGCGCGAGGCCGAGGCGGCGGAGGCATAAGCCCCCGTGGCCTCCGAGCACCGACTCGAAGCGGAAGTCCTCACCCCCGAGGGTGAGGTCTTCCGCGGGGAGCTCTTCCAGCTCTCCACGCGCACCTCGGTGGGCGAGGTGGGCATCCGCGCCCGCCACGCCCCGATGGTGGCGCGCCTCGTGCCCCACGAGCTGCGCCTGCACGTCTCCGAGAACGCCTCGGACACGATCCGCTACGCGCAGGGCGAGGGCTGGCTCGAGGTCTTCGCCAACCGCGCCCGCGTGCTGATCGCCGAGGCGATCCCGCCCGAGAACCTCGACGCTGCGGAGCTCCGCGAGCGCCTCAAGGACGCCGAGCAGCGCCTGGCGGAGGCCGAGCAGGGGACGGCCGCCTACGAGCAGGCCGTGCGCGACAAGCGGCGAGCGGAGGCTTTCATCGAGATCGCCGAGCGCCGCTGAGCGCACGCCGGCGTGGACGAGCGCGCCCTCACCGAGCAGCTCATCGCGTTCGACACGTCCGAGCCTGAGGGCATCCGCCGGGCGGCGGGCTTCGTGCGCGGCTGGCTCGAGTCGCGCGAGATCGAGGTCCGCGAGCACACGATCCGCGACCTGCCGGTGCTGGTCGCGGACGCCGGCGACCCCGACGCCGAGCTGACCGTCCTGCTGCACGGCCACCTCGACGTGGTCCCCGGGCGCGAGGGCCAGTTCACCCCGAGGGTCGAGGGCGACCGGCTGTACGGGCGGGGCGCCTACGACATGAAGGGCGGCCTCGCCGCGCTCATGCTCGCGGTCGCCGACCTCCAAGGCGCGCGCGGCGTGCGCGTGCGCCTCGGGATCGTCCCCGACGAGGAGTCCGAGGAGGAGGACCAGCGCGGCTGCGACCTGCTCGTGCAGAACGGGTTCGTCGGCGACTTCGCGATCACCGGCGAGCCGACGGACATGCTCGTTGGGGTCGCGGCCAAGGGCGTGCTGGCGATGCGGATCCTGGTCCGGGGCCGCGCCGCGCACGGGGCCACGCCGTGGCTCGGGGAGAACGCGATCCTGCGCGCGTTCTCGGTGTTCCGCGAGCTGGAATCGCTACCGTTTGCCTCTGAGAGCTCCGCGCTGTACGACCGCCCGTCGATAAACCTGGGGAGGATCCTGGGCGGGGACGCGCTCAACAAGGTTCCCGACGTGTGCGCCATCGACGTTGACGTGAGGTACTTGCCCGAGCAGGACCCCGAGGCGATCCTCGAGCAGGTGAAGGGGATCCGGGGGGCGGAGGTGGTCGCCACCTTCCAGCGCGCGCCGGTGCTCATCGACCCGGATTCGCCCTTCGTGCGGGCGCTCTGCGACGCCGCCTCGGCGCACCACACCCGCGGCGTGACGAGCGTCGGCCGCGATGGCGCCTCGGACGCCGTCTCGTTCGTGCGCGCCGGCGTCCCGGCGGTCGAGTTCGGGCCGGTCGGGGCGGGGCACCACGGGCCCGACGAGTGGGTCTCCGTCTCCTCGCTGGGCGCTTACCGGCGCACGATCACGGACTTCGTGACCACCCTGCCCGAGCGGCTCGCGAGCGATGGGGGCGAGGCGACGTGATCGACGGCGACCGCGACGAGTTCTTCGAGGATCCCGACGACGACGACGCTTACGACCCGCCGCCGCCGGCGACCTGGGCGGGCCGCCGCGCGCACGGCGATGACGAGGACGAGGGCGGCCTCGGCCTGACCGAGGAGTTCGACCGCGCGGGCGAGGAGTTCGACGCGGGCTTCGACGACGGGGGCTACGCCCAGGAGCCCTACGCGGAGGAGCCCTACCAACCGGAGCCGTACCAGGACGAGGGCTACGAGGGCGAGCCGTACGCGGAGGGCGAGGACGCGCCCGAGTGGGAGGACGACGAGGCCGCGGAGTGGGACGACGGCACGGCGTGGGAGGAGGACGGCGAGGCCGACTGGGGCGAGCTCGGCGCCGACGAGCTCGAGGTGCCCCCCGACGAGTTCGAGTTCGAGGAGGACGACGTCGAGGACGAGGGCGAGCTCGAGGTCGCCGACGAGTTCGCGACCGCCGAGCACGAGGCCGAGGCGGCCGGCGAGGCGCCGCCTGCTGCCCAGCACGAGCCGCCGCCCGCCGCGGAGCCGCCCGCCGAGCCAGAGGGCGTCCCCGCAGGACCTGCGGAGCCCGTCGCCCAGCCCACCGAACAGTACGACGTGCCCGCCGTCGAGGCCGAGGCCGAGCCTGGCCCCGAGGCCTCCGTTGACCCCGAGCCCGCAGCCGCGGACGCGGAGGGTGAGCCCGCCGCCGGCGAGGCGGGCGCGGAGGCGCCCCACGGCGCGGGCGCGGCCGCGGACGAGCCCGGCGGCGCCGCCCCCTCGGAGCCCCCCTCAGGGGCGGATGCTCCCGCGCCCCCGGCGCCGCAGCCGGCCGGCGCGGCCGCAGCGGAGGTCGCGGCCTCCGCCCAGGAGACGGTCGAGGCCGACACGCTCGCGCTCGCCGACCAGGAGGAGGCGCGGGAGAAGGCCTACGCGGCGCTCAAGGCACGCGCCGCCGAGCGCGGCGGCGCCACGGCGGCGAAGCCGGCCGCGCCGGCCGCGGAGGCCGCCGCGCCCGCCGCTGCGCCGCCCGGGCCGCCCGCCCAGGAACCTCCGGCCGACCCGCTCCCCGAGGAGCTCACGGAGCCGCCCAAGCACCGGTTGTGGCTGCGCTTCGTCGCCGGGTCGTTCGTGGTGATCGCCGCGATGGCAGTGGCCACGTCCGTGAGCCTGCTCTTCTACCTCAAGGACATCGCCTCGGCGCTCGAGGACAAGAGCGACACGCTGGGCAACGTCCAGTCGGAGCTCGAGGCCGCGGGCGGCGGCGACCCCCAGACGATCCTCATCCTCGGCTCCGACAGCCGCGAGGACCCCGAGCAGCGCAACAAGAAGAAGGGGATCCAGGACGCGCGCTCCGATACGACCATGCTCCTGCGGATCGACCCGGACGACGACGCGATCCGCCTGCTCTCGGTGCCCCGCGACCTCAAGGTGAGGATCCCGGGCCTGGGCACGGACAAGCTGAACGCCGCCTACAGCTACGGCGGGCCCGAGCTCACGCTCAAGACCGTCCAGAGGCTCTTCCCGGACATCGAGATCAACCACATCGTCAACGTCGACTTCGAGGGCTTCTACGACGCCGTCAACGCGATCGGCTGCGTCTACGTGGACGTGGACCGCCACTACTACAACCCGGTCGGCGGCGAGTACGACGACATCGACATCAAGGCGGGCTACAACAAGCTCTGCGGGTACCGCGCGCTCGACTACGTCCGCTACCGGCACACGGACAACGACCTCGTGCGGGGTACCCGCCAGCAGGACTTCCTCCGCGAGGCTCGCCAGCGGATCCCGCCGTCGAAGCTGATCTCCGATCGCAACGAGCTGATCGGGATCTTCACGAAGTACACGACGTCGGACATCGACGACCCGATCACCCTGCTCGAGGTCCTGAAGACGCTGGTCGCGGCGCGCAACGCGAACGTGCGCCAGATCGAGTTCCAGGGCTCCGTGGGGGAGGTCTACGTCGAGACCACCCGGGAGCAGGTCGAGTCGATGACCGAGCAGTTCCTGGGTGAAGGCGACGAGCCGGCGAAGGAGGGCGGCGGCGACAAGGGCAAGTCCGGCGGCGGCAGGAAGGGCAAGAAGAAGGACAAGGGCAAGCAGAAGGACAAGGGGCAGCCCGCGCCGGTCGCGCCGGAGATGTGGGACGCGACGGGCCTCTCGGTGCCGTTCGCGCAGCAGTTCGACCGCTATATGCGGAAGAAGAAGGCGAACCTCGACGTCTACTACCCGACGGTGATGATGCCGGGGAGCACGATCACCGACGAGTCGCGCTCGTACGGCGTGCCGGACTTCGACGACAAGCGCATCTTCCGGGGCTACAAGTTCGTGATGTCCTACCAGGACCCCGGCTTCATCTCGTACTACGGGCTCACCGGCGTCAACTGGCGCGACGCGCCGATCCTCAACAACCCCTCGGAAACCCGCCGCATCGGAGGCCGCGAGTACCTGCTCTTCTACGATGGCGACCGGCTCCGCCTGGTCGGCTGGAAGACCAAGCAGGGGTCGTACTGGGTGATCAATACCCTCACCCGGGCGCTATCGGAAGAACAGATGCTCGCAATCGCCACCTCCGCGGAGAAGCTCTAGGGCCGTGACCGACAACCGAGACGCAGTCGGAGTCATCGGCGTGGGCTGGGTCGGCCTGGTCACGGCCACCTGCTTCGCCGACCTCGGCCACCAGGTGGTGGCGATGGACATCAACGAGGCGAAGATCGAGTCGCTGCGCAGCGGCCGGTCGACGATCCACGAGCCCGGCATCGACGAGCTGCTCGCGCGCAACGCGGAGCGCCTCACGTTCACGACCAGCATGGACGAGGTCCTGGGCCGGGCCCGCCTGCTCTTCTGCTGCGTGGACACGCCGCCGACCTACTCCGGCGACGCCGACCTCTCGCGGGTGCGCGCCGTCGTCCAGGCGCTGCCCGACGACTCCGAGCATGCGCTCGTCATGAAGAGCACCGTGCCCGCGGGGACCGGCCGGGCGATCAAGCGCGACCGCAAGGGGCTCGCGTACGTGAGCTGCCCGGAGTTCCTCAAGGAGGGCACGGCGATCCACGACTTCATGAACCCCGACCGGGTCGTGATCGGCGCCGACCCGGGCTCGGAGTGGGCGGCCGACGCGGTCGAGGCGCTCTACCGGCCGCTCGGCGGCGAGCTGGTGCGCACCGACGTCGCCTCGGCGGAGATGATCAAGCTCGCCTCGAACGCCTTCCTCGCGACCAAGATCTCGTTCATCAACGAGATCGCGAACGTCTGCGAGGAGACGGGTGCGGACGTGATGGAGGTCGCGCGCGGCATGGGCCTCGACAAGCGCATCGGCCCGGCCTTCCTGCGCGCGGGCATCGGGTACGGGGGTTCGTGTTTCCCCAAGGACGTCAGCGCGCTCAAGATGCTCGCCGGGAACACCGGCTACCACTTCCAGCTCCTCAACGCGGTCATCGAGGTCAACGAGCTTCAGAAGCGGCGGGTCGTCGCCAAGCTCGAGAAGCACCTGGGCTCGCTGGCTGACCGCAGGATCGCCCTGCTCGGGCTCGCCTTCAAGCCCAACACCGACGACATGCGCGAGGCCTCCAGCCTCGTGCTCGCCGCGCGCCTGGAGGGCGAGGGCGCGAAGGTCGCGGCCTACGACCCGATCGCCCAGGACGCGGCGCGGGACCTTCTGCCCACGGTCGAGATGAGCGGCTCGGCCGAGGAGGCGGCCGCCGGCGCCGCCGCCGTGGTGCTTGTCACCGAGTGGCCCGAGTTCCTGCAGCTCGACTGGGCGGCGCTCCGCGAGCGGATGTCGACGCCGCTCGTCGTCGACGGCCGCAACTTCCTGGACCCCCAAACGATCAAGGCAGCCGGGTTCACCTACGAGGGCATCGGCCGCCCCGGCGCGAACGGGACCGGTTGATGCAGGCGCTGGTGCTCGTCGGCGGTGAGGGCACCCGCCTTCGCCCCCTCACCCTCACCCGGCCGAAGCCGGCGCTGCCGCTGGTCGACCGCCCGTTCATCCGCTACATGGTCGACTGGCTGGGGCGTCACGGCGTGAGCGAGGTGGTCATGGCGTGCGGCTTCCGCGCCGAGGACCTGCGCGCCTCGCTCGGCGACTCGATCCCGGGCGGCCCCACGATCCGCTACGTCGAGGAGCGCGAGCCGCTCGGGACCGCGGGCCCGATCCGCCTCGCGGCCGACGAGGGCCTGCTCGGCGAGCGCTTCCTCGTCCTGAACGGTGACGTGCTCACCGACCTCGACCTCACGGCCCACATGCGCGCCCACGAGGAGCGCGGGGCGGTCGCGTCGCTGGCGCTCTACCCGGTTGAGGATCCCACCTCCTACGGGCTCGTGCGCCGGCGCGACGACGGCGAGGTGCTCGGTTTCTTGGAGAAGCCCGACCCGAGCGAGATCGACACCGACGAGGTGAACGCGGGCGCCTACGTGCTCGAGCGCTCGGTGGTCGACCTGATCCCGCCGGGCCGCATGGTGTCGATCGAGCGCGAGATCTTCCCGAAGCTCGTCGGCAACGGCCTCTACGGCCTGCGGCTGGACGGCTACTGGATGGACATCGGCACCCCCGAGCGCTACCTGCAGGCGAGCTGGGACATCCTGGAGCGCCGGGTGCAGACCGAGGTCGCCGACCGGGTCGGCGAGAGCGGGCTCGGCATCGACGAGCACGCCGACGTCGACCCCTCCGCGGCCCTGGAGGGCGCGGTGCTCGTCGACTCGGGCGCGGTGGTGGGCGCGAACGCCAAGGTCGGGCCGCGCGCCGTCATCGCGCGCGACGCCGAGGTGGGCGAGGGCGCGGTCGTCGAGGAGTCCGTCCTGCATCCCGGTTGCACGATCGGTGAGGGCGCGACCGTGAGAGGCGCGATCCTCGGCTCCGGCGCGGAGATCGGCGAGGGCGCGACGGTCGTCCCGGGTGCGGTCGTGGGCGAGGAGGCTCGGATCGAGGCCGGCGTGGTGCTCGAGCCCGACGCGCGCGTGGAGCCCGGCGGGGTGGCGGCGTGATCCGCTACGAGGCCATCCGCGCGGTCGACCGGGCGAACCTGCTCGACGACGTGCTCGCGATGCCCGCGCACGCGCGCGACGCGCTCTTCCGGGTGGAGTCGGCGCGGCTCGAGCCGGTCGACACGCGCGGCGTCCTGGTCTGCGGCGTGGGCGGGTCCGCGATCGGCGCCGACCTCGCCCGCGCGGCGCTGGGGCCGCGGCTCGTGCGGCCGCTCGTCACCGTGCGCGACTACGCGCTCCCGGCGGGCGCGTCCGCCGACGACCTCGTGCTCTGCTCGAGCTACTCGGGCGGCACCGAGGAGGCGCTCAGCTGCTTCGCGGCCGCCGGGGAGGTGGGCGCGCGGCGCATCGTCGCGACCACGGGTGGCCGTCTTGGCGAGGAGGCCCGCGCCGCCGGTGCGCCGGTGATCCCGATGCCCGCCGCGCTCCAGCCGCGCGCCGCCTTCGCCTACCTGTTCGTCGCCGCGATCGAGGTCGCGGCCGTCGCCAAGGCGGGCCCGTCGCTGCGCGACGAGATCGAGGCGGCGGCCATGCGGGTCAGCGGGCGCGTCGACGAGCTCGCGGACCAGGCGGCGGAGATCGCCCGCAGGCTGGACGGTGTCACCCCGCTGATCTACGGTGCGGACCTGACGGCGCCGCTTGCCTACCGGTGGAAGACGCAGGTGAACGAGAACGCGAAGGTCCACGCCTTCGCGCACGAGCTCCCCGAGATGAACCACAACGAGATCGTCGGCTGGAGCGGCGGGGGCGCGCCGTTCGCCGCGGTCTTCCTCGCGGACCCGGATCAGCACCCGCGCAAGCGCCAGCGGATCGAGCTGACCGCGGAGCTGGTCGCGCCGGGCGCCGCCGACGTGATCACGGTCGAGACGAAAGGGGAGACGCGCACCGAGCGCGTCCTCGCGGGCGTCATGCTCGGCGACTTGGTCTCGCTCGAGCTGGCGGCCCTGCGGGGCGTCGACCCGACCCCGGTCGACGTGATCGAACGTCTCAAGGACGAGCTGGGTCGGCCCTGACGGGGCTCGCCGCATCGTCCTCAGCGAAGCGCGGCGCGCGCGCCGCACGGATCATCCTCGGGCTCGCGATCGCGCTCGCCGGCTGCGGCGGGGGCGACGGGCAGAAGGCCGCCGAGCGGACCGTCCCCGCGGGGGCGCCCGCGCTGGTGAAGCGGGGCTGCGAGCCGCCCCGTCCGGTGCTCGACCTGCCGGACCCGCGCCCGGCCGAGTTGCGCCGCGCCCGGCGCGGGGTGTTCTCGGTGTACAGGTTCCGGACGCGCCTTGAGCCCCCGATCGACTGGGCGATGGACCCCCGCCAGAGCGCGCGGTTTCAGGCGTACCTCTCCAACTGGGGCTTCCTCGACACCCTGCTGGGCGGCTACCGCCGCACCGACGACCCCGAGCTCCTGCGGCAGGCGGCCGAGATCGCCCTGGACTGGGTGGCCGCCAACCCGCGTGCGAACCCCGAGGGCGGCCCCGGGACGTGGAGCGGCAAGATCACCGGCGATCGCGCCCCCAGGCTCGCCTACCTGCTGCGCGCGTCGCGGTGCCCCGGGGTGCTGCGCCCCGGTGAGCGCCGCACGCTGACCGGCTCGCTGCGCGAGCACATCGACATCCTCATGGGCCCGGAGAGCGAGGGCGACACCAACCACGCGCTCTACGTCCAGCTCGGCGTCGCCGGCGTGATGCGGCAGCTGCCGGGCTTCCCGGGGGCCGAGCGGATCCTGGACGAGGTCGCGGGCAGGTTCGAGCGGATCCTGCGGGGCCGGCTCGCGCAGGGGGTCTGGCTCGAGCACTCGACCAGCTACCAGTTCCTCGCGATCAGGGTGGTGGAGCGGTTCCTGCGCTGGGCGGGCGGGCGGCGCCCGGCGCTGGAGCGCGACCTGCGGCGCATGCGGCGGGCCGCCGCGTGGCTCGTGGCGCCGGACGGGCGCCACACGCTGCTCGGGGACTCGCGGATGCTGAAGGCGCCCGCCGACATCGCCGCGCTCGCCGAGCGCCGGCGCGGGCTGGCGGTGTTCGGCGACGCGGGGATCGCCGTCGTGCGCGACGGCGGCTCGCACCTCGTCGTGGCGGCGGGCTTTCACAACACGACCCACAAGCACGCCGACGAGCTCAGCTTCGAGCTGTCGGAGGCGGGCCGGCGGGTCGTGACCGACACCGGCATGTACCACAAGGACCCGGGCGAGATCAGGGACTTCGTGGTCTCCGCCCGGGCGCACAACACGCTCACGGTCGACGGCGAGACGTTCAAGGTCAGCTCGCCGGGGCGCACCTACGGCAGCGGCCTTCTGGCGGTCGGAGACGGGGACGGCTGGTACGCGATCCTCGGCCGCAACCCGCTGCTGGGCAGACAGGGCGTGCGGCACCAGCGCCTGTTCCTCTACCGGCCGGGCGAGGCGCTGATCGTGCTCGACCGGGCCGAGGGCGACGCCGAGCATCGCTTCGAGCGCCACGTGCACTTTGCGCCTGCCGTGCGGGTGCGGCGCGCCGGCCGAGGGGCGTACGAGCTCGGCGCGCCGGGGCTCCAGGGTCGCCTCCGGCACCGGGCGGGCCGGGTTCGGGCGGCGCGCGGCGAGCGCGACCCGCTCGCGGGGTTCATGGCCACGGACTACCGCGAGTGGCGGCCGCGCACGTCGCTCGTGCTCGAGGACCGCGGCCGCGGCCTGCTCGAGTCGTTCGCGCTCTCCTTCGGCGGGTCCGACGCGGAGCTGGAGCGGCCGCGCTGGCGCGCGGGCCGGATCACCGCTCGGCTGCGGCTGGCGGGCGAGCGACCGCGCAGGGTCGAGGTCCGCAGGTGCGGCGACGAGCTGGTCGTGCGGGTGGGGCCGTGAGGCGCGCCCGGGCTCTCTGGATCGCGCACGCGCTCGCGCTCTGGGTGGCGCTTGCGCTCGGAGCCTGCGGTGGCGGCGAGGATGGGGGCGGCCCGGCGAAGGCGGAGCCCGACCGGCCCCTGGCCCAGGGGCGAGCGGACGCGAGCGCGCCCAGCATCGTGATCGTCCTCACCGACGACCAGGACTGGGCGTCGGCGCTGGACATGCCCAACGTCCAGCGGCTCCTGGCGCGCCGCGGGACCACCTACGAGAACGCGTTCGCGAGCCTGCCGCTGTGCTGCCCGTCGCGGGCGACCCTGGTCACCGGCCAGTACGCGCACAACCACGGCGTCTGGTCGAACAAGCCGCCGGAGGGCGGCTACCAGGCGCTCACGCGCGAGCGCGACACGCTCGGCGTTTGGCTCCAGCGTGCCGGTTACCGGACGGCGTGGATCGGCAAGTACCTGAACGGCTACGGGCTCGAGGGCGACGCGCACGTGCCTCCGGGCTGGGACCGCTGGGTCGGCCTGATGGGCTTCTCCAGCCTGCTCATGTACGGCTACGAGGCGAGCATCGACGGCGAGGTGAGGCGCTGGGGCGAGCGGCCCGAGGACTACCAGACCGACGTGCTGGCGCGCGAGGCGGCGCGCTTCGTCCGGCGGGCGCCGGCGGGCGACCCGCTCTTCCTGGTGATGGCGACGCTTGCGCCTCACGACGAGGCCGACACCGTGGACGTCGGCCCCCGCGACCCGCGCCCGGCGCCCCGCCACGAGGGCGCGCTCGACGGCGTCCGCCTGCGGCTGCCGCCCGGCGCGAACGAGGCGAACGTCTCGGACAAGCCCAAGCGCCTGCGCAGGCCGCGCCTGGGCCCGCGCGAGCTCGCCGAGATCAAGCGGGCCGACCGCGCCCGCCGGGAGAGCCTGCTCGCCGTCGACGACGCGGTCGCGCGGCTGGTGGGCGCGCTGCGCAGGACGGGCCGCCTCTCCGACACGGTCTTCGTGTTCACCTCCGACAACGGCTACTTCCTCGGGGAGCACCGCATGACGGGGAAGAACTCGCTGCCCTACCGGGGGCTCGCCGCCGTCCCGCTGATCGTGCGCGGCCCGGGGTTCCCGGCCGGCGAGCGGGTCCGCTCGGCGGTCGGCAACGTCGACCTCCCCGCGACGATCGCGCGGCTCGCGGGGCTCGAGCCCACCCGCGAGCTCGACGGCGTGCCGCTCACGGAGCTTGGCGGAGAGGACGGGGCGCGGCGGGCACTCCTGCTGGAGGGCCCCTCGTACGCCGCGGTCCGCACGACCGACTACCTGTACGTCGAGCACCGCCGCGGCGAGCGCGAGCTCTACGACCTGCGCCGCGACCCCCACGAGCTGCACAACGTCGCGGACGACCCGCGCTACGCGGAGGCGCAGGAGCGCCTCGCGGCCACCCTCGCGCAGCTGCGGGACTGCGCGGGGGAGGGGTGCCGCGTGTACCTGGAGCCGTGAGGCACGGTGCACGGAGCCGTGAGGCACAGGGCACGGGGCCGTGAGGCACGGGGCCCCGGGGCGCGCAGGGACACGCGCGAGCGCCGCGCCACCCGAGTGAGGCGGATCTAT
>Ga0065720_1000051_pt1 | contig 42934 bp, 47 predicted proteins | sample Thericmetagenome_FD_59107 | JGI IMG/M metagenome (GOLD analysis project Ga0065720, IMG submission 59107) | Thermophilic microbial communities from the Joint Bioenergy Institute, California, USA of rice/straw/compost enrichment - eDNA_2 v2... | ecosystem: Engineered > Solid waste > Grass >... | reverse complement strand
GCGCCCTCGGCCCCGGCGGCGCTGCACGCGCCGCCGGGGAAGGCGCTGCGCGCCAGAAGGTGCTGCGCACCTGGAAGGCGCTTGCGCGCCTGTGTGGCGCGAGCCGGTAGCGTGGTGTGATAAAATGTCACACCACACCCCGACATTTCCGCCCCAGGCGCGCAGCCATGCCCCGCAAGTCCCGATCGTTGCAAAAAGACCTGGCCCCACCGGCGGGCCCCCCACCCAAGCGGCGCACGCTCTACTTCGGCGAATGGGCCGAGAAANTCATCGGCCGGGCGAAGAACCCGAGCGGGACAATGGAGCGGCTCTGCCGCCGGCACGCACTGCTCCTGATGTACGCGACTCCGATCGGGCGCTACACCGTCGGGGAGTGGGCGGTGCTGGTGATGGCGCTGAAGGAAGGCGTGGGCCTGATGGAGTTCGAGGCCTGGCGCACGGTCGCCGGGTGGGCGCATCTGTACCGCGAGGACGTGATCGAGCGCTACGGGGTGGATCCGGTGGAGGTCGCCCGCAAGCTCCGCGCCGGAGGTGTGGTGGAGAACGTCGTCGTCTGTGAGCTGGTGGACAGCTACTGGGCGATCCGGTCGCGGGTTGGGCACACCGAGCGGCTAGAAGGCCTTGGCCTCATCACCGAGGACGAGGGGCGGGCCTGGGATGCGGAGCAGGCGGCGCGCAATGCGCGGCATGCGCGAAAAGAAGAAAGCCCACCGCAAGGCGATGGGCTTTCGGAAGGCCGGCAGGACGCATCCTGACGGCGGGCCGCTCAAGGGCGGCCGCTACGGGACTGGCGGGCCGCATGCCCGTCGTTGGACGCATCATGCGCGCAAGCAGACGCCTTGTGCAAGCGAGTTTCGCGCAAAGTGGCCGAAGCCGCCGTGGAACATTCCTTGTTCTGCGCAGTAAGCCGTTGTTTTGAAAGATGTTTCGCGGCGATGAAATCGCGCTCGATATGTTCCACGACCGATCGTCGATCGCGGCACAAGCGTGCGGCCGCACCGGGCGGCATCGTAACCTGTTGATCTGTAAGGATTTCACCTGAGGCGGGAGTCCTGCCGTAAGGGCGGCGGCCCGAGGCGGGCGGCCGGGCTCACTTTCCGCGAGGTGCCGGATTGGTGACGACAGGGTGCGAGTGTGTCACCATATAGGCACCAACTTGACACCTGAGTGACACCATGTCGGATTCTGCCTCCCCAACCCGCAAGCGTGCCTCCATCCGCTTCGGGGAAACAGTCACACGCGCCCTGCACGACGGCCACGGCTCTGGCGGCGACCCTCGGCGCAGCGACGCTCGCCGCCTCGAGGCCATCGCGGCCCGCTACCTCTCCCTCCTCGCCCCCCCCACCTGGCCGGCCGAGTCATGGGCCGCCGCCATCCGCGCTGCCAGGCGCATTGACCTCACGAGCCCAGGCGCACCGTGGGCCATCTTGGGCCTTGCGCGGGCGGAGCGGATGGACACGCGGCTCACCGTCGCGCTCGAAAGCCTGACCCCGCCGCAGGCATGGGGAATGGTCAGCGTGGTCGAGCGCTTCCTCGCCACCGGCCAAGAGCCGACCGTGGAAGCGGTCACCGCCACCCTCCCCCGCTTCGGGGTCACGCTGAGCTAGCTATCCACATCCACTGTGGACAAGCCTGTGTTCAGCGCGCCGTCCGCCTCGCCATCACTCGCATTCCAGCCGCTGGCGATTTCTTCGCCAGCGGCTGGAATGCCCGGAATGAGGTAGGCCATCGCCAGCCGTTGCACCAGGCGCGAAAGGCCGGACTTGTCCACCAGCACCACCGGGTCGCCCGCCTCACGCAGTTGCGGCACTCGACCGGCCGCCTCGCGCACCCACTGAGCGGCCGCCTCCGCCCCGCCCTGACGCGCGCACAGCGCGCTGAACAGCACGTCATCGAGCGACACCGAGGTGCGTTTTCCGTCGCGATAGATCGCGATGCGCACGAATCCGTCGGACACCATCAGGCTCCCCGCTGGCACGTAACCATTTACGCCATCGTACTCCGATGTTCGCCACGCGCAACCATTTGCGCGCGCCAACGCCGCAAGCATAACCATTTATGCCTTTCGCGCACCATGCGTAACCATTTGCGCAGCACCCGCGCCCCGCGCCCGGCCGGGAACGTAACCATTTACGCAGCCAGCCCATCAAGTCGCCGGGCTGCGTAACCATTTATGCAGCCGGCGCGCTAGACTTCGCCCGCCACCCCGTCCTCGGCCCCCTCGGCCTCGCCCACGGCATAGCCCACCGCCCGCAGCCGCGCCACAGCCTCCCGGTGCGCCTCGGCCATTGCCTCGGCCTCCTGGCCCAAGACCCGGCCCCAGCGTGCCGCCGTGCGCTCAGCCCGGCCCGTCACCCGCAGCAGGTCGGACACAGCCTNGGCCATCTCGCNCCTCACCCCGGCGACCGCCCAGTACCCAGCCACGGCCCGGCGCGCCAGGTCAGCGCACAGCCCGAAGCCGCGATCCGTCCGCAGCTTCACNCCCCGCCCCACCTGCTCCANCTTCACCGCCCCCCGGGCCCCGGCCACCTCGCGCACCAGCACCGGCGCACGCACACCGCCGGTCTGCACCCGCCACCACCGTACCAGCACCCGACGCCACATCGGCGGCTGCGCGCGGTTCAGGGCGCGCGCCACGCCCTCCATCACCCCCTCGGCCTCCATCACCGAGGCCTCNAGCGCATCCACCCGGCGGCGAAGCTCGGCAAACACCTNCCGCCACTCGGCCTTCGCCTCCTCGGCCACCACCGTAGCCCGCCCTCCCCGGCCGCGCAGGTAGCCGACGGCCTGCCGCCCACCCNGGCCCNCGGCCCCGGAATCCACCAAATCCTGCTCCACCACATCATCCTCCTAAGCCATTGACAGAACTGGAAAAGTCGGGGCGTAAGGCCACCTGTAAAGGCACATTCGGACAATAACGTAGTCCCTTCTGCGAAGACAACCGCCAATAATGAAAGGTTTATCTGTGCGGAGGAGAAATCCGCTCATGGGCGCGCAACCATTTGCTTACGCGCGCCGATCAGCCAAGGGCGAGCTGGTGCCGCCTAGGAAGGCCAGGGGGTGGAGCGCGACGCGCCGGGGCTCGCTGCGCCAGCGATAGCGTTGTTCCGACTGAATAATGCTATCGCTGGCGAATAACGCTATAGGGAATAGCATCATTCTCGACCTAAAGACATCATCAAGAGCGAATAATGCTATNCAAGATGATGCTATCNGTCTTTGATAGCATTGTCCGTGCGAGATCATGCTATTCGGGCAAGATCATGCTATTGACNCGAGATAGCATGATCTGGCATGAATAGCATGAAGCCAATTCCGGCTCGCAACCTGTCGAGGGACAGATGGAAGTCATCGGCCTGGACATCGGCCATTCCGCCGTGAAAGTCGCCACCAGCCAGGGGCGCATCATCTTTCCGACCGCCGCGACCAAGGCGATCAACCTCCCTGTGCCGGAGGCCGCAGCTGCCGCCGCCATTGACACCGTGACCGTGAACGGGGGGGATGCCTACTTCGTGGGCGAAACCGCCTTGATCCATTCGACCGCCAACCTGCTGGACGGCCTGACTGACGAGTGGATCGAGACCCCCGAGCACCTGGCCCTGCTGACCGCCGGCTATCAGCGTGGCCTGGCGGCCACGGGGGAGGCCGATGCGATCCTCGTCCTGGGCCTGCCGTCCCGGCTGCATCAGCGGCAGTACCAGCGACTCTCCGACCTGGCGGCCGCGCACCTGCAAATCCCGAGGCATCGGGNGCGGGTGCTCCCGCAGCCGCTCGCCGCCTACATGGCGGCGATGCTGGACGAGCAGGGCCAGCCCACCGAGGGGCGCGACATGACCGTCGAGCGGTGGGGGGTGATTGACATCGGCTACTACACCACCGACTTCGGCCTGGTGGAGCGCGGGGTGTGGTCGAGCACCTTCGCCAAGTCGGCGGGGGGTGCAAACCTGATCGCGCAGGCCTTGCGTGATCGCCTCTACGAAACGCATGGGGCGCAATTGCGGCTGCGCGCGTGCGAGGACATCTTGCGGGCGAAGGCCACGAAGATCATGGGCAAAGTGGNCAACTGCGCCGATCTTGTGGAGGAATGCACGCAGGAGTACAGCCGCCGGCTCGCCGAAACCGCGTTGCAGGTCTTCGGCGACCGATTCGCCGACCTCGATGGTGTCCTGTTGGCCGGTGGCGCAGCGGGGCTGATTCATGCCCACCTGCGGAAAGAGTGGCCCCACGCCGTCACCGTGCCGGAACCGCGATTCATCATCGCGGAAGGCATGCGGCGCTACGGCCTGCTGCGCGCCGACGGCGCGTAATGGATTAGTACATGAAGCGCCGCCGCCAGATGCTCTACATTGACCCCGCCACCCACCCGCGCTTCGCGGAATGGGTGGCGGTCAACGGCCGTGCATGGCAAAGCGCCTTGCGCGACTTCGTGGAGCNCGCCATCGCTGCCGGCACGCTGCCGGCGATCATCCCGCGATCCCGCGAGAAGCGTTTACTGGCGGACGAGGCGGGCCGACGCCGTGTTCAAGCGCTGCTTGGATTCCAGGCGCCGGTCGCACCGCCTGTGCCGCCGCAAAGCAACAGGGCTGCGACAGGGCAGGGCATGGCAGGGCAGGGCATGGCAGGGCAGGGCACCTCGCCGGCTGCGCCGGCTGCCGTCAGTACGGCAGAACCTCGGNCGGTCGCTGGCGCTCCCCCTGTTGTCGGCGAGCCGCCCCGTGNGCAGGTAGCGCCGCCGGCGTCAGCGCAAGCGGCGGATGCAGACGGGCAGGGAGATCCTCGCGAGCAAATCAAAGACCGGATCAAAAACAGGCTGCTCAACAACCCATATTGATCGGAGCCCATGCGCCTCATCATCGCAGAGAAGCCATCCGTTGGCCGCGCAATTGTCGAGGCAATTGGGGGCCAACGGAACGAACGCGATGGGTACATCATTTGCGGTGACACTGCGGTAACGTGGTGTTTCGGNCACCTGTTGGAGTTTGCGCCACCATCGCACTACGACACGCGATGGTCGAAATGGAAGCTCGACACGCTACCGATCACCATCCCGCAGGATGCGTGGCAGTTGGTGCCCAGGGAGGACGCGAAGGCTCAGCTCGAGGTCATCGGCAGGTTGCTTCGACGGGCCCGCGAGGTGGTCAATGCCGGCGATCCCGACCGGGAGGGTCAGATGCTGGTGGACGAGGTGTTGGACTACTTTCGGTGGACAGGGCCGACCCAGCGCCTGCTGCTGCATGACNCCACGGCCGCCTACGTTCGTCGGGCGCTTGCCAACCTGAAACCGAACCGGGAGTTTCGCTGCCTCTATCAGGCGGCGCTATGCCGAGCGAGGGCTGACTGGCTGGTCGGCATGAACCTGACGCGCGCAATGAGCCTGCGGATCGGGCTTACCGCGTCCATCGGCCGTGTGCAAACACCAACGCTTGCGCTGATCGTGCAACGCGACAAGGAGATCGAAGCCCATAAGACCCGCGCGTTCTATACCTTGCACGCGCACGTCGCCAATGCCCGTGACGCCATCGTGCTCTCGCACGAGCCGGGCGAAAGCCAGCGCATCTTCGACAGGGCCGAAGCTGAGCGCGTTGCAAGTGCGTTGACTGGCAGGATGGTGGAGGTGAGCGTCACCGAAGAAGTCGTCACTGAACGCGCACCGTTGCCACACACCATCGGTTCCTTTCAGAAGGAGGCCGAAGAACGGTTCGGCTGGTCGGTCGCGCAGGCGAAAGCGATTCTACAGCGGCTGTATGAAAAGCAATACACGAGCTATCCGCGCACCGACTGCCCCTATCTGCCGGAGGATCATGCACCCAAGGCCGTTCCGATGGTGCGGCAGTTCATCGAGGCCGGGCATTTCACCAACGCAGCCGCAGCGGTAGAGGTGATGGCGCCCAGCAGGCATGTGTACGACAACAGCAAGGTCGAGGAGCACTACGGCCTGGTGCCCACGGGTAGGGTTCCGAGAGCGGGGGCGCTTTCAGAAGACGAGTTGCGAGGGTGGGAGATCATCACCGGCCGCTTCATCCAGTCCTTGTTGCCCGACTACCAAGGGAGCGTCAAGGAAGCGCGCTTCGTTTACGAGGGGAGGGTGTTCAAGGCCAGCGGCGAAACGCCTCTGAATGAACCACGCTCATGGCGTCTGCTGGCACCCAAGCTCGGCCGTGACAAGCAGCCCGTCCGTCCGCTGCCGNTCGGGCTTGCCGGAGGGGAAAGCGCGACATTCCGCGTCCACACGGTGGAGCTGCGTGAGGGGAAGACCACCCCGCCGAAGCCCTATACCGAAGCTACGTTGGTCGCCGACATGGGCAATGTTCACCGCCTCGTCAGCGACCCGCGCTTGAAGGCCTTGCTCAAGGAGAGCGCTGGCATCGGCACCGGCGCGACGCGCGACGNCATCATTGAAACACTCAAGCTGCGCGGCTACGTCAGGCTCGAGCGCAAGACCGCGCGCAGCAAGACCGCGTATTTGCGCAGCACGCCGTTTGGCCGCTACGTGATCGAGCACAACCACGAATCCCTGACCAGCCCAGGCGTCACCGGACTATGGGAAGAACGGCTCGCCGCCATCGCCAAGGGGGAGGCTGACCCCGGCGAGTTCATGGCTCGCATCGAGGGCTTCGTGGCCCGGCATGTCAGCCTCATCGCGGCAAACGAGTATCCCCCGCCCCCCGCCGAGCAGCCCCGCCAGGAGGGCCCGCGCAAGCCCTTAGACCCAACACGCGGAGGGCGCAAAAGCGGCCGCCGCAGGGCGGGGGCGCCGCGTGAATCGCGGCTGAAACTGTGACACGAGACACGCTGCTGCTGGGATGATGTACGCCCCCGCATGGGGCGCGGTAACATTGGGGGCGTTGCAGGGGGGTTGTGAGTGAAAGGGCTTGTCTCCACCCTACGGGCGGTTTACCGTGGCGAACATCTGACTCCGGCGCAAGCTCGCATGGTCAAGAGTGCGCTTGATCTTGTCGAGGAGTTGCTGGACGTGTTGCCGCCGGGATCTGAAGCGGCATCGGCATTTGCGGCGCATTACTCTGCCATCCAATGGGCTGAGGGGCTGTCTCCCCGCGCAGCCAGGATGCAGAAGGCCTATCAGCACATCGAGTCGTTGCTGAATGCCTGCGAGACGTTTTGCGGCTCCGACGACATCGAGTCGGTGGAAACTGCCAGCCGAATCCTGGAGCAGGGCAGACCGAAGGCCACCCCGTATCTCGACGTGATCCGGGGCGACTGGATCGCGTTGAACTACCGTGGCGCGGTGCTCAAGGGCGCGACCCCGAGCGGAGTGCGCATCGAACTGTCGCTGCGCCGCGCCGACCCAGACGAAGACCTGGATCTCCCCCCCAATGCCTGGGTGCTTGAGGGCGGGGCGCGGGCTGCGAACTCGAATGGAGCGCCTCACGCGCTGCTCACGGAGGTGTGGGGAGAGACCCTTCCCGACGATGCGGCCGAACGCATAGGCCAGCGTGTTTTCCGGCTGCTGGGCGCATGCCTGCGCAACGTCACTCTGTTGCGCCCCAAGCGCGAGCAAGAACCTCGCCTGACCGAACGGCCCGGCTCTTCGGGCCCGTCATTTGCATGACTGCAACGCGCCACNGCATGGCGCGGCGGCATTCGTCTCCGACATCCCGGATGGGCCGGGAGAAGGAGGCAACATGCCCGCGACGCAGAACGTCCTGGTGTCGAATGGATTTGGCCTGAGCGTGCCCCGCACGCTCGCCGAGGCCGAGCGTGCGTTGGATCGCTTCGTCGCCCTCATGGAGGCCGACGAAGATCCGTCCCCCAATCTGCGCAAGCTTGGGGAGATGTTGGCTCAGCGGTGGCGGGAACTCGCTGCCGAGGAGGGTTACGTTTTCACGTGACCCCATGCCCAAAGGCGGCCTTCGGGCCGCCTTTTCTTGTTTGCAACACCGCTTGCCAGCCGGGCGCGGCATCGCCGCAGGATGCCCGGCATGGTGCCGGCGTAGGAGAACGAGATGAAACCCACGGAGGAACAGGCGCACGCAATCGCGTGCGCAACGAGCGGAGGCTCCCTCGCCCTGGAGGCGCTGGCCGGATCCGGCAAGTCCTCCACCCTCAAGATGATCGCCGCAGCGATGCCGAGCCGACGCATGCTTTACACCGCGTTCTCGGCACAGGTGGTCAAGGATGCCAAGTCCGCCTTCCCGCGCAACGTGCGGGTGCAGACCAATCACGGACTGGCCTATGCGTCCGTCGGTGCGGCATACAAGCACCGGATGGAGCGCCGCCTGACCCCGTGGGTGGTGGCCGAAGGGCTGGGCATGACGCAGGCAAGCTACCCCGGCCGCATGAAGCCGGAGGATGTCGCTCAGCTTGCCCTCGAGGCCGTGCTGCGTTACCAGCAGAGCGCCGACCTCGAGCTGACCAAGCAGCACGCTCGCGTGCCAGGTGGCATCACCCAGGATCGCGAGGAAGTCGCGGCCATAGTGTTGCAGACCGCCCGCAAGCTGTGGAACGACCTTGCGGATCCGGCGGGCAAGCTGCCGATCACGCACGACACCTATCTCAAGCTGTGGGCGTTGTCGTGCCCGAAACTGAACTTCGATGCGATCATGCTGGACGAGGCGCAGGATGCGAATCCTGTCATCACGGATGTGCTCACCCGCCAGCAAACACAGTTGATCGTCGTAGGCGATCGCTACCAGCAGATTTATTCGTGGCGCGGGGCGGTCAACGCCATGAGCGCATTCCCGATCAAGGAACGCGCGTGGCTCACGCAGTCCTTCCGCTTCGGCAACACCGTCGCGCAGGCCGCGAATGCGGTGCTGACCGGGCATCTGGATGCGCAGGTACGGGTGCGGGGGAATCCTGCGATCTCCGACAGCATCGCAGCGTTCGATCAGGCGCAGGGGCAATACGCGCTGGTCGCGCGCAAGAACGCCACCCTGATTGGCGAAGTGTTCAATCAGGCTGGCCGGCGTGTGGCGGTTGTCGGTGGCGTCACCGACCTCATCAAGCTGGTGGAGGGGGTCGAAAAGCTGCAACGCGGGGAACTGGCGATCACCTGTCCAGACCTTGCCGACTTCAAGGACTGGGGAGAGGTGAAGGACTACGCCGGGACGGAAGCCGGCCGCCATCTGGCCATGCTGGTGCGGCTGGTCGNGTACTACGGCACCTGGCGACTGACCCAGGCCCTGCGTTCCGTGGAAGGGAACGAGCGCGATGAGNCTTCCTGCCACGTCATCCTGTCCACGGCCCATCGTTCCAAGGGGCGTGAGTGGGATCGCGTGATCCTCGCCGACGACTACCCCGAGCCCGACGATGAGGAGGAAACAAGGGATCCGAGCGAATCGAGGAGCAAGTGGAATCCGGAGGAGGCCAACCTGCTCTACGTCGCGGCCACCCGCGCGAAGGCGGTGCTCGACGTGGAACAGGTCGGCGCTTGGCGCCATGCCGTGCGTGCCGCCCACGAAGCCGGCCATCGGTTTCCGGGGCTGAGCGACGATCCGCGCTTCGCGCCGCAGGGCGGCCCCGCACGCGATGGCGACCCGGACGGCCACCCCGTGGCCCCGCCAAAGGAGCTGTCGGTCAAGCAGTGCATCGTCGCAGAGCTGTACCTGGCAGCCCTGGGCGTCAGGCCGGCCAGCCAGGAAACGCTGGCCGCCATCCAGGCGGCGTTCGGGAAACTCGGCTACGACTCACCGGAGAGCCTGCGCCTCCTGCTCGAGTGAGGCCTACGCCCCCGCGCATCCGCGCGGGGGCTTCTTTTTAACATCCCTGCAACCGTCTCGGTGGGCCTTGGCCCGCATATCGCCTTCAAGGAAGGCAGCCACACGGAGGCGATATGCAGACGATGCCCATGCAGGCCATCGCCCAGGCGCTCAAGCCCTGGGGCATGTCCCCCCCCCGAACGGTTCGGGGTTTCGATCAGATGTTCGACACGTTCGTAGCGCTCGCCGAGCGCGACCCCGACAACCCCAGGGTGCACAGAGTGCTCCGCGCGATGGGGGAACTCATGTGCCAGCCCGGTCAATTGGAGGCTGTTCTGATGGGCTGAATCGTTGTACTGCGCCCCGGCTTCGGCCGGGGCGCAGTGCTTTTCCGCGCCTCAATTGGCTGGCGGAAGGAACCGATGCCGCTCCTCGTGCAGGTCGTAGTAGCGGGCAAGGAGGGGGTCGGCCTCGCGTAGGCGCTCGATCCGGCTGTCCAGCCAGTCCCGGCACTCCGTGGACGCCTCAGGGAAGGGGACCAGGCCCGCCCGGACGATCCGCTGGAGCAAAAGCACCTGCTCCCGGGCCAGGTCGGCGGCGCGGGCGGCCTCCGGGTGGAGCGAGGCTCCGGCGTAGATGGCGGCGTGGTACAGGGAGGTGCGTGCCTTGTCCGCCTCGGCGGCGGCAAGCGCATCAAGCTCATGTTGCACGGACGGCTTGTCGATGGACATGTTGCACCCGCTGTTAAGGAGGGGTATGTTTGCTTGGCCTTTGGATGGCCAATTCACACGTATGAATCATACCAACTTCGTCAATGAGGCCCGAAACGTCGTCTGGCTGTCGGGGTATCCCAAGGTGATCGGGGGTGGAGAGCTGCTGCTTCGGCAGTCCGCCAACGAGGATCGTGCCATCCCGATCCACATTGGCTCCATGCGCCCGCCGCGCCAGAACACTCCATGCGAGATCAAGTGCCACGCCTACGGCTACCGGGACGCGGCCGGCAGGCAGTGGGTGCGGCTCGAGGCTATCCAGATCAAGCGCGCCAGTGTGACCGCAACTTCCCGGCGCGTCGCGGCACTCAATGCGCTCCGGCCGCGCGAGGCGCTGGCCTCGCCTGACTACTCGCCCTTCATCAGCTTCGAGAAGCTGCGGCAGGAGGTGCGAGACAGCCTCAAGCTCGACGCCGAAGTCGTCGAGAAGCTGTTGACGGATGCGTCCAAGCGCGCCACCGTCCGGGACGGGTTCCAGAACAAGGTCATCCTGTCCGGCTTCATCGGCCACCGGGCGTTCATCCCGCCCTCGGATGACGGCTCCGGCGACCTGGGTCACATCCTGTTCCACCTGCAACAGCACGCTGATCCCGAGCGCGGCATCGCTGTTCGCATCAACGGGGCCGACGCCCGCTTCCAGCGGGAGTTGAAGATCATGCACCCCGTGAACGTGATCGCCGAAGCCCGTGTTCACGTCGAGAAGGACGATGCCGGCGAAGTTACCGCCCGGCATGTGTACCTGGTGTCCGACCGCAACAACATCGGGTTCGCCACCATCAACGACTTCGCGCAGAAGGCATGGCCGGACTGGTGGCGGCTGGCGGTGAGCGCCTACTACGAGCAGCGCAGGGAACTCGCCGAGCGCAGCCGGCAGCAGGCCAGTGCGGCCCAGCAGCCGGCCAGTGCGGCCCAGCAGCCGGAGACAGCCATCCCCTCGGGTGTGACGGTGGACAGCGAGGCGATCTGACCCAATGGTGGGTGCGGAAGCCAGCGCGCTGGTCGCCCTGTTCGGTGACGAGGAGGACATTGACCTTGCGGCGCTGCACGCCGTCGCCGCGCAGCCGGACAGTGGCGCGCTGACGGATGCAGAGATTGAAGCCCTCTTGCGCGAGCAGTGGGGATTGCCCACGATCGACGTGGAGGGCGCGCTGCGTGCCGCGACGGCTGGGCAAGTCTCGGTTCGCCCGGACGACGACGAACGCGACGATTACACCGACGAGGAATGGACGGTCGTCACGACGCTGCGCAAGTTGTGCCTCGATGCCATCAGCGCGAGCACCCCGCGCAAGCGGCTGGCGAAGGCCGTGGAGTTCTGCTTCGTCCGTGGAACGGAGGAACCGCGCTACGGCGTGTCGTTCCACCTCGCATGTGAAATGCTCAAGGCGAGGCCGTGGGTGGTGCAGGCGCTCATCCAGCATTTTTGGTTCCTGCGCGGCATCGAGCCGGGCCCGCTCCCGTTCATGGCCGATCCGCTGCCCGAGGCGCTGCATTCCGAAGCCATCCTGCACGGCTGGGAGGCGGGGTTGCACATCGCCGCCGCTGCCTGGATGCNCCCCGGCGTCCTCGAGACCGCCCTTCGCCAGCAAGTGCGGGTAGGGGATGACGATTACGAACGCTCGCTGGGCGCGCTTTGCAACGCCGGGATCGTCAGCCTGCGGATGGGGCGCGCTTATCTCACCTCGCGCCCGGCCAGTTTTCGTCGCGCCAGGCGAACCGTGTCCTGGNCGCGCAGCTTCATCGGAGACTGACGATGAAGCTCGATGTCGCTGCACTGACCCGCAAGGAGCCTGCCGCGGTTGCCGATCTGCTGCGGCTGTGCCAGCAGTGTGCTCGCGTGGGGGCTGCGAAGGTCGGCGCANAATCCTTCACGAACGACATCGTGCAGGACANGATGCTCCTGGTGCTCGAGCGGTTCTTGCCGGCCTACGACGGCGAGNGGGAAGTCGAGCCGTTTCTGATCGAGGCAGCCCGCCGCATGGGGCTTGGGTATCAGCGCCGGCATGGNCGGGAGATTCTGCTTCCGGAGCGCGAGGATGGAGGCGACCCGCTGCATCAGGTGGCCGACGACGTGGCCGCAACGGCCGATGTGGCCGCCATTGAGGAGGAGACGAACCGACGCGCCGCCGAGGCGCGGGCGGCCCTGATTGCACGGATGCGCGAACGGCAAAGCGCTGCCAGTGGCGGCAGGGCGAATGCCGCCAAACCGGCTGCTGTCAAGACGCGCAAGCCATCGAAAACAGCCCGGCGCCGGATGCGGGGCGACGACCCCCGCCTTCTGCTGCGTCAGGCGCGCGCAAACCGGCCGGCCGTTCAGCGCCTCCGCGCGATCCGGCGCAAGCTGGGGTTGACCCAGGAGCAGATGGCCATCGCGCTTGGGCTCACGCCGAATGCGATTCGCAGCTTGGAATACGGGCTGGTGGACGGCAGGCCGGATCTTCTGCTGAAGAAGGCGCAAGGGCTGNTGCGCGCGCACGGCGCCAACTTCGACGGCACGGCATCCATCCAGGACTGCATGCAGCGGTGGTGCCGCATGCTCAAGGTGCCTGAGCATGACATGCTGGCGCTCGGGCAGCACATCGGCGTGCATCGCAGCACGCTGTTCCGATGGCGTACCGGGCGGACGCATCCGCCGCCGCACATCATCCGTGAGATCCATACCTTGGTGGAGGCGTTGAGCGAGCATGCCTGACGGACTCGCAGTGGTACTGACCTGGGTGGGTTGCCTGGCGGTGCTGGCCATGCTGTTCCCGGGTGGCCGCAAGCTCCTGGGCGCAGTGTGGGGGCAGGCCTGGATGCTCTTGAAGTGGGCCGGTGAGGTCTTTGCCAACAGCGCGCAGAAGCTTGCGGCCAGAATCTTTCGCGCACACGTCAATGTGATCCGCAACTTCCTGCCGCGCCAGGCTGTGCTGCCCTCGGTTGGCAAGCCGACCGCGCGCCGGGAATGAAAAAGCCCGACCCGGAGAAACCGGGTCGGGCAGGGATTACGCTGCTTCCAGCATGAGCGGGAGGCGCGCCTGTTCGGCGCGACTCCAATCCGGCTTGCGCCTGAACAGGTTGATCAGCGAATGACGATCCAGCGCCTTGCGCCNCGCCTCCGCGTCATCGCTGAGCACGTCGTCGGCCGTGAGTCCAAGGCGCTCGAGCGTGGCCTGCGCCAGGCGATTTGCGATGCGGCGTGCATCGCGCGGGAGGCCCAGCGCCGCCATCATTGCCTCGCCCTCCGGGGNGAGGAAGAAGCGGCATGCCGAGGCCGCTTCGACTGCCTCGCGGGGCGTCGGGGGTTCAGACGCTTCGAGGATTCTGTGGCAGTCGGATGCTGCCAGCCTGATAACGCTGAACAGCAACCGCCTTGCCGGCGGGAGATCTTCTGGGGCGATGTTTTTGGTTACAGGGAGGATGGGGGCCTCACTGTCGAACACGGTGAGCATGTCGGGCTTCTTGCATGCGCCGGCACATCCGGCGCTTCACGAGGCAGTGCCAGGGCGCATGCGCCGAGCGCGTTGCAGACAAAGAAACGCCCCGCAAGATGCGGGGCGTTTAGGGTCAGAAGCAGCCGGAATTGAGCGCAGCGCGCAGGGTGTCGTTCCAGTCCTCTCCGCCGCCCCAAGGGGCAAGACGCTCAGCCTGCACACCGGCCTCGGCCAGGGCCTCGATGACATCCGGGGCCTTGGATTCCCCGGCGCGGTCGGCATCGAAACCGATCTGCCAGGTGGCGTTCGGATAGCGCCGCTGGATGCGCTGCGCCCATTCGGNGCGCCAGGCCGAAACGCCCAGCAGCCCGAGGATCAGCGTGTCCGTGGCGAAGCCAAGGGAGACGCACGAGAGCAGATCAATCCCGCCCTCGACCACCAGCACCTTGCGGACTTCGCCGCGCGGATGCCACACCAGGGGCCAGGTCTGGCGCCCGTACTGTAGGGCCTTCGGGCCGTCGAAGTCGCGCTTGGCGACACGGAACTCGGCGCAGGNGCCGCCGGGCGGCAGGAAGACCAGCGGCCGGTAGGCGATTGCCGGCCGGCGTGCGGTGGGGCGGAGCATGCCGGCCTCGCGCAGCAGATCGCACCCCACGTTCAGCGACAGCCACACGTCGGCGCCGTCCGGGTGCGCCGGCAGCGTCCGCAGCATCCCGCGTTCGTGGGCCTCCTGCACCACGTCGNTGCTGATGCCCCGCACATTGGCCAGGTAGTCCATCACTTCTGGTGCGATTCCGTCGCGCCCCGCAATGATGGACAGCGTTTTCTCCACGGCCTGCTGTCGCGCGGCCTCGGTGATGCGCGGCTTCGGCTTCGGAGGTTCATGGCCGAGAATGGCGACGTAACCGCCGGCGTTGGCTACAAGCTTCTTCGCCGCCTCCGTCGGCGTCAGGCCTTCCTGCTCCGCGACGAGATCCACCGCGCTCCCACCCTGGCCGCATCGAAAGCAGTGCCAGCGCCACTCGCCGTCGCGCTGCATGAACAGCGAACCGGCATCGGGTCGGCTGGCCATCCCGCAGCACGGGGTGAAGGGGGTCTCGAACCGCTCCCCCTTCTTGCGCAGGGGCAGGTTGTAGTCCTGCCAGAGGGCGGGCAGCGGCACCGCTCGCCGCGCAGCCTCGAACAGATGGGTTTGCCTCATGGCACCCCCCTGTCGAGATGGGTGATGACGGCATCACCCGCGACCCACACCCGGTCTCCCCGGGCGTGGGGGTAGGCCGACCGTGCGGCCACGGTGGCCCCGGTGCGATCCAGCTTGACGATCACGCGGAACGCCTGGCGGCGCGTGCGGGCCGTGTGCACCCCGTCGGCGATCAGCGCCCCCAGTGCACCGCCCGCGCTCGCAGCCGACCAGTTACCTCCGCCGAGCCGGCGACCGAGGTAGCCGCCAAGGGCGGTGCCGACGGCGAGGGCGGTGNGCCGCGCGCCCGGCCGTTCCGGGCGGAGGTCGGTGTCGGGCTGCACGGCCAGCACCACCCCCGATTCGGCCAACGTGGCCGCATGGGCCGTTGGCAGCAGCGCCAGGAACAGCGCCAGGCATAGAGAGAGGGCGAGCCTCATGGTTGTTCTCCGGGTTCTCCAGCACATGCTGGCCCTCGTGATTGCCCGGCTCCCCTGACGCCACTGGTTGCAGGGATTTGGTATCCTGCCGAGTAAACCCTTGGTGGGGACAAACGGTGATATGAATATGAACGACATTCGCGGCGACGAGTTCGATGCGTGGATGCAGACCCCCGGCTCGCGCCGTGTGGCCGGCGCGCATGCCGCCGACGACGCCCCCTCGCCGCAACCTGCTCCCGAGCCGAAAACCGAAGTGCCAACCAAGCGCAAGGGCGGGTTGACTCTGGGGAGGAGCAAGAAGATCGCGCTGTCGGTCGTGCTTCTGGCGGGTGCTGGCCTGATAGCCGCCATCGCGCTTCGGCAGCAGCCGGCGCCGCCCGCGCCCGAAGTCGCCGCGATCATGGCGCAAGCGCAAGCCCCGGCGCCCGAGCCCGAGCCCGAGCCCGCACTTGCGGTCACGCAAGGACAAGGGCAGGGTATGCCGGCGGAGGCATCTGCGCCGGTGACTGCCTTCATCACCCCGACTGCGCCTGTCGTGCCGCAGCCGGCCACCGTCAGCGACACGGCGCACGATGCTCCCGCGCCGGCCGCGCAGCCGGAGGCGGTCACGCCGGTGCCGGCGGTTGCGCCCCCTGCGGCAACCGTGACCGCTGCGCCGCAAGCCGCACCCGCCACGGAGGCCGCCAAGCCGCAGGTTGTGGCCGCCGTCCCGCCTGCGGAGGGCGAGCGGTTGGAGGCGGGGCGCGTCGAGGCGCTGGAAGGCGACCTTGAGCGCGAGCGGGCGCGCGTGCGTGCGTTGCGCGCGGAGAACGCGAAACTGCGGCGGCAACTGGGCCGCAGCACCAGCTACACCGTTGTGGCCGTGCTTGCCGACGGCGTGGTGGTGCGCGACACAGCCGGCCGCGAACACGTCATCGAGGTCGGGGGGGCGATCAAGTGACGCGGGCGATCCTGCTGTCTCTGGTGCTGCTGGGCGCTGCGAGTGCAGCGCAGGCCCGCATCACATCGCAGGTGCAGCCGTGCCAGTCATCGCAGGGCTGCACCGAGATCATCCAGATGCGCCTGCTGCCAGATGCGGATGCGATGGCGGCAGAGCACGCGCTGTTCATCGCGATCTTCCCGTTGGTTGGCGAGGAGCCGAACCCGGCGATGGGCGGCTGGTACACCGGCAAGGACTGGAAGTTGAGCAGCATGCCGATTCCCGCGTGGACGGGGCGCATTCCTGCGCGCACGGCCACGGTGCGCATTCCAGGCGGGGTCTGTGGCCTGGTCGCGCAACATCGCGCACCAGCCGGCCGCTACGGCGTGTTCGCCGGATGGGGGCGCGCAACACGCACCGAGTCGGCTCCGCTGGACGAGCAGGACATCCAGCGAGCGATTGCGGCCGCCAATCCGACCGATCCGGCCACCGCCGCCGAGCTTCAGCGGTTGCTGGAGGCCTATCGGCAGGCGCAGGCCCGGCTGACGGAAGGCGACCGTCCGGTGGTTATGGCGTACCAGGACATGCGCAATCGGCGCACGTTCTGGCAAGTGCATGCCGTCCAATGTGAAGGAGGCCAATGATGCGGTTGCTCACTCTGTTTCGTCCGAAGCCGCGCACCGATCTGAACGTGCGCATGGTTGAGGGAGGGGGGGCGCACAGTCGGCCCGAGATGAGCGCGCTCGAGCGGTATCAGGTGCGCTCGCTGGTGGCCGGCGGGATGACTGTTGACGGGAACATCAGCAGCCAGAACGGCGCGGCCCTCGATGGGGTGGTCAATGGTGACGTGTGCGTGCGGAACGCGAATGCCGCGCTGCTGGTGCGGGAAACGGCCGTGGTCAACGGCAGCGTCCGAGCGCCCATCATCATGGTGTGCGGCGAGATCAACGGCGACATCGAGGGTCGCTTCGTGCGGCTCTACCCCGGAAGCCGAGTGAGCGGTGCGATCCGGGCTACGCGTCTGATCGTGGACGATGGCGCGCACATCCTGGGCCCCGGGGTGGCGATTTCCCCCGCGCTGGAGGCCCGTGTCGCTCCGCCGGAACCGGCCGGAGAGAACGTCCGGCCGCTCCGCCCCCAGGACAGGGCACAGCAGATGATTGACGCGCTGCCGTAAGGCAGTGCGTCGGGTTCAGGGGAGCCGGAACACGTAGGCTGGCTCGCCGGTTTCGGCAAGTGTTGCCACGCGCACGCCGCTGACATCGTAGCCCGACGCGCGCAGATCCTCGATCACGCAGGTGACGGCGCGACCAGCATCCCCGCCCAGCGGGATGACCAGGTAGCGGCCATCGGCGCGCTCGCGTTGCATGATGCTGTGCGTGTGCTTCTGCCGAAACGCCTCACTGGCGACGACCTCGGTGAGGTCGCGGAGCACCGCGTCGGCGTTGACGTTCGCGCCCGCTTCCGTCGGGGCGGGTGGTGGCGTGCTCCCGGCGTCCTGCGCCGGCGCGGGCGGAAGCGGGAACGGCAGGTCGGCATCGTCCAGGGTTGCGGCGGGCCCGGCCGGCGGCGGGGCGCTGGCGACGAAACTCTCGAGCGGGACGCCGGTTTGCGTCGTGGCGATCTTCCCGTCGGTGGGGCGGGATTCCTCCTTTCCCTTCTTGTCCTTGGCGGACGCGGCACCCCAGAACGGCCCGAGGATCTCAATGGGCGACTCGGCGTCGCGGATCGTGTTGGCGCCCGGCACGGCCTCGGCGCGCACGATCAGGACGGCTACAGCGGCGCCGCTGGTCTTCATGCGGAACAGGGCGCGCGACGGGGAGAACGTCATCCCCTTCCACTCGGTCACGAGGGCACCGCGCTGGTGCAATTGCTCGGCGACGGCCTGGGTGAACGGCGACATATTGCCGTTGCGGTCGGCTGTGGCCTCGCCGGCCCAAATCGGGTCGCCGCAACGATTTCGCACCATCGCGCGCATCACTGCGTCCATGACGTACAGGTAGGGGCCGTACTTCCAGGCCACGCGGCTTGCACGCTGCTTGCCGTTGATCGCGCCCGGCCGCCGCAGCTCCTGCATGAACAGCGCCAGTTCGCGTGGCATGNCCTCATCCGCCTGGGCGGCGGGGGCGGCGGGCTTCGGCGCGACCCGCTCGGAGGCCGGCGCAGTCACCCGGCTCGCCAGCTTAGCCAGGCTGTCCAGCTCGGCATCGGCGAGTTCTTCTTCCGACAGGCCAGCCACCGCTGCGAGCGTCGCGCTGGTGATGGTTGGCGCGGGGGCTTCGTCATCATCGATCTCATCGTCGTCCGATGGCGACAGCAGGGTGTGGCCTTCCATGCGCCCANCCTCGATGTCGGTGTGCGCGAGCAGTTCGGTCAGGCTGCGGATGCGATCGTCCACCCAGGCGGCGTTGGGCAGCCCGAAGGGGTGGTGGTAGTGGCCAACGGCGGCGATCAGCGCGNTGCGGTCATGGATCGGGAGCGCCATGACCTCGGGGATCTGCCGTAGCAGCCGCGCACCTTCGGTGTCGTGGGTGTGGCGCACCTCGGTCACGCGCAGCAGCGGCCCGGAGACTGCCTGTGTCTCCTGCCCAGGGATCGGAGCGTAGGCCAGCAGCTTGCCCAGGTCGTGCGCGAGCCCGGCGAGCAAGAGCAGGGGAACATCCTCTGCCTCGAAGCGATGCGGCCGGTTGGGATCGGCGAGGGGGACGCGGATGCGACCGCGCTTGTCCCGCTGCCCCTCGTACACCCAGGTACGCGCGGTGACCAGCATGTGGTCGGCGACGGCGAGCGAATGTTCGATCAGGCTGCGCCCGCCGTGGCCGCCGGGCACGGATGATGCCGGCATGCGCGGCATCGCCGCCATCGTCTCGAACACGGCACGGACAGCCTCGGCGTGCAGCGGGGCGCGGGCGCGCAATGCCGGCCACCATGCCCGTGATTCCAGCATGGAGTTGAGCACTGAGGAGCGGGGCGGGGTCAGGAGTGCCGGCGGCCCCCCCATCGAGATTGAGGCCCCCCAAATCTGGGACCCCTGCGAAATGTGCGCGCCGTGCGCACCGCGCTGGATGGCGTGCGCGATGAGCGTGAACGCCAGGCCGGCGGCAAACCCGATGGCGGCCACGAGCAGCGAGGTNATCGCCCACGCGGGCAAGCGCCACGGCATCACGGGCGGCGACAGTGCGGGGCCGATGAAGACGAACAGCAGGACGTACCACGTCCCGAGCACCAACAGCCAGTCCTTGATGATCGGATTCTTGATGAGCATTCAGTCGGCTCCGAGGATGCCCCCGTTCTGGCGGCGCCCCACCCATCGCTCGATGTTGCGGGCGAGGTCGAGGCCTTTCACATGCCGCTTGCGCTGGTGATTGATGCCGGCCTCCTTGGCAATCTGCATGATCTCCGGCGAAAACGTGACGCGGGGGATGCGGACGTGGTAGAGGTTCGAGCCGTCGTATTGGACGATGCACTCGCCCTGCCCAAGCTGCATAAGCTCGCTCGGGCTGATCTTGTGGGCGACTTCCAGGGATTCGGAGAATCCGATGGAGCCGGAATCAGACCAGCCGCCGGGTTGCGGCGAGAGGTGCGCCTTGCGGGCCGCCCCCGTGCCCTGCGATCCGCTGATGGACAGCCGGCGGCGCTCTTCCTCGCCGATCATGTCGGCCATCCACTCGGCCGTCGCCGCGCCGCCAGGCTTGAAGTAGCACTTGGTCAGCGTGTTGTCCGTCACCATGTCGCGCAGCTCCTTGCTGATCGCCTCGAGGTTGGCCGGCGTCTGGAAGGCAGGGAGCATCATGAGTTGCGCCGAACGCGACTGCTCGAAGATGCGGCTCCATGCGTCGGTGACGTAGGAACCGCACTCGTCGAAGAAGCTCAGGATCGGCGGATTAGGGCGCAGGGCTTCGGGCAGCGCCTGAATCTGTGCGATCGCTGTGCGGAAGTCGCCGATCACCATCTTGCCGAAGTTGGAAGCGGCCTCGGCCTTGCCCATCGTCGGCAGCGCCACGTAGATGATCTTGTTGGCGAGCAGATCCTCCTTGATCCGCACCTCCGGTGAGTAAGTGTTCGTGACTTGCCCGAACTTGCCGGTGCCGAAAGTGAACATGCGGCCACCGATGCCGCCAAGCTGATCCTTCAGCTTCTTCACGTCAATGGCGAAAGAACCGTTTTTCTGAGGGATCTTGAACTTGTGCAGGAACAGGGACAGTTGCGCCTGCGCATCCGTGCCATAGGGCACGCGCTGTTCCAGCCACTCCAGCGCCTCCGCATTGGAGAGCAGCACGGTCACGTCGGCGAAGTTGTAGGCCAGGCCGCAGGCCTGGATCGCGTTGACCAGCGTGGCCACGCCCTGGTTGGCCTCCTGCCGGTAGTAGTCCGCACCCGGATTGTTCGCGGTGGAGGGGATCAGCGACAGACAGCGGGCCGACACCTCATCGGGATCGCCGTACAGGATCGGGTTGTAGGTGTTGGACGCATCGGGCTCGCCGGGCGAGATCACCAGCAGGTCGTCCAGCCGCCCCGCCCACGCGCACATTGCGCGCAGCATGATGAGGNTGGCGGGGTCGAGCTTGCCGTCTATCCAGAGGATGCCGCCGCCCCGCGCGATCTGCTGGAACATCAGCCACTCGCCGAGCACGGTCTTACCTACGCCGGATTGACCGACGATGAGCGCGTGCCGCATCCACTGGCGCATCGGGATGACCAGCGGCTCGCCCGTGTCCACGATGTAGCCGATCACGATGCCATCCGGCGTGGGCGGGGGAGGGCGGGACGAGTTGATCCGCAGCGTGCCGGTGCCCTCGAGCGCGTCGAGGCCGATCACCGCGTTGAGGCGCCGGCCGAGCCAGATGCCAGAGCCGGCCGCCGCCGCCGCGCCGAGGGTGGCGGCGGTCGGCCAGTGGGACGGGCCCACGACCGGGNGGGTGGCCATGACCCCGGCCGCGCCGGCGAGTAAGGCCAGGTTGTCCTGGAACCCCCCCAGTTGCAGCCTCCGAAGGGCGGAAAACGAGACCATAGGTTGTTTCGCACTAGGGTTTGATTCGGGTATCTTACTCCCATGTAAAACAACCTTGGGCATGCTGAATGAAGGCGTTTGGCACGGTCTTCTTCGCCCTGTGCATGTTCTTCGTCGGGTGGGTGTTGTTGGCTGGCACGCCGCTGGGCCGGATCGAGCGCACATGCAAGCCGACCGAATGGTTCGGGCGGGCCATGACGGCGCTGGTAGCCATCGGGGGGTCGGATCGCGCCGAGGCCAAGTCCCGCGTGGCGTCCGGGGAAGTCACCAAATCCTGCCAGTTCTTCGTGTTCCGGGTGTTCTACGCCGAGGAACTCGCCCGGCAGCAGGCCCTGCTTGAGCAGGCCCGCGCGGGCGCAGAGCCGGCGCCGGCCCCGGCGGCGTCACGGGCGGAGGGCTCCCGGTGAAGGGGCGCGCATGGGTGGCGCTGGTGCTGGCCTGCCTGCCCTGGGCGGCGGCGGCCGGAGAGGCGGGCCCGACACCCTATGACGCCTGTTTCGCGCGGGCCGGGGCGCTCTACGGGATCAACCCCCTGCTGCTCAAGGCCATCGCCCGGCAGGAGTCCGCGATGCGGCCCAACGCCATNGGGGTCAACCGGAACGGCACCCGCGACCTGGGGATCATGCAGATCAACACCACGCACCTGCCCAGGCTGTCGCGGGCGGGGATCACTGCCGCCCACTTGATGGAACCCTGCACGAACATCCACGTTGGGGCGTGGGTGCTGGCCGATGCGGTGCGGCGACACGGCATGTCGTGGAAGGCGGTCGGCGCGTACCACTCGCCGACGCCGTGGCGGCAGCAGGCCTATGCGGCCAAGGTGGCCTCGCACCTGATGCGCGAGATCCAGTGGCTCCAACAGCAGCCTGCCGCGACGCCCTCGATCGCGGGCGCGGCGGTGGTCCCGGCGGTCGGGGAGGCGCCGCCCGCTGCGCCCGACGCGGCTGGGGCGACAGCGGCCGGGGTGCCTGTGCGGCGCGGCTTGGAAGGCGTGTGGGAGGCGCGGCCATGAGCGCGGACGGCAGGCAGGCGGTCATGCCCGAGGCGCTGGCCGAGACGAAGGTGCTCGAAGACCACGCCTTGCGGGTGTTCCGGACGAGCCTATCGGTGCTGTCCGGGGTGCTGGACGACCCGGACGTGCAGGAGGTGATGGTCAACCGACCGGATGAGGTGTGGATCGAGCGGGGCGGCAGCATGCAGCGGCTGTCGGGCATCCGCATTGCCAACGCCCATGTCGAGTCGGCGGTGCGGGCGCTGGCGTCCGGCAACAACAAGGGGCTTCAGCCGGTGCTGGACTGCCGGATGCCGGGCTACCGGATTGCCGCAGCGCTGCCCCCGGTGGCGATCCAGGGGGCGGCGATCTGTATCCGCAAGCACGCCCGCAGCCGGCGCACGCTCGAGTCCTATCTGAGCGCTGGCGGGTTCGGCCCGCTCCCCGAGGATCTGCGCCACGATCTGGCCGGCCAGCGGCCGCCAGACGAAGCGGTGGCCCAGGGCGGCCAGGCCTTGCGCGACCTGCTGCGGTGGGCGGTGCGGGCGCGCAAGAACTTCATCATCGCCGGCTCCACCGGCTCGGGCAAAACGACCTTCCTCAACGCCCTGCTGGCGGAAGTCCCGCCGGATCAGCGGGTGCTCACCATCGAGGACACCGCAGAACTCCAAGTCACGGTGCCGAACTGCGTCGGCCTGGAAGCGGCCCCCGATCAAGGGATCACCATCCGCTCGCTGGTGCGCCTGGCGCTGCGCTTCCGACCCGATCGCATCTTCGTCGGTGAGGTGCGGGGGGCGGAGTCCTACGACCTGCTGGACGCCATGAACACGGGCCACCCGGGCGGGGGGTGCTCCCTGCACGCCGACAGCCCCTTGCTGGCGCTGAGTCGAATGGAAAGCCTGGTTAGAATGAACCCAGATACCGTGAATCTTCCCCACCAGGCATTACGCAAACAAATTGCCTCGACATTCGATTTCATCGTATTCTGCTCGCGCCGNGGGTGGCGGCGCGGGCCGGAGCAAGTCATGGAAGTGCTCGGNGCCGACGAGCACGGCTACCACGTCAAGACCCTGTTCGATGCGAGGACGTTATGACCCGTAATTCCGTTACCCGCCCGTCTCTGTGGGCACGGCTTTGGTTCAACCGCTACACGGCGGNGGTGGTGCAGGCTGCTGCCGTGCTGGCCATCCTGGCACCGCAGCCGGCCGCCGCGCAGGCGCGGGGGCTCGAGGATGTGGGCGGCGGCATGATCNAAGCCGTGTGCANATTCACCCAGTCGCCATTGGTGACGGGAATCGCCGCGTTTTCCGTCGTCGCATGCCTGGTGCTGCTGCTCATCAACGANGGGCGCGAGNTGNTGACCCGCNTCCTTCAGATCNTTCTGGCCNTCGCCGGCCTGCTCGCGCTGCCCGGGATCATGAGCATGCTGGGAATGAACATCNNGTGCTGATGCGCGNATGAGCGATCGAGGCGTCGAGGCGTTGCGTCCGCCAAGTCGGGTTTACACCGGCCTGGCGGAGCCGGCGTTGATCTACGGCGTCGAGCCGAAGCTCTTGTTGGTCAACGTGGGGCTCGGCGTGTTCTTTTTCGTCCTGTTCAAGTTCTACGCGCTGTTCTGGGTCCCCCTGGGATGGGTGCTGCATTACGTGCTCAAGGTGATGACCAAGCACGACCCGCACATGCGTCTGATCTACGTCCGTTATGCCGTGCAGGCGGACAGGTATGAAGCATGGCCAGATCCCAGCCCCCGCCTTGGCCATCGGCCATTGCATTGGGGTAGGGGGGTGGTGTGAGCGCGGACATTCGTTCCACTGCCGAGCTGCTGCCGTGGCTGGTTCCGATCACCGATGCCCTGGTGGTCTGCAAGGACTCGTCACTGCTGGCGACCTACGAGTTCACCGGAGCTGATGCGGACTCGGTGGGGCAGGCTGAGATTTACCAGGTCGGCCAGGCCGCCGAACGCATGCTGCTCCTGCTGCGCGACCTGCCGGTGACGCTGTGGTGGACGGTGCGGCGTGAGCGCACGTCGGACTATCCTGGCGAGCCGATGCCGGACGCGGTATCGCAGATGCTCGATGACGAGCACCGGGCGCAGTTCCTGGCGCGCTCGGCCTTCGTCAACCGTCACTTCCTGTCCCTCATCTGGATGCCCGCCAAGGGCACCGAGGCCTTCTTTGAGAAGGTCGGCGCCATGACGGCGGACGGTGAAAACATCCTGCGCGCGATCAAGATTGCCATCNAGGCCACCTTTCTCTCGAAAGAGGCGTTCGGCTGGAAGCTGGCGNAAATGGATCGCGTCATCAACGATTTCGAGCAGCGCCTGTCGCAGATCGAGAACGTGATGAGCGCGCTGCACATGCGTCGGCTGCGCGGCAGCGAGTTCATGGGCTTTCTGTGGGCGCAGGCCAACCCCGGCGTCCGGATGACGCCCAAGCTGTGGAACGGCAGCAGCTTCTTCGACGCGGCATTGTCGGAAACGCCGATCACGGTGACCCGCGACGTGCTCCAGTTCGGCGATGGCGGCGAGGCGCGTTACGGCTCGGTCATTTCGATGAAGAATTGGCCGACGCCCATTGCATTCGATGCCTTCGGCGCCCTGGTGACGCTGCCGACGGAAATGGTGATCTCGCACTGCTTCCGCGTTATGCCGAACAGCGAGGCGATCAAGCAGATTGACCGCGCGAAAGCCGTCAACGACTTCCTGAAATACCCCCTGTCTTCGTGGATCATCGGGTCCATGTTCAGAAAGGGGAGTATCAGCGAGAACAAGGTGGACCCATCCCGGGAGGAGGTGGCGGCTTCGATGCTGTCGGCGAAGGCTGACCTCAACAGCGGCCGAGTGATCTTCGGTTGGCACAACTTCTCGGTGGTGCTGCTCAACGAGGACGTGGAGGCTCTGGAGGCCAGCACGCGGGACATGCTGCGGATGCTGCACGGCAGCCCCTTCGTGGGGGCGCTGCGCGAGAGCGTGCATGCACTCTCGGGCTGGGCAAGCACCCTGCCCGGACAGTGGCGCGAATGCCGTCGCTGGATGACGCTGAGCAGCGCGAACGTGACCGATCTAGCGCCCCTCCTCGGGGTGTCCGTCGGCGAGCGGATGAACAAGCATCTGTCCGAGCAGCTAGGCAAGCCCTGCCAGGCGTTGACCGTGCTTGCGACGGACTTCAACACCCCCTACTACTTCAATTTCCACGTCGGGGCGATCGGGCACGCTTTCGTCATCGGCCCGAGCCGCACCGGCAAGTCCATAGGCATGAACTTCCTGATCTCGCAATTCAGGAAGTACGGGCCGGAAGCGAACATCATCATCTTCGACAAGGACTATTCCTGTCGGATCGCCACACTGCTGCAAGACGGCGACCACATTGACTTGCGGGCCGCGCCCGAAAGCAAGGTGAAGATCAACCCCATGCTGCTGGCGCGGGATAGCGCTGCCCGGCCGTTCCTGTCGCAGTGGGTCGAGCACCTGATCGGGGCGCGCGGCTACCAGGTGACTTCGGAGGACGTGCGCGAGATTGCGGCCGCGATCGAAGGGCTGGCCTCGAACCCGGACCCTGCGATGCACCGTCTGCTGACCCTGCGGACGCTTCTTCCGNGCCACCTTGGTATGCACTTGGACGAATGGTGCGGGGCGGGAGCCAAGGCGCACTACTTCGACAACCTCGAGGATAGTTTTTCGCTGTCCAACTTCACCTGCATCGAGATGGGCGACATCATGCGCGACGCGCGGGCCGCGCGGGCGTTCATGGACTACGCCTTTTACCGGATCATGGCCAAGCTGCGCGACCAGGCGCGTGGGCCGCAGGTGACGATGATCTNCCTGGAGGAGTGCTGGTTCCTGCTGGAAGACGCGCGCTTTGCGGCGCAATTGATGGACTGGCTCAAGACGCTGGCCAAGCTCAACGCTTTCGTGGTGCTGACCACGCAGAGCATCGAGGACATGGTGGCGATGCCGGAGCAAGTGGCAGCCTCCATTCGCGACAACATCTTGACCAAGATCTTTCTTCCCAACCCGATGGCGTTGACCTCGACGCTTTCGGAGTTCTACCGCAATCGGTTCGCGCTCAGGGACGACCATATCCACCGCATTGCGACCGCCGTTCCTCGCCAGGATTACCTGGTCGTGCAACCGGAGGTCAGTCGGATGGTGAGGCTGCCGCTCACGCAGCGGCAGGTGGCGGCATTGCGATCCGACATCGCCGCGCAACGGGTCTTCAACCGCCATTGGCCGGCTTGCGAGCCAGGCTGGCAGATGGCCTACATCCGCGATGTTCTGGAGGGCACACGGCAATGAGCCGGAAGACACTCGCGCCGGCGCTGGTGGTGGCGCTGGCAACGGCCGGAACGGGCATGATGGCGAACGCCACGTCAGTGATCGGCGCTACCGAGCCGACGCAGATCATGAACAACGTGGAGCTTGTGGCGCAGTACGAAAAGCAGGTGCAGATGGTGCTGAACCAGGTCAAGCAGTATCAGGCGACGCTCCAGCAGTTGCAGCAGCTTAACCCGGATGCGCTCAAGACCATGCTCAAGGGCGTGGTCGGCGAGGACGTGGGCGAGTATGTGCTCAATACCTCGCAGGCCGCGATGGAATTGGAGGAGGAGCTCTCCACAATCCAGGAGGCGATGCACACGATCTATCAGGAGGGCCGGATAGCATCCGACGTCATGCGGCACCTTCAGGGGCGTGGCCGCAGCATCAGCGGCGGGGACTACGTAGCGCTGATGAAGGCGCTGGCCGAGGAGAATCAGGCCACCTATGGCAAGCGGGTCAAGCAGTTCACGCGCTCGTTGGAGGAGTCGCGCTCGGCGATGCGGCGGGTGGAGGCGATCGCTGCGACCGCGCCGCAGATCACGGGCGACGTGCAGGGGCTGCAAGCGCTGATCCAGTCGCAGGCGGTGGTGTCCGGGCAGTTGGCCGGCATCCACAAGGCCGTGATCGAAACCGGCATGATGAATGCCGACGCGGCGCGGACGCTGGCAAGCGAGATGAACGACCGCCGCGTGCAGGAGCTGCAACAGCGGCAGGCCACTGAATACCTGCTCTACGGGCGCAAGCCTGGCGAGGGCGGAGGGCGCTGATGCTCAGCTTGCCGACCCGTATCGCGCTTGGCCTGGCGCTGGTGGTCACGCCCGACGATCGCATCGCCACGCGCCGGCGGATCATGCGCGGGGCTGTGATGGTAGAGCGCGACGGCCGGCCACCTTCCGCGCAGCAACAGCGCCAGCTGCTGGGCGGGCATTCCGGCTTGCAACGGACGTTCATCGCCTTCGGCATTGCGATGTTCGTGCTGGCGCGCCAGCGCCCCGTGGTACTGGCGCTGTTTGGCCTGGCATTCCTGTGGCTGTGCGCGAAAGCGGCGGCCGCTGTCGCAACCGCTGTCCTTGCGGCGGTTTGACGATTCGTTCCTGACATAGCTGCGCACAACCTGCACACATGATGCTCGATCTCCTGCTTGCTCACGCACTGGAATGGCTGTCCGGGATCGGGCTTCCGGGCCTGGGCATCGAGGCGCAAGCCAGCGCTGGCGCGGTCATGAATCCGCTCCAACAGGTATATGCGAGTGTGCGCAGTGCGCCGGCGCAGGTGGCGGGCCAGTTCATGGCGGTCGTGCCGACGATTCTGGCGGGCGCGGCGGCCATCGTGATTGTCAAGTCGTGGATCGAGCACTACCTCGATGGCGACCTCATTGGGTGGATCAACGACATCGTGCGCGTTGCCGTCACGGCTGCCGTGATCTTCACGCTGTGGGGAGAGTACGACCGGGTGCAGTCCATCGCATGGAGCGTGATGGACGACATGATGCGGATCATGGACGTTAAGGGTATGGGCGATGGAAGCAGTCCCATCGAGCGGATCGTCAATGCCGCGCTGGTGAACCTCGGGTCTGTGCTCGATGCGATGTTCGGGGTCTTCAAGAACACCAATTCCGGCGACAGCGAGTGCGAAGCGTGGAATGTGGCATGCCACGCGCTGACTGGCGTTCAAGCTATCGGCTCCAACATCCTGATTGCGTTGATTTTCTTCGCAATCGTTCTGCTGGTGGTGCTGTATTTCGTGGTGGTGCTCCTACAGTCGTTCACGGGACTGTTCATGATCGCGGTGGGCCTGATGCTGCTGCCGCTCTGCCTTGCGTTCTATCCGCTGATCGAATCGTGGACGAAGAATGCCATCGGTCTGATCGCGGCGGGCGCGGTGCACCAGGGCATCGTGGTGTTCCTGCTGTCGATGACGGAGGCGATCGTCGCCGACGCTATCCGGCAATTCGCCGAAAACCCGACGAACAATGTGTGGGGCGGAGGCGCGCAAACGGCTGAGGTAACGGGGGGCGTGATCTATCTCGGCCTGGTGCTGTGCGCCTTCATGGTGGTGTTGGGCCTGACGACAAGCCGCATCGTGGCGTTCGCCACGCAGATCTTCGGGCCGGTTAGCGGCACCCTGTCGCCGTCGAAGGGCGCCGGCACGGCAAAAATGGGCAAAATGGCCTCGGATGGAAAGGGTGCGTCCACGCTGACGGATGTTGCGCCAAGTGCTGGCGGGGCGGGCGGCGGCGCCAAGGTGGACGCGGCGCCCCCCGTCATCACCGCCGCGTCGGCGGCGGTCCAAGCCCTGTCGGCGAGCGTGGGGGCGGGCGGGGCCGGAAACGGGGGTGCGAGCCGCGCCGGCCACCAGGCGGCGGGTGCATCGCCGACTGCAACAGGCGCTGCGGCATCCGGCTGGGCCAAAGCGATGGCGGGCGCCAAAGCCGGCGTCAAGACCGTAGCGCTTGCCCCCGTCAAGGCCACGGGCTGGGGCGCGCGGAGCATCTGGCGCGGCGTTTGACGGTCAGGCTGCACACGGGGCGGGTTTGCGCTAGTATCCCGTGTGGCCTTATTCGTCCGATTTAAACATCCATGACAAATCGAATGGGGAAGGAGGGCGGGCACCCTGCGCCAAGCCTGAACCTGCGCGGTGCGCGGCAGTACGTGAGCGCCATCGAGGCGCCGGCGATGGCGAACCGAAGGTTGATCGTCCTGCTGTTCGCGGCAATCGCAGCCGTGGTGGCGCTAGCGCTGGCGATCCTGCTGATGCTGCCGCTCAAGGAGCGCATTCCATATACGGTCGAGGTCGAGGTGGACGCCTCCGGCAAGCCCACCGGGCGTGTGGCTGTCAGCGAGGCCACGATGGCGCGGTTCCAGCCACAGGAAGCGCACATCCGGTACTTCCTGGCTCGCTGGGTCGAAGACCTGATGACGGTGGATGAGACTTCGCGCACGCATCGGCTTCCTCGATCCTATGCCCTGTGCCGCGGCGATGCGTTGACCGACTGGCAGCGGTACGTGAGCGAGCAGGGGCGTCCGCTGAAAATCCTCTCCGAGNNCCCCGGGTATCGGCAGACGGCGCAATTGATTTCCATCCAGTTCCTGAGCGAGAGCACCGCGCTCATCCGCGTGAAGCTGACCAACAACCGCAACGCGGAGAAGCGCGNGCAAATGACCGTTTCGTTCGCATTGCTGCCTCCTCGGACGGACGAGGAGGTGTACCGCAATCCGATTGGCCTGTGGATCACGAAGTTCGGGGTGGCCGATGAGCTGGCATAAGAACATTCTCGCCGTCGCGTTGGCGGCTGCGGCGCCGGTTGCGTCTGCGGAGCAGGCGATGAATCTGCGAGGCCTCCAGGAGGCGATGAAGGTGTCGCTGCCCGGAGATCGCACCGACGTGCTGCCGGCAGTCAACGGCACGCGTCTGGTGACGTTCCGCTGGAGCCCGGACGTGTCGTTCGCCATCCGCGCGATGGAGGGGACGTTCGTCAACATCGAGGTGCCGGAAGGCGAGCAAGTCCAGGGGCTGTATCTGTCCGACGCGGTGCAGTGGTCGTACCACGTCACGGGCGACCATCGCCGCGTCCTCATCAAGCCGCTGGCGGCCGGGCATGTGAACACCGGAACCCTCATCACCGACAAGCGCAGCTACGAACTCACCCTGCTGTCGGTGCCGCCGGGCGAGATGTGGTTCCAGCGGGTGCGCTGGCAGGTGCCGGGGCAAGCCGAGGATGGCCTGTATTGGCGCGGCCAGGCGAAGGCTGCGGCGCTGCCCGAGGTGACTCCGGTCGTTGCCGGCGATCCGGGTGTGGCGCCTGACCGCCTGAACTTCGGCTGGAAGATCAAGGGCACTGCGCCATTCCGCCCGCAGGCGGTCTTTGACGATGGCGTGCGCACCTGGATACGGCTCGGCTCGGTGCAGGATCTGCCCGCGATCTTCGCCGAGCAACCGACGGGCCTTGAGGTCGTGGATTTCAGCGTGCAGGGCGCGTATGTGGTGGTGCCGTCCATCGCCGACCGTTTCGTGCTGCGGCTACGGAAGGATGAGGTGCGCATCGTCCGGGAGAAGCGGGGATGAGCGCGCCCGTATCGGCGGCGGGCGTCAAGAAGCCCGTCAACCGAAAGCTCCTGTACCTGTTGCTCGCGGCGCTGACGATCATCTGGCTCGCGGGCATGGCGCTGATGTGGATTCAGGACCCGCAGCAGCAGAAGCAAGCCGAGGTCGAGCAGGAGCAGCAAGAGCGCATCGCGGCCATGCCTGCCGGCTCGCCCGAGGCCGCCCAGTCCGAGCTGGAACGGATCGCCCGGGAGCAGGAACGGCAAGCGGCTGCCGAGGAACGCCAGCGGCAGGCGTTCGACAACTTCCGGAATGGCGGGCAGGAGCCTGCCGCCGCGAACGGGCTGGACCCCCATCTGCTGCGCGAACTGGATGAGGCGCAGCGCGCAGTCATGGGTAATCGCCCCGATGTTGGCCGGATGACGGGCGATGCGTTGCCGCCGTTGTCCGGCGTGGAAGGCGCGGGCGGTGGTGGCCTGGCCGTCGGGGGCGAGCAGCAGAAAGGCGTGATCTACGAGAGTTACCGGACGCGCTCGGCTGGCGGGGTGGCGCAAAGCGTGGGAGAGGATCTGTTCGGAGGAGACGAGGCGGGGGACGGGGGATCCGCGCCCCGGCCGGAGATGGACTACTACGAGACGCTGCGGCCGGCGCGGGCGCCGTCCGAACGAATCATTCACCAGGGCACCCCGCTGCCGGCGGTACTGGTGAGCCGGGTGGATACCCGGGTGCCGGGGCCGATCACTGCCGTCATCAGCCGCAACGTCTATGACTCGCGCACCCACCGCACCCTGCTGATCCCGCAGGGGTCGAAGCTGGTGGGCAGCTACGCGACCAGCGTGACCCCTGGGGTTGATCGAATTGCAGTTTCATTCTCCCGTTTGATACTTCCAAACGGTGACGCTTTTGATTTACCATCGACCCCATCCGTTGGGTTAGATGGAACGGCCGGGGTGGAAGGGAATTACAAGTCCAATTTCTGGCGCGCGGTCGGGCCGAGTGTTCTGGTGGCGATTCTCGGCCAGGCGGCAGATCGCGCCATCGCCAAGGAATTGGAGGCCACCGACTCGANCGTTCCCGGCGTCGGCGGCACCTACCAAGCGCCGAGCGTGTTGCAGCAGACGATGCCGAAGGTCAACGAAGCGATTCTTCAGCGCTACGCAGGGGCGCAACCGTACTTCGTCATCCCGCCCGGGCAGGAAATCCGGGTGGTGGTGACTCGGGACATCGAAGTGCCCGCCACGCGGGGTGCGCCGTGAGGCAGGCGGGACTGATGCTGGCCCTGCTGGCGTGCTTGTCTGCGGCCCGGGCGGCAACGATCAATGGCGATTGGGTGGTCAGCGGTGCGCCGCAGGCGCGGCCGGTGCAGGCGTTCGACGATGGCGCCTCGCTCTACATCCAGTTACGCGACCCGACCGACCCACCCGCCCCTATCGGCCCAAGCGGGCCGCTGTCGTACCGGATTCGCGGCTACTACATGGTGGTGCCGCTGACTCCGCGCGTGGTGCTGCGCTACGGCCCGCATGAGGCCGTGGTCGAGAGCCGGACTGCCGCGCCGGGGGCTGGCATCGTCAGCGTCACGCGGCCTGTCGGGGCCGCCGAAGTCGAGATCAGGGCGGCCGAGGTGCAGCACCACGCCCCCCTTCCTGCCACACCCGTGCCCGCGTCCGCTGCGCAGGCCGAGTTCGGCGGTGAGATCGTCGTCAGCGGACCGTCCGGCGTGCGGCAGACCCGTGTCGCAGAACCTGCGACGCCGGCGGCGGGCCCGATCTCGGTGTCGTTCGATGAGGCCGAGCGCGACGCCGCCTGGTCGGCGTGGCGCGGCAAGCGTGTTCGCGTGCTCGCAGACGGCACAACCGCCGGCGCGCGGGCGGCGCAGAGGGCGCAGGCGGCGTGCGCGAAGGCGGGCGCCAAGTGCGAAATCGAGTATCGCGGCTCCGTGGCGGGCCGCCTGCAAGTCGTGGAGGCGAACTGATGCGGAAGACGCTCGTGGGCGCGGCGAGCGCCTTGCTCTTGCTTCCTGGCGCGGCCTGGGCCAACTGCCCGCCCATGTCGGCCTACTCGGTGGTGGGGGTGTCCGCCAATGAAATGCCGTTGGCGGACGCNCTGGCGCTGCTGTTCGAGGGGACGGCGTGGAANGCGGAGGCCTCAGGCGCGGGCAATGTGACGGTGACGTTCCGCAACGTCAGCGGCCCCTTGGACGCGGTGTTCCGCAAGGTGGTGGAACAGGCCGGGTCGGCCTCGAACGCGCCGCTGTCGGCGCTTGCCGACCCCGGCCGCTGCGTTGCGACGGTGGTGCAGCGGGCTGCGGCCAGTGCCGCGCCGCGCGAGGCGGTCGCGCAGAAGCCGCGCGTTCTGCACGCGGGGCGCAACCTGTCCGATGCCCTCAGTGAGTACGTGCAGGCGAGCGGCTGGCAATTGCGCTGGCGCATCGAGGAGGACTACGTGCTGGACGTGGACTTCCCGATGCCTGACACCGACCTGATCGAAGCGGTGTCCTACGTCGTCCGCGCCTACCAGGCGCAGGGCGGCATGCAAGGGGTCGCCCCGCGCTTTGCGAAGGCCAACCGGGTGGTGGTGATCGAGCCGATGGACGTGAGGGAAAGCGAATGAAGCCCAGGCTGCTGGTGCTGTGCATGGCGGCCTGCCTGTCTGCGGGCTGCTCGACGATGATGGAGATTCGCTCCGAGGCGGCNAAGGGNCACGAGGATGCGGACGCGCGGGCGCGCGCCCTGCTGGGCGNGCGCGAGGCGCAGGTCAAGCCTGTGACCGGCCCCGTCGTCACGGATCTGCCTTATGTGGANGCGCGACCGATCCGGCGCAGCGAGANCTACCCGCAATCCTTCTACCGTCAGGTGACGGTGAACGAAGCGATCGGTGTTCCGATGCAGGTGCTCGCCAAGCGCCTTGAGGGCCTGCTCGGCGTGCGCGTGATGTACCAAAGTGANCTTCTGGCGCCGTCCGTGCTGGCGAATGCAGGCAACATGCCGGCCGTTCGTGACGTGGGGATGGACGCCACGCTTGCAGGCCTGCCGCCGCTGCCGGGTGCCTCCTCGATGCCGGCAGCGGCGGCGGCCTCACCTACCTCCCTCGTGCCGATCAGCTACACCGGCGACGGGATCGGTCTGCTGAACGCGGTGGCAGCGGCCATCAATGCCGCGTGGGAGTACGACGAGGCGGGCCGGGTCGTGCAGTTTTACCGCTGGAAGACCGAGACGTTCCTGATTCCTGCCGTCCAGGGAGAACCATCGTCCCTCGGCAAAATGGGTGGGCAATCGCAGTCCAGCCAGGGCGGGCAGGGCTTGCCGCTGACTGAGGCCACTGCGCAGGGGGAGCACAAGACCACTGCGAGCGTGTGGGCCGAGATCGAGGCGGCGATCAAGGCGATGCTTTCGAGCGAGGGCGTCTATGCCATCGGCGAGCGCACCGGCACTGTGACGGTGCGCGATCGCCCTGACCGCGTGGAAATAGTCCGCCGCTACCTCGATGAGGTCGCGGCCTCGCTGAGCCGCCAGGTGGACATGCAAGTGACGATCTATCGCGTCGTCACCAACGACAGGGACACGCGGGGCCTGAACTGGAATGTGCTGTTCCAGAACATGCTCGGGCACTACGGATTCCAGATCACCACGCTGGCCGGCAGGCCGAATGTGGCGGGCGAAGGGCTGTCCTCGTTCATCCTGTCGGTGCCGCAGCGCGATAGCAACGGTGTTCCGAACCGCTACGGCGGCAGCCAGATGATGCTCGATGCGCTGTCGCGCATCGGGCGTACCAGCGTGGTGCAGAACAGCAGCATCCTGACGGCGAACAACAAGCCCGCGCCGTTCAAGGTGGTCAAGCGCACCAGCTATCTTGCGCGCGTGTCGCAGAACCTGAGCGGGATTGGCGGGACGCTCGTCAACACCGGCCCGACGCTCGAACCCGGCTCGGTCGAAACCGGCCTGAATCTCTACATGCTGCCGCACGTCCAGAAGGACGGTAAGCGGCTGCTGCTCAAGCTGATGATGTCGCTATCCTCGCTCGAGTCGCTGGACAGCTTCGGCACCGAGCAGGCGACGATCCAGCTTCCGCAGACGGCCAGCCGCGAGTTCATCCATGAGGTGTGGCTCAATTCCGGCGAGACCCTGGTGCTGGCCGGGTTCGAGTCGGTGGACGCCAGCATGGACACCCGTTCCCCGCTCGACAGGCGGCTGTGGCTGCTGGGAGGACGCAGCACCGCCGGGAGCGGTACGGAGCGCGTGGTGGTGACGATCACGCCGGTCGTGACGGCCGTGCGGAGCCGGATCTGAGGGGGGCGTGATGAAGCGCGAGGTGTACGCGATGTTGTCGGCCGCCGTCCTGGCGTGCGGCGTGGCCCATGCGCAGCCGCAGGCGGCCGCGAGCGGGGCGGCGCCAGGCCAGGCGGTGAAGCCTGGGCAGGTGGTGCCGGTGGCCGGTGGCGCGCCAGCGACGGCGAGCGTCGTACCGGCGCCGATGGCTCCGGCATTGAGCGCGGAGGAGGCGGCCTACCTGAATGAAGAAGCGGCGCTGGTGCGCAAGCTGCGGTTGACGCAGTTGCAGGCGCAGCTTGCCGAGCAGGAGCGCAAGCTCAGGGGCGAGGAAGCCGAGAAGCCCGACAGCGCCAGCCTGCTGCCGATCCCGTCTCCGTCGGCCCTGGCCACGGGGCCGATGCAGCAGCAACTGCCGTCGCCGATGGCGGAGGTGCCGCCGCCTGCGCAGGAGTCGCTGCTGTTCCGCCTGGTCGGGATTTGGGGTGCCGACGGTGCACTGCAAGCCGACGTGGTGAGCCAAGGCATGCGCGTCACGGTGCGCGAGGGCGACGCGCTGCCGGGCGGCTGGAAGGTCGCGCGCATCGCGCGCACGGGCATGCTCATCCAGCGCGGAAAGTCGTCGCGCCTGCTGATGCTGGGGGGCTGATACCGTGGCCGTGCGGATCGCCACCCTCGGAGGGCGTCAATTCGCGTGGGGGCTGACCTGGGTCGAAGCCGCCGGGCGCAAGCCTGCGCGCGTGATCGCCGACGCCCTCGGGGCAGACGCGGGCGCGTGGTACACCACTACTGGTGACGAGGACGCGCAACTGGTCGGGTACGCCGATGCCGTAGCGGCCAAGGGGCGTGTCTATAGCTATGCCGCCGCGCTGGCCGCCGTCGCCCCTTCCGGCATCTATGTCGCGCCGCTCGATGACGGGCAGGTGTGGTACGCGCTGATCCTGGAAGGAGGGGTGGGGGCGGGATCGGATGCGATTCAGCCGGAGGAGCAGGCGCTGACGCAGGTGCAGGCGCTTCGGGTGGCGTTCAACCTGCCGGTGTACGTGATGCAGGGGGCGGGGCTCTCGCTCCCGGATACGGCAGAGTTCGACCCCGAGGCGGTGGTTCAGGCCAAGGTGCCCGCCTTGCGCCGCCACAAGCCGGCGTCGCAATTCGGCCGCGTAATTGTGCTGCTGGTGATGTTCTCGACCATCGGCGGCGTGGCATGGTGGCAGTTCGCACCCAGGAAGCTGGGTGCCGCCTCTGGCGACGACGCCGCGTTGGCCGAGGCGACCCGGAGCGCCTATCTCGGCACGATTCGCGGCCTGACCGCCCAGCATCCGACGAACGCGGAGTGGGTGCTGCGCGCCTGGGACGTGGCCCGGCGCTCGCTGCCTCCCGTCATGGACGGGTGGCGACAGGAGGGTTTCACCTGCACACCGTCGCCCGCAACCTGTGTCGGGCGCTATTCGGCTGCTCCGGGGCTGCCCTACACCTTGCGTCCTGTGCAGCAGCGCTATGGCGTGCACGCGGTGCGCCTGCTTGATGACCGGCGCAGCATCGAGGTGACGGTGCCGGCCGTGGGGGGCGGCGAGCCGGCGCAGTGGACGGATGACCAGGTGCTTGCGCCTTTGCCGTGGCCGACGCCTGCGGTGGATGCGGTCGGCGAGCTGCTCCTGAGCCACATCGGCCTCGAGATCGAGCCGGTCACGGCGGAAGACCTGAGCGCTGCCAACGCGGCACCTGCCGGCGCGTTGCCGCTCGTGCGCGAGAAGCTGGCGGTGAAGGAGCCGCGCTTGCCGGATCGGCTGCGGCTGGCCGGGGTGGTGCATCGTCTGGCCCAGCACGGGTTCGTCCCCGTCGGGATGGCCGTGACCGTGGGGCATGGCGCGGCCGGTGAGGCGTGGCGGATCGAGTTTGCACGGCTTGGAGGTGGCGGGCAGTGACGCTACTGGCGCCCGTGGACCCAGTGTTGGATGCGCTCTGCCGCATTGCGGGCTTGCGGCCGGACGCCCCCGTGATTGCGGAGGCGCGCGGAGCTGCCGCGCGAGCCGGGCGTTCGGTGGCCGAGCAATTGCTTGTGCTTCGCGTGGTCAGCCGCGCCGACTACGTGCAGGCGCTGGGGCTGGCGGGAATGGAGGTCGTGGCCCGCAGGGTCGCAGACCTGCCGGAGTGGGACGTGGTGCCGGGCGACACCCCCGGCCTGCAACGCGACCCGCAGGTGGTCGCCATCGCCAGCACCAATGATCCTCGCCGCCGGTTTTTCCTGCTCGAAGCGGAAGGCGTGGATCGCACGCGCCTGGTCGGCCCGACGCAGCGAGCGCTGAGTGAAGGGTACGTGTACGCGGGGCGGATTCGCGGCACGCAGGAGCTGGTCGAGGTCGTCCACACCGAGTGGGACGCGCGGCAGGGCAAGAGGCAGTCGGTGATGTCCGATGTCGAGCTGCACCGCGACTTCGACGCGATGGCCTACGATGCGTTCCGCGCTGGGGCGTCGGATATCCATATCACGTACACCCCCGCTCGCGGCGTGGTGCATTACCGCATTCACGGCGAGCTGGAGCATGTGCGCGATCTGCCGCCGGATCACACCTACAGCCTGTGCTCATCCGTCTATAACACGCTGCTGGAAACGGGGTCGAGCAAGGACANCTTCAATCCGGCCGGATTGCAGGACGGGGTGATCGAGCGGCGCTTCCCGGAAGGCATGGTGCGCTATCGCTATTCCGGCCAGCCCATTGCGCCGGACGGCTTCGATGTTGTGCTGCGGATCATCCCCATCGGGGTGACGACGCGGCGCAAAAGCATGGCCGAGCTTGGCTACTCCGCTGACCAATGCGACGCGCTGGAACGGATGTTCGGGCGATCCTCTGGGCTGATTCTGTTCGCGGGCACGACGGGTTCCGGCAAGTCCACCAGCATGGCGAATGCGCTGTGGAAGCTGGCGGAAGAACGCCCCGGCAAGAAGATCCGATCGGNGGAGGAGCCGGTCGAATACCGGATTCCGGGCGTGGCGCAAACAGGCGTGGTGCGGAAGCACGGCGACAGGCGCGACTTCCTCGACGTGCTGCGGCAACTCATGCGATCCGACCCCGACGTGTTGATGATCGGCGAGATCCGCGACCATGACACTGCCGATCTGGCGATCCAGGCCGTGCGCTCGGGCCATCTGTGTGTTTCGACCCTGCACGCGGACGGCGCACCCATCTGTTATGACCGGCTTGCGGGCATGGGGATCAATCGTCTCGACCTGGCTTCGGTCGGGCTGGTGGTCGGGCTGGTCTATCAACGGCTGGTGCCGGTGCTGTGCCCGGCGTGCAAGGTGCCTGCCCGCGTGTGGGAGGAGGAGCACGCCGATGCGGGCGTGCTCGTGCGGCTGCGGAACCTGCTGAACGGGGATGTGGAAGGCATCTATTTCCGCGCCCCGGCCGGCTGCCGGGAATGCAATGGCCGTGGTGTCATCGGACGCACGGTGTGCGCGGAGATCCTGCGCCCGACGCCGCACATGCTCCGCGCCATCGCGGAGAACGATTCCAACGCGCTGTGGCGGTCGTGGAGAGCCACGATCAACCCTCACGATCCTGCTGACATGACCGGGCGCACGGCATTCGAGCATGCGCTGTGGAAGATGCGGCAGGGNCTGGTTTCCCCGGTGTCGGTGGAATCGGAGTTCCGCTTCCTCGATGAGCCGGTGTTCGATGGGAGCGCGTGATGNACAGGACTCGATTGGAAACGTTCAAGCTCCGGTTGAGCNTTGGCGCGCAAAGGCGGATGGAGTTCTATGGCGACCTGGCCGAGTACGACGCGGCGGGNCTGCCGGCGTTCACGGTCATGCGCCGCATTCTCGAGGTGTCGCGCGGGCGCAAGCGGCTGAAATGGATGGCCGACCTGATGACGGCGGTACTCAAACGCGCAGGGGAGGGCAAGGGCGTGGCCGACGCGCTGGCCCCGTATCTCCCGCCGGAGGAAGTGGCAATGCTCGCTGCCGGCGAGCGCAGCGGCAACCTGCGAGCCGCCTTCGCCGAGCTTGCCGGGATGCTGCGGCAACGGGTGGAAATCCAGGGGCAGGTGCGGAAGGTCGTTTTCTTCACTCTGTCCGTGGTGGTGGCGGTGATGCTGCTGCTGCTCCAGATCATGCGCACGGTCGTCCCCGAAGCGAAGAAGCTAGTGTCGGCCGAGGCCCTTGAGCGCCTGACGATCGCGCCCTGGTACATCGGGGTGGGCGAATGGCTGCTGTCCTATTGGTGGTTGCTCGGGCTCNTGCTCACGCTGGCCGGCGGCGGGGTGGCGTGGTCGCTGTCGCGCTGGCGTCCANGCCGTTTCCGGCAGACGCTCGATCGGCGCGTGCTGCCGTACTCGTTCTACGCGCGGATGCAGTCGAGCTACATGCTGCTGTCGGTGGCCGCGATGCTGCAATCGGGCCAGCAGTTGAAATCCGCGCTCCAGGGAATCCAGCAACACTCCCCGCCCTGGCTGCGCCAGCACCTGGGACGAATGCTGCGCCGGCTGGCGGAAGGCCGCAATGAGGTAGAAAGCCTCATGACCGGACTGTTCCCCGAGGACGTGGAGGATCGCCTGCGAATCAATGCACTGCACCCGGAGATCCGCAAGGTGATGCAGGAGTCGGCGCGGGCCTCGATGAGGTTCATGCAGCAAAGCATCGAGCGGGTCAATGCGGCGGCCAGGTTCGCCGTCATGGCGATGGTGGCAGCGTTCATTCTGCTTACCGCGTTCACGATGGCGGAAATCGCGATGGAGATGCGCAAGGCATCTTCGCAAGTGCAGACACAGCAAGGGTGATTGGTTTTCAACGCATGGGAGACAGGCAATGAAGTTCAACGGGGTCAAGAGCAAGCGCAAGCAGCAGGGGTTTGGTCTGTATGACCTGCTGTTCTGGCTGGGTGTCAGCGCGGGTCTGCTGCTGGCCGTACTGATGCTGCTGCGGTCCGTCAACAACAGCAAGGCGGGGTACATCGAAGCGCAGAATTACAACAGGATGATCGCGGACGCGCGCGCCAAGTACGCGCAGCAGGGATCGTTCACTGGCGTGAACGCGGCGGCGCTCATCAACCTGGGCATCGTCCCGGAGACGATGGTGCAGGGCACCAACATCGTCAGCGGCTGGAACACGCCGGTCACGGTGGCGGCGACGAACCTCTACGGCACGGCGGGGGACGGCATCGAGTTCACCTTCACTGTGCCGCGTGACCAGTGCGCAGACTTCGTGACCAATGCGGCCGGTTCGTCTGCGCGGGTGCGCGTGGGCGGCACCGTCGTGAAGGACACGCCAAACGGCGTCAACACGGTCAACGTGGGCACGCTGGCGACGCAGTGCGATGCCGACGCTGCGGGCNACGTCGCCGTGGCCCTGGCGCAGGGGCGCTGATCCGACCAGGAGACGAAGCGCATGGGCNTTCCCGTTTCGCCGCGCCGTGTTCGCGGCAACACGCTGATCGGACTGCTGTTCGCCATCTCGATCATGGGGGTGCTGTTCACGATGTGGGCGCGCCAGATCGGCCGACAGCACGAGGACAGCATGGCCCGCGTGGAAGGGAATGCCGCAGGGCAATTCGCGGTTGGCTTGCGCGGTTTCATGGCGGCCGCGCAGGCCAACCCGGCCCTGATCCCCGCCGGGGTGAGGACTGGGGTGGACTGGCTGAAAGCGCCGGCCTGCGGCGGCTTGGCGACGAACCCGCCGGAGGGGTATGTGCCATGCGACTTCACGGGCGGGACGCTGGGGCCGCAGTATCAGACGCGATTTACGTACAACGCGGCGACGGGCTACCTCGAGGCGCGGACGGACTTCATCGCCCCCGTCCTGGGCGACCGCCCGACGAACCGCATCCTGATGGCGGACAAGATCGCCCTGGCCGCCAATTCGACGGCGGCCGTGCCCGGCAACGGCATGTTCTTCCGGGCCCTGTCCAACGTGCCGGTGACGGCGNCCGCTCCCCTGCCGGCTTCCACCCCTCCCGGCGCCGATGCCGGCCGGGTGCTGCTCATCGCGAGCAACGCGCCGAGCAACGACATTTTCCTGCGCACCGACGGCACGAATCAGATGCTCGCCTCGCTCAACATGGGCGGGTTCTCCATCGGCAATGCCCTTGACGGCCGCTTTGCGGGCGATGTGCGCGTCGAGCAGCGCCTGCAAGTGGATCAGGGCATGACGGTGCAAGGCGTGGCCGACCTGCGCGGTGGCGCGGTAACGAGCGACATCGCCTTGACCAGCATCGGCAGGTACGCGAGCGAAGGAATCTACAACGCGCAGGTTTACACCGGCGCGACCGAGTACCTGGTCGCCAAGCCGAACTGCGCCCAGGCGGGCAACAACCCTGGCATCTACGTGGCAATCCAGAGTACCGGAACGGCACCCAATTCCGACGCGCTGTGGGAGGCGCGGGCGGACGTGTACGACCAGGGTGCGCAGTGGCGCATCGTGCCGGTGGTGCGCGCCACCCGGTTGACCCTCTCGTCCAGCGACGGAAACCTGATCTTCGACAAGCAGGGGGTGGACGCCAACCCCACGGACATGCGTCTGCTGGTGATGACCCGCTGCCGCTGACGGGATGGCTTGGTTATCGAATACTAACGAACGTCCCAACCAAGCAACGTCAGATGCGGTATCCTCCGGGGGGCGGGAAACCAGAAGGAGGGCAAAGTGATGCGCCGTTCGCTTGGGTCGCTGGCGGCCGTGGCGCTGCTGGCTTTCAGTANCGTGGCGCCGGCTGAACAGCGAGGGCAACCCCTGCCTGCGACCACGGCCGACGTGACGGTTCCTCCGCGCCCCCTGAACCAAGGGGGCAGGGGCGGGGGCACGGATTCCACGATCACCGGCGGGGCTTCCCGGTCGGGGTCGGGGCAAGCCGTCGTGAACCTGTGCTCGATCTTCCCGAGCGCCCCGGAATGCGGTGGGCCGAAGCAGGGCATCTGTAACGACCCGGCTGCGCAGAACTATGGGCAGCCGGGCGCCTGCATTTATGCACCGCCCCCGCCGCCGGCGGCGATCGTTGCCGGCTGCCTCATTGATACCGACGAGTTTGATACCGTCCAGTCGCCCCACTGCTCTGCGTACGGCAAGACGGCATGGGCGGTGCTCGATGGCCAGGTGCCGGTGTCTTTCTACGTTGGCGACACCTACGGGCCGCGCCGCGAAAATCTGTTCTTCGCCGATCCCGGGGTGTATGTGGTGGACTGGAGCGGAGATTGCACCAACGCGCAGGCGTTTGGACCGGATCGCTCGCATTGCCACATCACCATGTCGCTGGGTTCCCCTTCCGGGTGGAAGGACCCAGGCTCCGGGTGGAAGACCTTCTTTCGGCGCGCCACTGCCACCGTGCGCAGGCGTTCGGATATGTCGGTCGTTGCGACGTTCACGATCGAGGCCTCGGGCGAGATTTGCACCCGGAACTGCGATCTTCCGATCCTGCTCTAAGCCGAAGGTTCGATTGCACAGGAGCCGAATGGGCCGGAATCCCGGCCCGTTCGTTTTTGGAAGGGATGGTTGATTTGTTACGCTTAAATCAACCCAAGCATACGCTCACGCAGCCCCTTCATGACCAAGAACAACACCCTTCGCCCCCTGGTGCTGGCGATCGCCAGCACCCTGGCTCTCGCCGCCTGCGGTGGTGGCGGCGGCAACGTGCGTTCCGATCCGCCGCCGACCAATCCTCCGCAGCCGACCCCGCCGACCCCGCCGACCCCGCCGCCGCAGACCTGCCAGGATCAGAACGCGGTCAACTACGGCGGGCCGCTGCCGTGCATTCCCCGCTACAGCGGCATCAAGGACAACCTGCTCGTGGCCACGAGCGCCGATCACGCGCACGCCGCCGGTGTGTACGGCGAGGGCGTGAAGGTGGGCGTGCTGGATGGCTCGCTCCTGCCTGGTTACGCCGCGCTGGATGGCCGCATCACGTACTCGCAGGACTTCACCGGGCGGGCCACTCCCGAGACG
>Ga0065720_1002914_pt1 | contig 42941 bp, 36 predicted proteins | sample Thericmetagenome_FD_59107 | JGI IMG/M metagenome (GOLD analysis project Ga0065720, IMG submission 59107) | Thermophilic microbial communities from the Joint Bioenergy Institute, California, USA of rice/straw/compost enrichment - eDNA_2 v2... | ecosystem: Engineered > Solid waste > Grass >... | reverse complement strand
TGGTTCTTGAACGACTGGTTCTTGAACGACTGGTTCTTGGACGCCGACTGGGACGATCCGCTGCCGGACCCGCCACCGGCCTGCACGGCCGGCTCGGTCGGGGCGGGCGGTTCCGCCGCGGGCTCGGGGGCGGGCGGCGGGACGAGGTCGTCCTCGACGGCCGAGGCCTGGTCCACCGGCGAGGACACCGTGACGGGCACGATGCGGGCCGGGGTCGTGCTGCAGCCGGTCAGGACGCCCGCGGTGAGGGCGGCGAACAGGAGCGCAGCGGCGGCGCGCCGGCGAGCGGTCATCGGGAACACCTCTTCTCGTGGACTGCCACAAGAGTCGCCGGATCCGCGCCGCGCCGCGCTCCCCGCCACCACCAGACCTGCGTGCGGAGCGGGTAAGGGTGATGTCACCCTCGGGTCAGGGCCACCCGGTGCACGATCCGGTGCACCGCCCCGTCCCGGCGCAGCTCGCTCGCCATGAGCAGCACCTCGTCGGCCTGCCACCACGGCCCGGACAGCGGTGGGAGCACCGCGCGCGGTTCGGGGCGGCGCCGGCCGCGGCGGCGCAGCACGGTGATGTGCGGGACGAACCCCTGCGCGTCCCCGCCCACCGCCTCGACCAGAGCGTCCAGTGCCGCCCGCGGCTCGGCGACGACCCGCGCCCACCGCACCCCCGGGAACGCGCCCGAGCCGTCGACGCGCAGCCGCGGGCCGGGCAGCCCGGCCGCGGCGTCCAGCGCGGCCAGGTGCGGCGCCGGATCGTCGACGTCGCCGTGGAAAGCGAGGGTGATGTGCCAGGTCGCGGGGTCGACCAGCCGCCAGCCGTCCGGCGCCGGGCCGACCAGCGCGGCCGCGACCTGCGCGACCGCTTCGGCGGGCGGGACGAGCGCGGTGAACAGCCGCATCACGAGCCCCGCACCGGGCCGGCCGCCGCGCGCAGCACGGCGGCGAGCTCGGGGAACCCCGGGGCGAGCGCGACGGCCGCCGCGGCCAGCCGGGCGGGCTCGCTGACGCGGCGCAGCGCGTCCGCCGCCGCCCGCAGCTGCTCGACGCGGGGCGCGGGCACCGCGGGCTCGCCGAGCAGCCCGGCCACCTCCGCCGCCGGCACGGGGTGCGGCAGGGCGGCCACGCGCTGGTCGAGCAGGAGCAGCCGGGCCAGCACGGCGGGGTCGCCGATGCGCGCCCGGCGGCCGCTGACGAGCTGGCTGAGCATCGCCGGGGACAGGCCCAGCGCCGCCGCCAGCTGGGCCTGGGAGATGCGCAGCGCGGCGGTGAGCCGGTGCACCCGCTCCGCGAGCGGGGCGCCGTACAGCTCGCGCTGCCGTTGCCGGTTGCGCTGCACGTCGGAGGTCACGCCCGGATGGTGGCAGCTGCGGCCCCGGGCGCGCAGGCGTACGGGCGCACCGGTCAGGACAGGATCTCGCGGGTGCGCTGCACGTCCCGCTGGATGGCCTCGATCAGCGGCTCGATGCCGTCGAAGCGCTCCATGCCGCGCAGCCGCTCCACGAACTCCACCGCGACGTCGAAGCCGTAGAAGTCCTCGTTGACGTCCAGGACGTACACCTCGCACGTGCGCTCCCGACCGGAGAACGTGGGGTTGGTGCCCACCGAGATCGCGCCGGGCAGCGACCGGTCCTTGATCACGAACCAGCCGGCGTACACCCCGTCGGCGGGCAGCGCCGTGTACGGCGGGGTGGCCACGTTCGCCGTCGGGAAGCCCAGCTGGCGTCCGCGCTTGGCCCCGTGCACCACCACGCCCTCGACGCGGTGCGGGCGACCCAGCGCGGCCCGCGCGGCCGCGACGTCGCCCGCGTCGATGCAGGAGCGGATGTAGGTGGACGAGAACGTGATGTCGTGGTCGGAGATCAGGTCCAGGCCGAGCACCGTGAACCCGAAGCGGCGGCCCAGCTCGGTGAGGGTCGCGACGTCGCCCGAGGCCTTGTGCCCGAAGGTGAAGTTCTTGCCGACCACGACCTCGGCGGCGTGCAGCCGGTCGACGAGCACCTCGTGGGCGAACGTCGCCGGGTCCATGCGGGAGAGCTCCAGCGTGAACGGAAGCACGCAGAACGCGTCGATCCCCAGTTCGGCGACCAGCTCCGCCCGCCGGCGCAGCGACGTGAGCCGCGCCGGGTGCGTGCCCGGGCGGATGACCTCGGCCGGGTGCGGGTCGAACGTGATCAGTACGGACGGCAGGCTGCGCTCGCGCGCCCGCGCCACCGCGTGGCCGATCAGCTCCTGGTGGCCCCGGTGGACGCCGTCGAACACGCCGATGGTGACGACGCTGCGCCCCCACCCGGCCGGCACGGCCTCCAGTCCTCGCCAGCGCTGCACTGTCCTTGCCCGCCCCGCCTCCTGCGTCGGCTCCTCTGGTCCGAAGCCTAGCCAGGGCGCTGCGGTCAGCTCGCCGCGGGCGCGAGCACCACGACCGGCCGGGCCTTTCCGCCCTCGTCCCGCATGAGGGCCACCACGTGCCCGTCCGGGCCGAACACCCCGTAGACGCCCTCGTCGCCGAACGGGGCCAGCCACCGGCCGTGCGCGACGTCGGCCGCGGCGACGTCGTTCACGTCGTGCCGCGGGAACGCCGGTGCTGACCGCCTCGTCCAGCGACAGCGACACGCCCGGGGCGGCTTCCAGGTCCTCCAGCGTGCGGGCGTGCTCCAGCCCGAACGGGCCGACGCGGGTGCGCCGCAGCGCCGTCAGGTGCCCGCCGACGCCGAGCGCAGCGCCCAGGTCGCGGGCCAGCGCACGCACGTACGTGCCCGAGGAGCAGGTGACCTCGACGTCCAAGTCGGTCCCGTGCCGCGCCACCAGCATGAACTCCGACACGGTGACCGGCCGCGGGGGCAGCACGACCTCCTCCCCCGCGCGGACCAGGGCGTAGGCGCGCCGCCCGTCGATCTTGATCGCCGAGACCGAGCTGGGCACCTGCATGATGTCTCCGGTCAGGGCGTCCATGGCGTGCGCGATCGCCGCGTCGGACACCCCGCGGGCGTCGACGGTCGCGACGATCTCGCCCTCGGCGTCGTCGGTCGTCGTGGTGACGCCGAGCCGGATCGTCGCGGTGTAGGACTTCGTGTCGAGCGCGAGGTGCCCGAGCAGCTTCGTGGCCCGCCCGACCCCGCAGACGAGGACCCCGGTCGCCATCGGGTCGAGCGTGCCGGCGTGCCCGATCTTGCGGGTCTTGAGGATCCGGCGCAGCCGACCGACCACGTCGTGCGAGGTCATCCCGCCCGGCTTGTCGACGACGACCAGTCCCGCAGGTTCGGCGTGCATCTTGAGCATTCTGCCGATCCTCACCGGTCCCGGCGCGCCGGGTCAGCGCACCGCGCCGGGCACCGCCCACGCCCCGCTGCGGGTGCGGACGAGCACCGCCACGAGGCGTAGCAGCATGAACGCCGCCAGCCCCGACCAGACCCCGGCCAAGCCCCACCCGAACGCGAGCGACGCCCAGATCGCCGGCAGGAACCCGACGAGCGCCGCGGCGAGCGTGGTGGTGCGCAGGTAGGCCGCGTCGCCCGCGCCGAGCAGCACCCCGTCCAGCGCGAACACCGCGCCGGACACCGGCTGCAGAGCGGTGAGGAACCACCACGCCACCGGCACCACGGCCAGCACCGCCGCGTCCGGGGTGAACCACGGCGGCGCGATCCCGGAGAGCACCGCGAACACCACCGCGAACACCACACCCATGACGACGCCGTAGCGCAGGATGCGCCGCGCCAGGTCGCGGGCCCGCTCGCCGTCGCCCGCACCGAGAGCGGCGCCGACCAGCTGCTGCGCGGCGATCGCGAGCGCGTCGTGCACCAGCGTGATGAACATCCACACCTGCAGCACGATCTGGTGGGCGGCGGCGGTCTGCGCGCCGAACCGGGTCACGACGGCCGTCGCGGACAGGAAGCAGACCTGGAAGGCGAGGGTGCGCGCGATGAGGTCGCGGCCCAGCTCCAGCTGCGCGGCGATCACCCGTGGCTGCGGCCGCAGCCCGACGTGGCCGCGGGAACGCTCGCCGACCAGCGCGGCGAAGAACAACGCGGCGGCCAGCGTCTGCCCGCAGACGTTCGCCCACGCCGACCCGATCAGCCCCCAGTCGAGGACCAGCACGAACAGCGGGCACAGCGCGGCCGACACCCCGTTGCCGGTCAGCACGAACCACAGCGGGCGGCGGGTGTCCTGCACCCCGCGCATCCAGCCGTTGCCGGCCAGCGTCACCAGCACCAGCGGGGTGCCGAGCAGCGCGATCCGCAGCCACGACACAGCGGCCTCGGCGATCTCGCCGCCGTCGCCCAGTGCCGCGGTCACCGGCTCCGCCACCAGCTGGCCGACGACCAGCAGCACCAGCCCGACCGCGAGCGCCAGCCAGGTGGCCTGCACGCCCTCGGCGACCGCCTCGGCGCGCCGCCCGGCCCCGTGCAGCCGGGCCGCCCGCGCCGTGGTGCCGTACGACAGGAACGTCAGCGCGCTCGTGACCTGGGCGAACAGCACGCCGGCCACGGCGAGGCCGGCCAGCGCCACCGCACCGAGCCGACCCACCACCGCGGTGTCGACGAGCAGGTACAGCGGTTCAGCGGCGAGCACCGGCAGCGCGGGCACGGCCAGCCGCAGGACGTCGGCCGCCGAGCCCCGCGCGGAAGGCGCGCGGGTCATCGACCGGTCGGCCTGCGGCAGACGTAGACGAACGCCGGCGGTACGTTGCGCCACACCGTGGCACTCACCAGGACCTCCTCGAACGATCCGCGCAGGATCCGGCGGAACTGCCGCGCCGCCGCCAGCGTCATGCCGTGCAGGTAGGCGAACGTCGTGAACGCGCCGGTCTCACCGATCACCCTGCTCACCTCACCGATCACGGCCCGCTGTGTCCGCTCGTCGAACAACGACCACGGCAGGCCACCGATGACGGCGTCGGCGTGCCGCACGCCGCGTGCGGCCAGCAGCCGCGTCAGGTCCCGGGCGTCGCCGTGCACCACCTCCAGCTCGGGGTGGGTGCGCTGCAGGTAGCCGACCAGGTCGGGGTCCAGCTCCACGGCCAGGTGCCGCCCGCCCGGCGGCAGGCGCTGGGCGATCACCCCGCTGACCGCGCCCGTGCCCGGGCCCAGCTCGACCACCGTCGGGGTGCCGGTGCGTGGCACGACCGCGGCCAGCACCGAAGCGAGCTGCGGCGAGCTGGGCGCCACGGCGCCCACGGTGCCCGGGCCGCGCAACGCGGCCTTCAGGAAGGTCCGCCGCGCCGAGCGCTGTACCGATCGGTGTTCACACGCCGCTGCCTGCCCCCCGATCCGCGTCATGTGCCCACCGTATCCAGCGGGAGCGCCACGCCGCGACGTCCGCGCCGTTGTCGTCCGGTGCCGGTTTCGTCCCCGCTGCCGTGATCACTGCCGTGATCACTCGTGATCGTCGTCGTCCTCGGAGTCGTCCTCGTCGGCGATCTCGCGGGGCTTGCGGTACGGGTCCGGATCACCGGCGGGCTTGGCGTTGGCCGCCATGCGGGCCAGCTCAGCGTCGGCCTCGCGGGTGCGGGCGAGCAGGTCCTCCAGACGCCGCGCCGCGGCCGGCACCTGGTCGGGCACGAACGTCAGCGTGGGCGTGAACCGCACGCCCGTGCCGGCCCCGACCAGCGACCGCAGCACCCCGGTGGCGCTGGCCAGCGCGGCGGCGGCCCCGGCCGTGTCCGGCTCGGCGTCGATGGTCTCCCCGAGCACCGTGTAGTAGACGGTGGCCTCGCGCAGGTCACCGGTCACCTTGGTGTCGGTGATCGTGACCATCTTCAGCCGTGGGTCCTTCACCTCGTGCTCGAGCGCATTCGCGACGATCTGCGTGATCCGTTTCGCCAGTCGGCGGGCTCGGGCCTGATCGGCCATGACGTGCTCCTGTGCAGATCTCTAGTCGTCCTCCGGCCCCAGCATGCGCCGGCGGGCCGAGAGGAGCTCCACCTCCGGGCGCTCGGCGACGAACCGCTCGCACCGGTCGAGGACGTCCCGTACGTGCCCGGCGTCGGCGGCCACACAGCTGACGCCGACGAGCGCCCTGCGGTACAGGTCCAGGTGCCCGGCCTCGGCCACCGCGACCTCGAACTTGCGCCGCAGGTCCGCCACGAGCGGACGCACCACCGAGCGCTTCTGCTTCAGCGACCCGACGTCACCGAGCAGGATGTCCAGCTCCAGAGCACCGACGAACATGTGTGGTTGCCGGGTGGCCGGGCCCGGTGGTGGCCGCCCCCTCGAGCAGGGTTGCGGCCACCACCGCTACGGGCTCGGCGCGCCGCTCAGGCGCGCGGCTTCTCCCTCATCTCGTAGGTCTCCACGACGTCGCCCTCCTTCAGGTCGGAGTAGCCGAGCGTGAGACCGCACTCGAAGCCCTCGCGGACCTCGGTGACGTCGTCCTTCTCGCGCCGCAGCGACACGATCGAGAGGTTGTCCGCCACGACCTTGCTGTCGCGCAGCAGGCGGGCCTTGGCGTTGCGCCGGATGACGCCGCTGACGACGAGGCAACCGCCGATGACGCCGAACCGCGACGAGCGGAAGATCGCGCGGATCTCGGCGCGACCGAGCTCGACCTCTTCGTACTCGGGCTTGAGCATGCCCTTGAGGGCCTGCTCGATCTCCTCGATGGCCTGGTAGATCACGGTGTAGTACCGGATCTCCACGCCCTCGCGGTTGGCCAGCTCGGTGGCCTTGCCCTCGGCGCGGACGTTGAACCCGAGCACGATCGCGTCGGACGCGGTCGCCAGGTTCACGTCGCCCTCGGTGATGCCGCCGACGCCGCGGTGGATGACCCGCAGCTCGACCTCGTCGCCCACGTCGATCTTCATGAGCGCTTCCTCGAGGGCCTCGACGGAACCCGAGTTGTCGCCCTTGATGATCAGGTTGAGCTGGGAGGTCTTCCGCAGCGCGGCGTCCAGGTCCTCCAGCGACACCCGCTTGCGGCGCTGCGCCAGCTCGGCGTTGCGCTCGCGGGCGCGGCGCCGGTCGGCGATCTGCCGGGCGACCCGGTCCTCGTCGACGACGAGGAACGTGTCACCCGCACCCGGCACCGACGTGAACCCGATGACCTGCACCGGACGGGACGGCAGGGCCTCGGTGACGTCGTCGCCGTGCTCGTCGAGCATCCGCCGGACACGACCGGCCGCGTCGCCCGCGACGATCGAGTCGCCGACGCGCAGCGTGCCCCGCTGGACCAGCACCGTGGCCACCGGGCCACGGCCGCGGTCGAGGTGGGCCTCGATCGCGATGCCCTGCGCCGGCATGTTCGGGTTGGCGCGCAGGTCCAGCGTGGCGTCCGCGGTCAGCAGGATCGCCTCGAGCAGCTGGTCGATGTTGGTGCCCTGCTTCGCCGAGATGTCGACGAACATCGTGTCGCCGCCGTACTCCTCGGCGACCAGGCCGTACTCGGTCAGCTGCTGGCGGACCTTCGCCGGGTTCGCGCCCTCGACGTCGATCTTGTTGACCGCGACGACGATCGGCACGTCGGCCGCCTGGGCGTGGTTGATCGCCTCCACCGTCTGCGGCATCACGCCGTCGTCGGCGGCGACGACGATCACCGCGATGTCGGTGGCCTTCGCACCGCGGGCACGCATTGCGGTGAACGCCTCGTGACCCGGGGTGTCGATGAAGGTGATCAGCCGCTTCTCGCCGTCCAGCTCGGTCTCGACCTGGTACGCGCCGATGGCCTGGGTGATGCCGCCGGCCTCCGTCTCGCGGACGTTGGTCTTGCGGATCGTGTCCAGCAGACGCGTCTTGCCGTGGTCGACGTGCCCCATGATGGTCACGACCGGCGGGCGGACCTCGAGGTCCTCCTCGTCACCGAGGTCCTCACCGAACGAGATGTCGAACGAGTCGAGCAGCTCGCGGTCCTCCTCCTCGGGGGACACGACCTGCACGTTGTAGTTCATCTCGGAGCCGAGCAGCTCCAGCACCTCGTCGGCGACCGACGCGGTGGCGGTGACCATCTCGCCCAGGTGGAACAGCACCTGCACCAGCGACGCCGGGTTCGCGCCGATCTTCTCCGCGAAGTCGGTCAGCGAGGCACCGCGCGGCAGCCGGATCGTCTCGCCGTTGCCCTTCGGCAGGCGGACGCCGCCCACCGTCGGCGCCTGCATGGCGTCGTACTCCTGGCGCTTCTGCCGCTTCGACTTGCGCCCGCGCCGCGCCGGACCACCGGGACGCCCGAAGGCACCCGCGGCCCCACCGCGGCCACGACCGCCGCCACCGGGGCGACCGCCGCCACCGCCGGGCCGGAACCCACCGCCGGCCGGAGCACCGGGCCGGAACCCGCCGCCACCGGGCCGGAAGCCACCGCCGGCGCCACCCGGGCGACCACCCGTGCCGCCGGCTCGACCACCGGCGCCACCCCGACCACCGGCACCACCGGGCCGGCTCGAGGCAGGCGGTCGCGGCGGCATCATGCCGGGGTTCGGCCGCGGCGGCATGTTCGCCGGGTTCGGCCGCGGGGGCATGTTGCCCGGCGACGGACGCGGACCGCCCTGGCCGGGCGCCTGCGGGCGCGGCGCACCGGGCCGCGGGCCCGGACGCGGCGCAGCACCCTGACCGCCCTGCGCGGGCTGCTGGCCACCGCCCTGCGGCGGCGCGGGACGCGGCGGGGGCGCCGGGCGCGGCGGCGCACCGGAACCGACGCCGAACGGGTTGTTGCCCACCCGTGGCGGACGCGGCGGGCCGGGCTTGGGCGCCTGCGGGCGCGGCGGCACCGTCGTCGCGTCGGCCGACGCGGCGGCGGGCTGCTGACCGGCACCCGGCTTCGGGCCGGCCGCCGGGGCCTGCGGGCGCGCCTGCTGACCCGGCTGCGCGGGCGGCTGCGGGCGCGGGCCGGGCTTGGGCACGGCCGGACCCGGCCGCGGCGCGCTCTGCCCGGGCGCAGGGGTCGCCTGCGCACGCGTCGGCGCGGAGGGCTGCCCGGTCGGCTGCTGACCCGGCTGCGCCGGCGCCGGCGTGGCCGGACCGGCCGCTGGGGCCTGCGGGCGCGGCGCCGGGCCGGGCGTGGGCGCACCGGGCCGGGCCTGGGCGGGCGGCTGCGGGCGCGGACCGGGCGCCTGCGGGCGCTGGCCGGGGCCCTGGGGCCGCTGCCCCGGACCCTGCGGCCGCTGCCCGGGCTGCGCCTGGGCGCCGGGCCGCTGCGGGCGGCCGCTGCCGCCCGGACGTCCCTTGCTGTCGCCGCCGTTGCCGCCGGCGAGGGCCTCCCGCAGCTTGCGGGCGACCGGGGCCTCCACCGTGGAGGAGGGAGACTTCACGTACTCCCCCAGGTCCTGCAACTTGCTGAGGACCTGCTTACTGCTGATACCGAGCTCCTTCGCGAGCTCGTGCACGCGGGCCTTGCCAGCCACTGCTCTCCTTGTTCATCGGAGGCCGGCGGCGGGACCCGCTCGACCTCTAGGCCTGTCGAAGCACGTTCATGGTGCGATCTTCACGACTGGCTCATGACGGGTCGACCTTGCTCTCTTCCGTGCCGGGCCCGGGTCGGTCCCGGGCCCCGTACTGCTCGTCCAGGAACGTTCGCACCGGGTCGATCGAGAGCGGCCCCGCCACGCGCAAGGCGCGCGGGAACGCTGCACGGCGATCGGCTCGGGCGAGGCACTCCGGAGCGGGATGCAACCAGGCACCACGTCCGGGGAGCCGTCGACGTGGGTCAGGGGTGAGTACCCCGTCCCGCACGACGACACGCAGGAGTACGCCAGCCGGTGATCGGGAGCGGCATCCGATGCATGTACGCACCGGCCCCGCTGCCTGATCGTGGGCCGGTGCCGAGTGTAGCGCAGCACCCTTGCCGTCCGTGACCCTGCGCCTCCCCATCGATCACTCCTCCAGGCGCTTGCCGCCGGGCGACGGCGCTGTCGACACAGCGTCGACGGCGCGGTCCTCGATCCGCCTCGACCCCGGACGGATCCACCGCACGACCCGTGCGGCGTCGTGGCCGGAACGCGACCGGTCAGCCGGCGCCGGGACGCAGCCGGCCGGGATCAGCGCCGGTCGGGACGCCGGCGCGCGGATCGGCGTCGCTGCGGATGTCGATGCCCCATCCGGTCAGCCGGGCGGCCAGGCGCGCGTTCTGACCCTCCTTGCCGATGGCGAGCGAGAGCTGGAAGTCGGGCACGACCACCCGCGCCTTGCGCGCCTTCTCGTCGACGACCGTGACAGAGACCACTTTCGACGGCGAGAGCGCGTTGCCCACGTAGGTGGCCGGATCCGGGGACCAGTCGATGATGTCGATCTTCTCCCCGGACAGCTCGCTCATCACGTTGCGCACGCGGGAGCCGACCGGGCCGATGCAGGCCCCCTTGGGGTTGACCCCCGGCACCGTCGACCGCACCGCGATCTTGGACCGGTGCCCGGCCTCGCGCGCCACCGACACGATCTCCACCGTGCCGTCGACGATCTCCGGGACCTCCAACGCGAACAGCTTGCGGACGAGGTTGGGATGCGTCCTGCTCAACGTGATCTGCGTGCCGCGCATTCCCCGGCTCACGCCGACGACGTAGCAGCGGATCCGCTCGCCGTGCTCGTAGCGCTCCCCCGGCACCTGCTCGGCGGCCGGCAGCACGCCCTCGGTCTGCGGCGACAGCTGCACGATCACCACCCCGCGGGCGTTGGCCCGGGCATCGCGCTGCACCACCCCGGTGACGATCTCGCCCTCCTTGGCGGAGAACTCGCCGTAGGTGCGCTCGTGCTCGGCGTCCCGCAGGCGCTGCAGGATCACCTGGCGGGCCGTGGTGGCCGCGATGCGGCCGAACCCCTCGGGGGTGTCGTCCCACTCGACGACGGTGCCGTCCGGCCGCGTCTCGCGCGCCAGCACCCGCACCACGCCGGTCTTGCGGTCGATGTCGATCCGCGCGTGCGGCTGGTGGCCCTCGGTGTGCTTGTACGCGGTGAGCAGGGCCGTCTCGATGGCCTCGAGGACGGTCTCGAAGGGGATGTCCTTGTCCCGCTCGATGGCGCGCAGCGCCGCGATGTCGACGTTCATGACTCTTCCTCCGCCTGCGCCGCGGACGCGGCGCCGAGGGCCCGCAGCTCCGCCTCAGGGGCCGGCTTGAACTCCACCTCCACGGTGGCCCGCCGGACGTCGGCGTAGCGCAGCTCGCGCGCCTGGCCGTCCACCAGCACGACCACCGACTCCGCACCGGCCGTGCCCACCCGCCCGGTGAACTTCTGCCCGTCGGTCGTGGTGATCACGACCTTGCGCAGGTGCGCACGCTGCCAGTGCCGTGCCTTGGTGAGCGGGCGCTCCACACCCGGGGAGGTGACCTCGAGCGTGTACGACCCGTTGATCAGGTGGTCGTGGCGGTCCAGCTCCGCCGACACCGACCGGGACAGCCCGGCCAGATCGTCCAGCCCCACCCCGTTGTCGGAGTCCACGATCACCTTGACGGTGTGGCGCCGGCCGGCGGCCCGGACGTCGATGTCGTCGAGCTCGAAGCCGGCGCCGGTGACGATCGGCTCCAGCACGCCGTGCAGCTGCTCGGGCAGCGACCCGAGATCCTGCTGTACGGGTCGGGACGGCGACATGACGAACTCCTCCTGCGACGCGCGCGTCCTCTACGGACTCGGCGCTCGTGGTCGATCGGGACCGCGGACGCGGTGCGGTCCGTCAGCGTAGCGCGCCGCGGCCCACGAGCAGCGCCACCGTCGACCGGCGCACCCCGTCGGGCGCGGGCCTGGCAGGATGGCGCCTCGGCGGCCCCGGCGCTCCCCGGGCGCTGCCGCACCGGCGACGCGAGGTTGGGGAGGAGGCCCGTGGACCCGCTGCACCGGCCCGGCGGCACCCGCCTCACCCGGCGGTGCGTGCTGACCAGGGTGCTGCCCGCGCTCGCGGCGCTCCCGGCCGGCACCACCGCGCTCGGCGGCTGCTCGCTGCTCGGGCAGGACAACGCCCGCCAGCCCGATCCTCTTCCCGGGCTGGCCGACGCCGCCCGCGACGACGCCGCGCTGGCCGCCGCCGCGATCGCGGCCGACGCGAGCCTGCGGTCCCGGCTGGAGCCGCTGCGCGCCGCCCGGCTCGCGCACGCCGCGGCGCTCGACCAGCTGCTCGGCCGGCCGGTGAACACGGACACCGCGGCCGCCCCCACGACGGCTGCCGCTGCTCCCACGACGACCCCGGCCCCGGGCTCCCGCTCCTCCCGCGGCAGCGGCCCGGGCGTGCGGGAGGTGCACGACGCGGTCGCGGCGTCGGCCTCCGCCGCGGCCGACGCCGCGCTCACCCTGCCCCCCGACAAGGTCGGACTGGTCGCGTCCATCGCCGCCTGCTGCTCGGCGTACGCGGCGCTGCTGTAAGGCACCGGAACCGCAGCCACGGAAACAGCGCGGAGACGATCATGAGCACCGCCCAACCCGCCCGGACCGGCGTCGACGAGGTCACGATCGCCGCACTGCAGCAGGCGCTCGCCGCCGAGCACGCCGCCGTCTGGTGCTACTCGCTCGCCGTCGCGTTCCTCGGGGCCGAGCAGCGCGCCGCCGCGCGCACCGACACCGACGCGCACCGGGAGCTGCGCAACCAGATCGCGAACACGCTGTCCAGCATCGGCTCGCAGCCGGTGTCCGCCCAGCCCGCCTACAGCCCGCCGGAGAAGGTCACCGACGCCGCGTCGGCGGCCCGGCTGCTCGTCGTGGCCGAGACCGACGCGCTCGTCGCGTGGCGCTCGGTGCTGGAGCGCAGCAGCGAGCGCGCCCTGCGCAAGGCCGCGCTCGACGCGCTCACCTCGGCGACCGTGCGCTGCGCCCGCTGGCGCGAGGTCGTCGGCCGCGAACCGGCGGTGCCGCAGTTCCCCGGGGCCCCCGAGGCCACCCCCTGACGAGGAACCCGACTCAGCGCTTCAGGGCACGCACGACGCGGTCGAGATCGTTCGCGTCGTTGTAGAGGTGGAATCCCACCCGCACCGCGCCGGCGCGCACGCTCGAGCGCACCCCGGCCGCGGCCAGTCGCTCACCCACGTCCGGGCCGGACAGCGACACGATCGCCGACCCTGCGGGCGCCATCCCCAGCTCGGCTCGCAGGGCGTCGGCGAGCCCGACGCAGTGCGCGTGCACAGCAGCCCGGTCCAGCCCGGCCAGCCACGGCAGCGCCGCCGCGGCACCCACCTGGGCGAACCACACGGGCGAGACGTCGAACGCCCGCGCGTCCGGGGCGAGCCGCAGCGGCAGGTCGTACACGGTGGTCCACGGATCGTCCCCGGCGTACCAGCCGGCCTGGTGCGCCACCATCCGCTCCCGCACCGACGGGCTGACGGCCAACCACGCAGAGCCGCGCGGGGAGAGCAGCCACTTGTAGCCGGCGCCGACCACCGCGTCCGCCCAGCCGATCTCGGCGTCGAGCCAGCCGAGCGACTGGGACACGTCCAGCACCACCGTCGTGCCGGCGGCCTGCGCGGCCCGCAACCCGGCGAGATCGGCCACGGCGCCGTCGGCGGACTGGACGACGCTCACCGCGACCAGGTCCGCCTCGGCGGCGCGGTCCGCGAGCTCGGCCGCGGGCACCTCGTCGACGACCACGCCGCGGGCGGCCTGCGCGGCGAACGGGAACGTCACGCTGGTGAACTCGCCGGCCCGCACCACCACCCGGCTGCCCGCCGGCAGGCTCACCGCCACCTGCGCGACCAGCTGCGACACCGTGGCACCGATCGCGACCCGCTCCACCGGCACGCCGACGAGCGCAGCGAACCCGGCTCGCGCTGCGGCGACGTCGGCGTCGAAGTCCGGAGGTGACGATCGGCCCCGCCGCCAGTCCGCCACCGCCCGCTCCACCGCATCGGCCACCGCTGCGGGCGGGATACCGATGCTCGCGGTGTTGAGGTAGCCGTCGGGGACGTCGAACTGCTCTCCGAACGCGGTGCGCATGTCCCGCATGATGGTCGCCATGGAGTCGACCGTCATCGAGATTCGCACGGGCACCGCCGAGACCGTCGTCGATCTCACGTCGCAGATCGCCGCGTTCCTGCGCTCGGTCCGGGCCGGGGACGGCCTGCTCAACGTCTGGGTGCCGCACGCCACCGCCGGCGTGGCGATCATCGAGACGGGCGCGGGCAGCGACACCGACCTGCTCGCGGCGCTCCGCGACCTCCTGCCCGCCGACGACCGCTGGCGGCATCGCCACGGCAGCCCCGGGCACGGCCGCGACCACGTGCTGCCGGCGTTCATCTCCCCGTCGGCGTCGGTGCCGGTGATCGGCGGGCGCGCCGCGCTCGGCACGTGGCAGTCGATCTGCCTGGTCGACACCAACGCCGACAACCCGGTGCGGCAGGTGCGGCTGTCGTTCCTCGCCGGCTGACCGGCGGCTTCACGCCGACGAGGCGCCGTCGGGCGCCTCGAAGACGAACGTGCGCCCGCCCATGCGGACCCGGGTGCCCGGCACGAGCCGGCGGGACCGGCCGGGCGGCAGCGGCGACCAGCCCTGCTGGGAGGGGCCGGCGACGAACGTGCCGTTGCGCGACCCGGTGTCGGACAGCAGCACGTCCCAGCCGTCGATGTGGATCTCGGCGTGGACCCGCGACACCGCGCCGGAGCGGTCCTCCACGACGATCGGGCGCAGCTCGCCGGACGTCACCCGCTGGTCGGACTCGGGCATCCGGCCGACGAGGAAATCCGCGTCGACGGTGTAGGTCGCGCCGTCGTCGAACACGAGCACGCCGAGCGGCGGGCGGGGACCGACGACGACCGAGCCGCGCTCGTCGATGCGGCCGCCGCACTGGGTGCAGAACTGCGATCGCGGGTCGTTGAGGTGCCCGCGGGCGCAGAGCAGGCCCGGTACCTGGTGCTCGGCGTCGGCCGGCGGCGGGGCGGCGCCGTTCTGGCTCGCCGGGTGCCCGTTGCGCGCCGGTGCGGCCGGTGGCGCCGGTGATGGCACGGAGGACGACGGCGCGGAGGACGAGGGCGCGGAGGACGAGGGCGCGGAGGACGAGGGCGCGGAGGACGAGGGCGCTGCCTCCGTGGGGGCTTCGGTGGGCGCCTTCCGCGGGGCCGGGACCGTCCCGGACGGCTCTCGCTCGGCAGGCTCGGCCGGAAGCGGCGCGGCCTCGGTGATCTCGCCGTCCGCGGTCTTCTCGGGGATCACCTTCTCCGAGGTCAGCTGCTCGGTGCCCGAACGCGGGGTCGGCGGATCGGCCAGGCCGACGTCGGCCGCCGCGGGCTCGCCGTCGCTCCGCCCGTAGACGGCGTGCCGGGCCGGTGCCCGGGCCGGATCCTGCGGCGCGACCCGCGGCGAGCGAGCGGCCGGCTGGGCGTCCCCGCCGCCGGTCTCCTTCGGACCCGGGCCGGCGAACCACTCGCCGGAGAAGTCCTCGCCGGCGCCGCGCTCGTCCGGGCGCTCGGGCGGTGCCTGCACCGACCCGGTGCGGGCGACCGCCCGCTCACCGGACTCGGGGCTGCGCAGCTCCACCGCGGGGACCACCCCGTTGCCGCGGGGGTGCGGGCCGGGATCGGGGGCCAGCGGCGAACGTTCGGGCAGCGGCTGGACCCGCCGCGGCTCGGCCGGGACCGGTCGGGACGCGGAGGCGGCCGCCGGCCGCGAGGCACTCGGGCCACCGCCGTGGATGATCGCGCCGGAGCCGGGGACGACGCCGCCGCGCAGATCGAGCACGTCCGGCAGGGAGCCGATCCGCCCGACGGCGCCGTGCAGCGCCAACCGCACGGGCCCGGTGACGGGCAGGAGCCGGTCGGTCCAGGCGGCCGCGTCGGTGCCGGACAGCACCGTGTCGCCGATCTCCACCATCGCAGCGCCGGACAGGAACACCGCCAGCTGCTCTCCCACCGTCGAGACGGTGCCGAACACGATGCGGTCGGGAAGATCGTCCTCGCTCGCCAGCCAGCGGGCCAGCGACCGGGCGAGCGCGCGGCCGGGCTCGGGGCCCGCGGCGTCGGCGCAGCGGGTGAGCAGCGCGCGCAGCAGGTCCGGTTCAGCGCACCGCGCCACCACCACGACACCGGGGAACCGCCCGACGACGTCCCCGGGCTCGCCCGGCAGCACCGCCACGCGGGCTGCGTCGAACTCCATCAGAAACACCCTCCCCCCAGGGGCCGGTGGTGCCCGTGCGGCAACGGCACCGGCTCGTCCACCCGGAGCAACCCGACTATCCCCGGGGCGGACGGGGACGGCAAGGACGCCCGCCACACCCCGCCGACCAGCGCGAACGGTGATCGGCACAGGGTGTGCCCGGCCCCTGACCCAGCGCAGCCGGGCCGGTGCGGGCGGGGGCGACGACCGGTCGATCGAACCCGCATCGCCGCCTCCTCGTCCTCCTGGTCAGCCTGCCCGGATGACGTCGCGCAGATGTGCGGTGGCCTCGGCGACCGGGACCTCGACGCGCTCGCCGCTGCGCCGGTCCTTCACCTCGACCACGCCGTTCGCCAGCCCGCGGCCGACGACGACGATCGTGGGCACGCCGATCAGCTCGGCGTCGGCGAACTTCACGCCCGGCGACGCGTTGCGGTCATCGAGCAGCACCTTCACGCCGCTCTCGTCGAGCTCGGCGGCCAGCCGCTCGGCCCCCTGCTTGATCTCGTCGGTCTTGCCGGCGATGACCACGTGCACGTCGAACGGGCTGACCGCGCGCGGCCAGATGAGGCCGTGCTCGTCGTGGTTCTGCTCCGCCAGCACCGCGACCAGGCGGGACACGCCGATGCCGTACGAGCCCATCGTGATGCGGATCGGCTTCGCGTCGGGGCCGAGCGCGTCCAGGCCGAACGCGTCGGAGTACTTGCGGCCGAGCTTGAACACGTGCCCGATCTCGATGCCGCGGGCCGCCTCCAGCGGGCCCGAGCCGTCGGGGGCCGGGTCGCCGGGCCGGACCTCGGCGGCCTCGATCGTGCCGTCCGGGTGGAAGTCGCGACCCGCGACCAGGTCGACGACGTGGTGGTCGACCTTGTCGGCGCCGGTGACCCACGCCGTGCCCGTGACGATGCGCGGATCGACCAGGTAGCGCACCCCGTTCGCGGCCAGCGCGCCCGGGCCGATGTAGCCCTTCACCAGGAACGGGTGGCGGGCGAAGTCGGCGTCGTCGAGCAGCGCGACCTCGGCGGGCGCCAGCGACGCCTCGACCCGCTTCATGTCGACCTCGCGGTCGCCCGGCACGCCGACGCCGAGCAGGCGCCACTCCTGCTCGCCGGGCTCACGGGTCTTGAGCATGACGTTCTTGAGCGTGTCGGCCGCGGTGAACGTGCGGCCCAGCCCGGCCTTGTTGAGGAAGTCGACCAGCGACTCGATCGTCGGCGTGTTCGGCGTGTGGTGGACCTGCGCCTCGGGCAGGTCCTCGATCGGACGGGGCGGCGGCGCCGGCGTGGTGACGGCCTCGACGTTGGCCGCGTACCCGCCGGGGCTGCGCACGTAGGTGTCCTCACCGGTCTCGGCGACCGCGAGGAACTCCTCCGACGCCGAGCCACCCATGGCGCCCGACGTCGCCGACACGATGACGTAGTCGATGCCGAGCCGGTCGAAGATGCGCACGTAGGCGTCGCGGTGCGCCTGGTAGGAGCGGTCCAGGCCCTCGTCGTCCAGGTCGAACGAGTACGAGTCCTTCATCAGGAACTCGCGCCCGCGCAGGATGCCCGCGCGCGGCCGCGCCTCGTCGCGGTACTTCGTCTGGATCTGGTAGAGCGAGATCGGGTAGTCCTTGTACGAGCTGTACTCGCTCTTCACCAGCTGGGTGAACAGCTCCTCGTGCGTGGGCCCGAGCAGGTAGTCCGCGCCCTTGCGGTCCTTGAGCCGGAACAGGTTCGGGCCGTACTCGGTCCACCGGTTCGTCTGCTCGTACGGCTCGCGGGGCAGCAGCGCAGGCAGCAGGATCTCCTGCGCGCCCATCGCGTCCATCTCCTCGCGGACGATGTTCTCGACCGCGCGCAGCACCTTGAGCCCCAGCGGCAACCAGTCGTAGATCCCCGGGGCGACGCGACGGACGTAACCGGCGCGGACGAGCAGCTTGTGGCTCGGCACCTCCGCGTCGGCCGGGTCCTCGCGCAAGGTACGCAGGAACAGCGACGACATCCGGGTCAGCACGCGACGAGGGTAGCGACGTGCCTCACGACCGGTCGCGCCGGTTACCGCTGTCCGTCCCGGACGTAGCGCAGCAGCACCAGATCGCCCATCGGCCGGGCCTCGGCGAGACGCAGGTCGAGGCGCTGCACCTCGGTGCGCAGCCCACCGAACCGCGGCGCCGTCGGATCGCCCACGACCAGCGGCGCGACGACCACCTGCAGCTCGTCGACCACGTCGGCGGTGAGCACGAGCCGGTGCACCTGCGCCCCGCCCTCGACCATCAACCGCTCCACCCCGCGCCCGTGCAGATCGGCCAGCACGACGCCGAGATCCAGCGGGTCACCGGCGTCGACGATCGTGGCGGCCCCGCCCAGCCGCTCCATCGCCACGTCCGGCCGCGAGGTGTAGACCAGCCGCGCGGCGTCGCCGGTGGTGAAGAACCTGGCGTCCGGGTCCAGTTCCCCCGACCCGGACAGCACCACCTTCACCGGGTCCCGCCCACGCGAGCGGTCGCGCAGCACCAGCCGCGGATCGTCCCGCCGCAGGGTGCCGGCGCCGACCAGGATCGCGTCGACCCCCGCCCGCTCCGCGTCCACCCGGTCCAGGTCGGCGTCGTCGGAGAGGATCAACCGCGTCGGCGACGCGTCGTCGATCGCACCGTCGAGGCTGATGGCGACGGACAGCAGCACGAACGGTCGTCTGGCCACGCACCTGATCCTGCCCTGTCGGCCCGGCGGTGCTTGCCGGGATCGGCGGGAACACCGCCGAGCGGCTTCCCCGCTCGGCGTTCTTCCCCGCACCCTGGGGTCTACGTGAAGTCCAGGACCTCAACCCTGGCCGTCGACTCGGCGTGCGTGGGCTTCTGCGCCCCACCCACGGCGTAGATCGAGTTGCCGATCACGTCGAACGCGAACCCGTGCCGCGGCACACCGAGCGGCGCGAGCGTGGTCCACAGCCCCGTGTCCACGTCGAACGCCTCGACCGTGCCGAGCACGTCGCGCGGCAGCTCCCCGCCCGCGGCGACCACGCGGCCGTCGAAGCAGGCCGCACCGAGGCCACCGCGGGCGGTCGGCATGGGCGGCAACGAGGTCCAGGTGTCGGTGGCCGGGTCGTACCGCTCGAACGTCGGCAGGTTCTTCGACGACGACAGCTCGCGGCCGCCGACCGCGTAGACGAAATCACCGCCCGCGGCGCCGGCGAGGTGCTCGCGCGGGGTCGGGATGGGGGCGGCGTCGTGCCAGGCCGTGCCGTCGAAGACCTCGGTCTCCCTGGTGAGCTGGCCGTTGGTCTGCCCGCCGAACAGGACGAGCTTGTCGCCGACGACGGCGGCCGCGGCGGCCACGCGGGGCCGCAGCAGCTTGGGCATCTCCACCCAGGCACCGTTGCGCAGCGCGAACACCCGGTCGGAGTTGCGGCCCGACTCGTTGCCGCCCTCGGGGGTCCAGCCGCCGAGCACCCACAGCTCGTCGCGGTAGTTCACAGCCATCACGTGGTGCAGCGGGATGGGCAGGTCGGGTCCGCGGGTCCAGGTGTCGATGGCGGCGTCGTAGGCGTAGACGGCGGCGGTGGCCTCGTTGGTGGTGAGGCCGCCGACCACCCACATCCGCCCGTCGACGACGGCGGAGCCGGTGAACTGCCGCGCGATCGGGGCGTCGCGGGTGGTGCGCCAGGCCGCGGCGGGGCCGAGCCGGCGCGGCGGCAGCACGAGCGACTCGGCGACGGAGACCGACGCCTCGTGGCTCGGCTTGGCCGCGCCGCCGAACGCGTAGACGGTGCCGCCGACGGCGGCGAGGGCGAGCCCGTGCCGCGGGGTCTTCATCGACGGCAGCGGTGACCAGGAGTCGGCCGCGATGTCGTACTGGTCGACCCGGTCGATCACGCTCGCCGGGGCCTCCCCGCCGGCGACGATGATCCGGCCGTCGGCGTAGGCCGCGCCGATGCCGCCGCGCGGGCTGGGCAGGGGTGCGAGCTTGGTCCAGGTGTCGGTCTCGGGGTCGTAGCGCTCGACGGCGTCGCTGTTCTTGTCCGACGACAGCGCGCGCCCGCCGATGGCGTAGGCGTAACGGCCGTCGCTGACCATCGCGAGGTGCTCGCGCGGGGTCGGGATGTCGGCGCCGCGGACCCACTTGGTGCCGTCGAAGACGTCTGTGCCGGTCACGAGCTTGTCGCCGGCCTGCCCGCCGGCGACCACGATCTTGTTGCCGACGGTGACGGCCCCGCCGGCGACGCGCGGGCCCGGCAGCTTCGGCAGCTCGGTCCACCGGTCGCTGGCGAGCGCGTAGACCTTGTCGTTCTCGATGGCGTTGAGCTGGGCGCCGCTGGGCTGCCAGCCGCCGAGCACGACGATCTGGCCGTTGTAGGTGGTGGCCATCTCGTGGTGCAGCGGCACCGGCAGCGGGGTGGCGTCCTTCCAGGCGTTGATCGCCGCGTCGTAGCCCTGGACGGCCGCGGTGGCTTCCTTGTTGGTCAGCCCGCCGATGACCCAGATGACGCCGTCGGCGATGGTGGTGGCGACCTGCTGACGCGCGAGCGGGACGTCGGTGAGCGCCGACCACGTCAGCGCGGTCGAGGCCGGGTCGGTGCCCGCGCCCGCCGCCGCGGGCGGGGCCTCGCCGCCGCGGCCGCGCAGCAGGTAGATGCCGCCGACGGAGAGCGCACCCAAGAACAGCACGGCCACCGCGACGAGCGCGACGACCTGCAGGCGGCGGCGCTTGCCGCCGGGCTGCTCCGGTGGCCGGTCCGGGATGGTGGGCCCGACGGGCGATGGTGGGTACGGCCCCGACGGGCCGGTGCCGCCCTGCCACGGCGGCAGCGGCCCGGACGGCCCGGACGGCGAGTTGCGGTACGGCGGGCCCGGCAGCAGCGGCCGGGGCGGCACGAGCTGGGTGGCCTCGGTGGCGGTGGCCGGCCCCCACGGCTTCTCGACGAGCTCGAAGGAGCGGGAGACCCGCGACGGCGACCGCTCGTCCAGCGCGCCGGCGGTCTCGGTGACGTCCGCGGACGGCCGGCGCGTGGCGGGCAGGGCCATCTCGGCGACCGGCTGCCCGGTGCGGCGCTGGACCTCCTGCAGCTCCCGCCCGAACGCCTCGGCCGTCGGCGGCCGGTCGGCCGGGTTCTTGGCCATGGCCCGCTCGAGGACCTCGCACAGCACGTCGGGCACGCCGTGCACGCGCAGGTCGGGAATCGGCTGGCCGGTGATGCGCAGGAACTGGGCGATGATCTCCTCGCCCTCGCGCCGCTCGAACGCCGCGCGCCCCGCGATGATCGAGAACAGCGTGGCGGCGAGGCTGTAGATGTCCGACTGCGGGCTGGGCGGGTGCCCGTTGAGCACCTCGGGGGCGCTGTAGGAGAGCGACCCGGTGAACGCCCCGGTCGCGGTCTCGAAGCCGCCCTCGATGCGGGCGATGCCGAAGTCGGTGAGCTGGGCCTCCCCGTAGTCGGACATGAGGACGTTGCCCGGCTTGATGTCGCGGTGCAGCGTGCCGACGCGGTGCGCGCTCTCCAGCGCCCCGGCCAGCCGCACCCCGATCCGAGTGGCCTCGGCCCACCCGATGGGGCCCTCGCGGCGCACGCGGGCGGCCAGCGAGTCCATCGCCTGGTAGGGCATGACGATGAACGGGCGGCCGCTGGGCGTGACGCCCACCTGCAGGACGTCGACGACGTTGGGGTGGCCGGACAGGCCGCCCATGGCCCGGCCCTCGCGGAAGAACCGCTCGCGGCTGGTCTGGTCGAGATCGGTGTGCAGCAGCTTCACCGCGACCGTGCGGTTGAGCTCCTCCTGCCGGCAGCGGTACACGACGCCGAAGCCACCCCGCCCGACCTCCACCGCGTCGGTGAACCCGGCCCGGGCCAGGTCGACCACGACGGCGGGACGGCCGCCTGCCGTCGGTGGGTGGTGCTCGAAGTCGGTAGCCACGACGTCGCGCCGGTCAGCTCGTGGACTTGCCCGCGGTAGCCGCGCGCACCTCGGCCAAGGTGATCGCACCCCGGCGAAGCGCCTCGTTGGCGAGCCGGGTGCGGCGCCGCTCCCCCTCACCGCTGACGCCGAACTTGTCGTACAGCCGCAGGAGGTGCTGCTTGACCGCGGCCTCGCTCACCCACAGCTCCTGCGCGATCTGGCGCGTGGACGCCGGCTCGGTGAACATCTCGGCCCCGATCATCGGCTTGAACAGAGCGATGAGCACGTCCCGCTCCCGCGGTGTGAGCTGCGGCGGCGGGGCCTGGGCCTCGGTGACGTCGGCGTTGTCCTGGCTGCGGTCGCCGCGCACGACGATGCGGGTGCGGCCGATGCGCACCTCGTCGCCGGGGCCGACCCGCGCCTCGCCGGTGACCCGGGTTCCGTTCACGAACGTCCCGTTGCGCGAGTTGACGTCGCGGATGCTCCACGTCCCGGCCAGGCGCTCGAACACGGCGTGGACACGGGAGACCTGCCCGTCGTCCGCGAGGACGATGTCGTTGCCCTCGGCCCGGCCGACCGTCAGCCGATCTCCATCCAGTTGCACCAGGTCAGCACCGGACTGGCGCCAGACCTCCAGGAACGGGTTCATCTCACCACCTTCGGGCAGAACGGTAGCGGGTCCCCGACCGGTCTCACAGACCCTCGTCGGGCGGTCGTACCGAACAGAGCAACATCGTCTCGTGCCGATACGTCGAATCGGGTATCGGCTTCATTACGACGATCCGCTGCCATGACAACACCACGTTCGGGTGATTGCCGGCAACCCCGTTCCGCCCTCAGCTCGCGAGCAGGTCCTCGACGTGCCGGCTGACGGCCTCCCACTCGATGAGGAACCCGTCGTGGCCGTACGGGGAGTCGATCACGCGCAGCTCGGCGCCGCGGATGCCCCTCGCCACCTCCTCCTGGTCGGCCACCGGGTAGAGCCGGTCGGTCGAGATGCCCACGGCCATCGTCCGAGCGCGCACCCTGGCCAGGGCCGCGGCCACCCCGCCGCGACCGCGACCCACGTCGTGGGCGTTCATCATCTCGGTCAGCCGCACGTAGGAGCCGGCGTCGAAGCGCCGCACCAGCTTGTCGCCGTGGTGGTCCAGGTAGGACTCCACGGCGTAGCGACCGCCGGTGAACGGGTCCTCACCGTCCTGCGGCTTGCGACCGAACCGCGTCTGCAGCTCGTAGGGGCTGCGGTAGCTCAGATGCGCCATGCGCCGCGCGACGGCCAGGCCGTTGTGCGGGCCCTCACCGGGCGGGGCGTCGTAGTAGTCGCCGCCCCGCCAGTTCGGGTCGGAGCGGATCGCAGCCAGCTGGCAGTGCGCCCAGGCGATCTGCTCGGCCGAGGACGCCGCCGGCCCGGCCAGGAACATCAGCCGGGCCACCCGGTCGGGCTCGGTGACCGCCCACTCCAGCGCGCGCATGGCGCCCATCGAGCCGCCGATGACCAACGCCCACTGGTCGATGCCGAGCTCGTCGGCGAGCACCCGCTCGGCCGCCACCGTGTCGCGCGGGGTGACCAGCGGGAACCGGCTGCCCCACCACCGTCCGTCCGGGGCGCGCGACGACGGCCCGGTGCTGCCCTGGCACCCGCCGACGACGTTGGGCGCCACGACGAACCACCGCTGCGGGTCGAGCGCGCGCCCCGGGCCGACGAGGTCGCCCCACCAGCCGGGGGTGGGATGCCCCGGCTCAGCGGGTCCGGCCACGTGGCTGTCGCCGGTGGCGGCGTGCAGCACGAGCACGGCGTTGGACCGCTCGGCGTTCAGCGTGCCCCAGGTCTCGTACGCGATCCGCACGCCGGGCAGCTCGCCGCCCGCCTCGAGGCGCAGCGGCGAGGGCAGCTCGATCCACTTGCGGCGACCAACGGGGTCTCCCTCCCGCCACGCGCCGGTGACGGGAGGGAGGGTGGTGACGGCACTGCTCACGCCGGTCGTCCTCAGGAGCCCTTGGCCGCCTGGAAGCCGAGCTCGAGGTCGGCCTTGATGTCCTCGATGCCCTCCAGCCCCACCGACAGCCGGATCAGGCCGGGGGTGACGCCGGTGGCCAGCTGCTCCTCGCCGGAGAGCTGACTGTGGGTGGTGGACGCCGGGTGGATGACGAGGCTGCGCACATCACCGATGTTGGCCAAGTGGCTGTGCAGCTGCAGCGCGTCGACGAACCGGCGACCGGCGTCGACCCCGCCGCGGATCTCGAACGCGACGATCGCGCCGGTGCCCTTCGGCAGGTACTTCTGCGCGGCGTCGTGCCAGGGGCTGGACTCCAGGCCCGCGTAGTGGACCTTCTCCACGTCCTCGCGGGCCTCCAGCCACTCGGCCACGGCCTGCGCGTTCTGCACGTGCCGCTCCATCCGCAGCGACAGCGTCTCGATGCCCTGGATGATCAGGAAGCTGTTCTGCGGGGAGATGGCCGGGCCGATGTCGCGCAGCAGCTGCACCCGCAGCTTGATGATGTAGCTCTGCGGACCGAGGGCCTCCCAGTAGTTGAGGCCGTGGTAGCTCGGGTCCGGTGTGGTCAAACCGGGGAAGCGCGCGGCGTGGTCGCCCCACGGGAAGTTCCCGGAGTCGACGACGATGCCGCCGATCGCGGTGCCGTGACCGCCGAGGAACTTGGTGGCCGAGTGGACCACGATGTCGGCGCCGTGCTCGATCGGGCGCAGCAGGTACGGGGTGGGGATCGTGTTGTCGACGATCAGCGGCACCCCGACCTCGTGGGCGAGGTCGGCGACGGCGCGCACGTCGAGGACGTTGCCGCGCGGGTTGCCCAGCGTCTCGGCGTAGAACGCCTTGGTGTTCGGCCGGACCGCCCGCCGCCACTCGTCGAGGTCGTCGGGGTCCTCGACGAAGCTGACCTCGATGCCCAGCTTCGGCAGCGTGTAGTGGAACAGGTTGTAGGTGCCGCCGTAGAGCGAGGCGCTCGACACGAAGTGGTCGCCGGACTGGGCGATGTTGAGGATCGCCATCGTCTCCGCGGCCTGCCCGGAGGCGAACGCCACGGCCGCCAGACCGCCCTCCAGCGCGGCGACGCGCTGCTCGAGCACGTCCTGCGTCGGGTTCATGATCCGCGTGTAGATGTTGCCGGTCTCGGTGAGCCCGAACAGGGCCGCGGCGTGCTCGGTGTCGCGGAACGTGTACGAGGTGGTCTGGTAGATCGGCGTGGCGCGGGCACCGGTCGTGGGGTCCGCGGTGGCGCCGGCGTGGACCTGCTTGGTCTCGAAGGACCAGTTGGTCGGGTCGGGGGTCGACACAGATGTCTCCCAGGTCGGGTCGTGCAGGAATCGGGTCGTGCTTCGGTTCAGCGCGGGAGACGACAAGCCGCGCTCGCCACGCGCATCAGGTCGACGTGTCGACGGGCAACGAGGCGGAGCACCAGAGGAACGTAGCTGTGGCCATGTTGCGGCACAACACACACCCTCCCCTCCGGGATCATCGTCACGTCATCCGGCGGTAACGTCTCGCCCCGTGCTCGTCCTGCTGCCGCCGTCGGAGACCAAGCTCGACGGGGGCGACGGTCCCCCGCTGCGGCTCGACGCGCTGCGCTACCCCGAGCTGGGCCCGGCCCGCAAGGAGCTGGTCGACCACCTGGTGGAGCTGTCCGCGGACGTGCCCGCGAGCCGGGCAGCGCTCGGCCTCTCGCCGCGGCAGGACGCGGAGATCGCCCGCAACGCGGCGCTGTGGACGGCCCCGACCGCCCCGGCGATCCTGCGCTACACGGGCGTTCTGTACGACGCGCTCGACGTGCGGTCGCTGACCGGCGCGGCGGCCGAACGCGCCCGCGCCCGCCTGGCGGTGGGATCGGCGCTGTTCGGGCTGCTGCACGCCGACGACCCGGTGCCCGCCTACCGCCTCTCGGCCGGGTCGGCGCTGCCCGGGAGGGGCACGCTCGCCGCGTTCTGGCGCCCGGTGCTCGAGCCCGTGCTGGCCGAGATCGCCGCGCGTGAGCTGGTCATCGACCTGCGCTCGGGCTCGTACGCGGCGCTGGCCCGGGTGCCCGGGGCGGTGAGCGTGACCGTGCTCGCCGAGCACACCGACGGGCGACGCACGGTGGTCAGCCACTTCAACAAGGCCCACAAGGGCGCGCTCGCGCGGGTGCTCGCGTCGACCCGGGCCGAGCCCACCGACGCGACCGCCGTCGCGCGGCTGGCCCGCCGTGCCGGGATGCGCGTCGAACGCCCCGAGCCGCTGCGGCTGGAGATCGTCGTCCCGGCCTGAGACCCGGATCTCACCCCCGCGGGTCGTCACTCTCAGTGATCGCGTCGCTCGAAGCGCGTCAAGATTCCGTCCGGGTGAGCGCTGCGCCACCTTCGGGGCCGACACGCCGACCCGATCGTGTGAGTCTCATCCGCACCTCTGGACTCTCCGTACCCAACAGCATCAGCTGTAACAGCAACCCCAGAAGTCACACGGAGCACGGAGGTCGGCATGACCCGAACAGCGACGCAACGGCTGCGCACAGTGGCCGTCGCCGCCGCGCTCGCGCTGCTCGCCGTTCCGATGGCCACCGCCCCGGCGCACGCGGCGCCCATCGATGCCTGCACCGTGCTGCCGGAACTGCCGGGCATCGTCGGCACCCCGGCGGAGATCGTCCTCGACGACTACCCCACCCCCGCCGAGCCGAGCAGCACCCCGGCCCCCACCACGGAATCCACCACGGAATCCCCCACCGAATCCACCACGGAAGCGGCGACGGGGTCGACGGCGGAGCCTGCCAACGAGCCCACCACCGAGCTCGCTGCCGAGGCGGCCGCGCCGGCGGTCGAGCCGACGGCAGAGCCTGCGCCGGAGCCGACCACCACCGAGCCGACCACCACCGAGCCGACCACCACCGAGCCGACCGCTGCGGAACCGGCCGCGCCTGCGCCCGCCGGAGCTCCGGCGACCGTCTTCGTGCCGGTGCCGGTCTTCGTGCCGGTGCCGATCCTGCTGCCCGTGCCGGTCCCGGAGATGGTCCCGGTCGACCCGGCAGCCGACGGCGCCCGGGTCCCCTGGGCGCCCCCGGCCCCGCCCGCTCCTCCGGCCCCGCCCGCTCCTCCGGCACTGCCCAGCCCGCCGGCCCCGCCGAGCCCACCGGTGCCGCCGTCCCCGCCCGCGGCCCCGCAGCCCCCGGCACCCGTGACCACGACGGCGCCCGCCCCGACCACCGCGCCGGCCGCGCCGGTGACCAGTGAACCGGCTGTGCCGACCACCCCTGTGCCGACCACCCCTGTGCCGACCACCCCTGTGCCGACCACCGCCCCTGCGGTCGCGGCCCCGTCCGCCACGGCACCGACGGCGACCCCACCCACGACCTCCGCTGCCCCCGCGCCGACCCCTGCCCCGGCGCCCACGACCACTGCTGCCCCGACGACTCCTGCCCCGACGACTCCTGCCCCGACGACTGCTGCCCCCGCGCCGACGGAAGCGCCCGTGACGACGACCCCCGAGCCCGCCCCGACCACCGCGCCGCCGGCGACCACCGCGGCTCCGACCACGCCACCCACCACGACTGCCCCACCGACCACGACTGCCCCGCCGACCACGGAGCCGGGCTACGTCCCGCCCGGGGTGCCCGGCGCGACCGAGCCGCTGCCGCCGTTCTGCGAGGAGAACGACCGCCCGTACTTCAACGCCGCCGACTGGCTGTGGGAGCCGATCCCGCACAACCCGGTGATCGACCCGAAGTCGGCCGGCATGGTCGCGGGGCTGCGCACCGGCGACCACGTCGCCAACATCGGCGACTTCGGCGTCACCTTGCGCGGACCGGACGGCATCACCGCGGAGACTCCGCGCTACAAGGTGGTCTTCTCCCAGACCGGCAGCTGGGGCCCCGACCCGTTCGGCGGGCAGACCATGCCGATCCCGCCGAACACCCCGCTCGCGCCCGGCTCGGACAAGCACCTGGCCGTCGCAGACCCCACGACGAACCTCGTGTTCAACCTCTGGATGGCCGAGCCCGCCGGCTCGTTCTGGCGCGCGGGCTGGGGCGCGATGGTGCCGCTCGACGGCGACGGCCGCGAGATCAACGGCAGCTCCACCGGCTCCGGCATCGCCCGGTTCGCCGCGGTCGTGCGCGAGTCGGAGATCGCGGCGGGTGAGATCCCGCACGCGCTGTTCTTCTCCACGAACATGGCCGCGCGCGGTGAGTACCGCTACCCCGCCACGAAGACCGACGGCAGCAACATGACCGGGATGCCCACCCCCATCCCCGAGGGCGCCCGCGTCCAGCTCGACCCGAGCATCGACGTCGACTCGCTGCCGGGCCTGACCCGCGCCGAACGGACCGTCGCGAAGGCGCTGCAGAAGTACGGCGCCTACGTCGGCGACAACGGGGGCGCCCGGATGGCGTTCCTGTTCGAGTACGTGCCGGGCAGCTCGGTCTACGCCGAGAACGGCCTGCACGGCAGCTACGGGAGCCTGAACAACATCCCCTGGGACAAGCTGCGGGTCCTCGCCAGCTGGGACGGCCGAGCCGGCTGAGCCGGTTGAGCTCGCCGGTTGAGCTCGCCGGTTGAGCTCGCCGGTTGAGCACAGACACGAGACGGGCACCGGTGAAGACCACCGGTGCCCGTCCGTGTGATGGCACAACCACCAGGCGACTCACCAGGCCGCGAGCCGCGGTCCGGCGACGGAGGAGCCGGCCGCAGTCAACGCGAGCGGCCGTCGCCGAGTTGCGGAGGAGGCGCGCAGTGCCCTCGGCGGAACGACGAGCGGGCACGAGCACCGGGGGAGCAACTCGGCGACTCACCAGGCCGCGAGCCGCGGTCCGGCGACGGAGGAGCCGGCCGCAGTCAACACAGTCCGGCGACGAATCAGCCGGCCGCAGTCAACGCTGCAGGACGAAGCCCTCGTACCCGTTGCGCGCGACCTCGTCGCACTTCTTCCGGTACTCCCCCACCCCGCCGGCGTACGGCATGAACACCCGTGGTTTGCCGGGCACGTTCGCGCCCATGTACCACGAGTTCGCCTTCGGGTAGAGCGTCGCGCTCGCGACCTCGTTGACGTGGTCGACCCAGGCGTCCTGCGCCTCGGGCTGCGGCTCGATCGTCGTGAGCCCCTGCGCCCGCAGGTGCTCGATCGCGTCGCAGACCCAGTCGACGTGCTGCTCGATCGACACGATCATGTTGGACAGCACCGACGGGCTGCCCGGCCCGGTGATCATGAACAGGTTCGGGAACCCGGCCGTGCCGATGCCGAGGTAGGTGCGCGGGCCGGCGCTCCACGTCTCGGCGAGGGACGCCCCGCCGCGGCCGCGGATGTCGACCTTGGTCAGCGCCCCGGTCATCGCGTCGAACCCGGTCGCGTAGACGATCGCGTCGAACTCGTACTCGCGCGCCTCGGTGCGGATCCCCCGCGGGGTGATCTCGACGATCGGCTCCCGGCGCAGGTTGATCAGCGAGACGTTCGCGCGGTTGTACGTCTCGTAGTAGCCGGTGTCCAGGCACGGCCGCTTGGTGCCGACCGGGTAGTCCGGGCAGAGGTCCTCCGCGGTCTGCGGGTCCTCGACGATCGCCTTGATCTTGCCGTGGATCCAGCGCTTCGCGACGTCGTTGGCCTCCTGGTCGATGGTGAGGTCGGTGTAGGCGGTCAGCAGGTTCACCAGGCTGCCGCTCTCCCACGCCTGTTCGAAGACCGCGTTGCGCTCCTCCTCGGAGGCCTCGAGCACCGACTTCGTGGGGATCGCGGTGGGCACGCCGAACCCGGACTCCTGCTGCTCCTTGCGGTAGGCCCGGTAGCGGGCCTTCATGTCCGCGATCTCCTCGACGGTCAGCTTCCGGTTGCGCGCCGGCAGGCTGTACGCGGGCGTGCGCTGGAAGACCGTCAGGTGCGCTGCCTGTTCGGCGATGACCGGGATGGATTGCACCCCCGACGAACCGGTGCCGATGATGCCGACCCGCTTGCCGGTGAAGTCGACGTCCTCGTGCGGCCAGTGCGCGGTGTGGTAGGTCGCGCCCTCGTACGTCTCGAGACCGGGGATCTCCGGCAGCTTCGACGCCGATAGGCAGCCGGTCGCCATGACGAGGTACTGCGCGGTGACGGCGTCGCCCTGGTCGGTCCGCACCTGCCACGTCTTCGCGGCCTCGTCGTAGTGCGCCGCGGTGACGGCGGTGCGGAACACGATGTCGCGGCGCAGATCGAACCGGTCGGCGACGTGGCGGGCGTAGGCGAGGATCTCCGGCTGGGTCGGGTAGCGCTCCTGCCATTCGAAGCGCTGCTCCAGGTCGGGATCGAACGAGTACGAGTAGGCCAGGCTCTCGACGTCGACGCGGGCGCCCGGGTAGCGGTTCCAGTACCAGGTGCCGCCCACGTCCGTGCCCTTCTCGAACACGACGGCGGACAGGCCCGCCAGGCGCAGCTCGTGCAGCAGGTACATGCCGGCGAAACCGGCGCCGACCACGACCACGTCGACGGTGCCGGGCACTTCGCGGCGCTCGGCGGCGGTGGGTTCTGCGGTGCTGGTCATCGTCGTCCCCTCAGGCCTGCGCCGCGGCGAGCTCGTCGATCGCGGCCACGACGTAGTCGATGCCCGCCGCGCTGCCCGGCAGGACGTTGACCATCGTGAAGAACCCGTGCATCTGCCCCTCGAACCGACGGTGCTGCACCGGCACCCCGGCCCAGGCCAGCCGGCGGGCGTAGGCCTCGCCCTCCTCGCGCAGCACGTCGTGCTCCGCGGTGAGGACGACGGCGGGCGGCAGCCCGGACAGGTCCTCGGCCGTGATCGGGGATGCGTCCGGCTCGGCGCGTGCCGCCGGATCGGGCACGTAGTGGTCCCAGAACCAGATCATCGCGTCACGGGTGAGCATGAGCTGGTTCTCCGGGTCGACGTAGGTCTCGTTGTCGAAGTCGGCGTCGGTCACCGGGTAGACGAGCACCTGCAGGTCGATGGCCGGGCCACCGGCGGCCTTCGCCCGCTGCGCCATGATCGCGCTGAGGTTGCCGCCCGCGCTGTCGCCCGCGATGACCAGCGGGCCGTTCGGTGCGAGGGCGGCCCGGTTGGCGGCCACCCACTGCAGCGCCGCCCACGAGTCGTCGACGGCGACGGGGTAGCGGTGCTCGGGCGCCAGCCGGTAGTCGACGAGCACGGTCGTGAAGCCGGTGCGCTCGGCGAGGATGCGGCCGAGGGTGTCGAACTCGTCGATCGCGCCGATCACCCAACCGCCGCCGTGGTAGTAGACGAGCACGCCGCGGGGGTCCTCGACCGGCGTGAGCACGCGGACGGCGATCTCCCCGCCGTCGACCGGGACCTGCAGGTCCCGCACCTGCTTCATCTGGGGGCCTGCGCCGTAGAGACCGCGCAGCATCGCGCCGAGGCCGCGGGCCTCCTCGGGCGTCATCTCGTGCAGCGCCTTCCCGCCGGACTCGGCCATCTGGGCCAGGAACGCGGACGTCGCTTCGTCCAGTGCCATGCACATCACCTCGGTGTGAGTGGGCGGACACGGCCGCGCCGCAGCGCGCGGCGACGGACCGGGGAACACGGCCCGCGGAACGGGGCCGGAGTGAAGGGGACGGAGTGAAGGGGACGGGTCGAGCATCACCCGGCCCGGTGACGGGGGTCACCGGTCAAACGGCGCGCATAAGTAGCCAACTGGCACCCTGATGCGTCCTTCTCCCGCAGGTACCGCGCATGCGAACCTGGATCGGTCGGGTCGGCGCTGACGCGGCGGGAGGACGTGGATGACGTTATCCGACCTGCCGGTCGGGCGGATCGAGACCCTGCGCTTCCTCGACGACCTGCTCGTGCGCCACCCGCCGGTGGAGGAGGCGATCGCCGAGGTCGCCCGCCGGTTGGACCGCGTCGTCGCGATCGAGACCACCCGGTCCCGGGCCGTCGTCGCGTGCCCGCTCGCCGGGATGACGACGCACTGGCCCCGCGACGTCGCCGTCGAGGCCACCCCGCGCGGCGTGCGGATCGCCCTCGGCCCGCCCGCGCACCCCGACGATCCTCTGCTGATCGAGCGCCTCGCCGTGCTCGCGATCGTGCTGCTGGACCGGGAGGCGCTGACCGTCCCGGCCCGGTCGGAGGCCGAGCAGGTGGCGCTGCTGATCGACCGGACCGCGAGCCCGGCTCGGCGCAACCAGGCCCTGCTCGGACTCGGCCTGCACCCGACGACACCGCTGCGCGCGTTCACCGCGGCCGGTCCGGAGCGGACCCTCGCGGCGTTCACCGCCGCCCTGTCCGCCACCGGCACCCGTGTGCTGGCGACGACCAGGGCCCGCACGACCGTGCTGCTGCGCATCAGCGGCGTCGACGACATCGACCGGCTGGACGTGCCCCGCGGCCTGCAGGTCTCGGTGAGCCGCGTGCATCCCGCGAGCGCGGCGCCGCGGGCCCGCCGGGAGGCCGACGGGGCGTTCCGGTTCACCCAGCCCAGCCCGCGCGACCGGGGCCCGTACCCGATCGAGGAGGGCGTGCTGGTCCGCACCGAGGTCGTCAACGGCTACGACATCCTCGCCGACGCGCTCACGCCCGAGCAGATCTCCCGCATCGGCGACGTCCGCGCGCTCGACGAGGTGCTCGCGGTGGGCGGCGCGGACATGCTCTCGACCCTCGACGTGGTCGCCACCGGATCGATCAGGAGGGCGGCGCGCTCGCTGCGGGTGCACCACAACTCGGTGCTGCACCGGGTCGCGCAGGCCGAGCGGCTGCTCGGCTTCGGCCTCAACGACGCCTACGGCCGCAATCGGCTCTTCCTCGCGCTCACCCTGCGGCGGATCCGCCAGACCCACGGCATGGTGTGACAGCGGGTTGTGACAGCGGGGTGCGACGGGAGGGCGGGAAATCCGGTTGCCCGCTGCGAGCCGGTCGAGCACGATCGACCGGTCCGTGCTCCGCAGGGAGGTGTGCGCTGTGTCGACCGCTGTCGCCGACGTGTGCCCGCACCGTCCCCGTTCCTCCCCGCGCTGACTCACTCCTCCTGCTGCGCGGGCCGCACACCTGGAGCACAACCCGCGTTGTCCCGTTACGACTCACGCATGTCCGCACGTCGTCGGCGCTTCGACGACGATGATCCCGAGTACCGCCCTCACCGCCGCGGCCCCGTCGACGTCTCCGACTGGGACGAGCGCGGCGACACCGACATCGACGGCCCGCCCGAGGGTGATCGCTGGTCCACCTGGGACGGCGCCACCCACGGGCCGCGGCCCCGGCCCGCCTGGGTGATCACCGAGCACGGCGCCGTCGACACCGAGCTGGGCGTCCTCAAGACCGGCAAAGAGGCCGACGTCCATCTCCTGGAACGCCGGGTGCCGGGCACGGACCGGCGCGTCCTGCTCGCCGCCAAGCGCTACCGCGCCGCCGAGCACCGGCTCTTCCACCGCGACGCCGGCTACCTCGAAGGACGGCGGGTACGCCGCTCCCGCGAGATGCGCGCGATGACCAACCGCACCGCGTTCGGCCGCGACCTGCTCGCCGGACAGTGGGCCGGCGCGGAGTTCGCCGCGCTCTCGGTGCTGTGGGCGGACGGCCTGCCGGTGCCCTACCCCGTCTCCTGCGACGGCACCGAGGTGCTGCTGGAGTTCCTCGGCAGCACCGATCCCGAGACCGGCGAGACCGCCGCGGCGCCCCGCCTGGCGCAGCTGCGGCCGGGCCCCGACGAGCTGGCCGATCTGTGGCGCCAGCTCACCGAGGCCCTGCACGGGCTGGCCCGGCGCGGCTGGGCGCACGGTGACCTGTCGGCGTACAACCTGCTCGTCGAGCCGGGCGCCGGAGCCGGGCGTCTGGTGCTGATCGATCTGCCGCAGGTCGTCGACATCGTCGGCAACCCCAACGGGCCGCAGTTCCTGGCTCGCGACGTGGCCCGCATCGCTGAGTGGTTCAGGGCCCGCGGCCTGCCCGACCACCTCGCAGATCCCGATGTGCTGCTGGTGGAGCTGGCCGAGGAGGCGGGCATCACCCCGCGGTGATCGTGTGGCGGGCCGGGCGCCGGGGTACGTTGGCAGCAGCGCCCGGCCCGCACTCCGCGGCGGCGCCGCTGCGGTCCCCCGCAGCTCACCATCGATCGGCGCTCAGGCGCCGCGGGCTCTTCCGCCGGAGCACGGCGTGCCGAGAGCCCCCAACCGGAGGTCTCGTGCCGTCCCCCACCGGCCGCCGTGGCACACGCCCGGCCGCCACCCGCCCCCGCAGGTCCCGCCCGGCCGCACCTGCTCCCACGTCCGCACCGACCTGGACCGCGCCCCCGGCAGGCATGCCGTCCTTCGCCGAGCTCGGCCTGCCCGCCGCGCTGGTCACCGCGCTGGCCGAGCAGGGCTTCACCACCCCGTTCCCGATCCAGGCCGCCGCGCTGCCCGACTCGCTCGCCGGCCGGGACGTGCTCGGCCGCGGCCAGACCGGCTCCGGCAAGACGCTCGCGTTCGGGCTGGCGCTGCTCTCCCGGCTCGCCGGCACTGGCCCCACCGCACCGCGGTCCCCGCGCGGGCTCGTGCTCGTACCGACCCGCGAGCTGGCCCAGCAGGTCGACGACGCGCTCGCACCGTTCGCGGCCGCACTGCGGCTGCGCACCGCGGTCGTCGTCGGCGGGCTGCCGTTCACCCGGCAGGCCGGCGCGCTCGAGCGCGGCGTGCACCTCGTCGTGGCGACGCCGGGCCGGCTCACCGACCACCTCCAGCAGGGCACGGCCGATCTCGGCGCGGTGGCCGTCACCGCGCTCGACGAGGCCGACCGGATGGCCGACATGGGGTTCCTCCCCCAGGTCCGGGCGATCCTCGACCGCACACCGGCGGACGGGCAGCGGTTGCTGTTCTCCGCCACCCTCGACGGCGCCGTCGGTGCGCTCGTCGCCCGCTACCTCAGCGATCCCGTGACGTGCTCAGTGGCACCGCCCACCGGGTCGGTCGCCACGATGGAGCACCACCTGCTGCACGTGGAGCGCGACGCCAAGCCGCGCGTCGTCGCCGAGATCGCCGCCCGCGACGGCCGCACGATCCTGTTCGTGCGGACCAAGCACGGCGCGGACCGGCTGGTCAAGCAGCTGCGCCGGCAGGGCGTCGGGGCGGCGGCGCTGCACGGCGGCAAGGCGCAGAACGCGCGCACCCGCGCCATCGAGGCGTTCCGCTGCGGGAGCGTGCCCGTGCTGGTCGCTACCGACGTCGCCGCCCGCGGCATCCACGTCGACGACGTGGGGCTGGTCGTGCACGTCGATCCCCCGGCGGACCCGAAGGACTACCTGCACCGCGCCGGGCGCACCGCCCGCGCGGGCGGCTCCGGCGTCGTCGTCACGCTGGTGACGCCCGAGCAGCGCGCGGACGTCGACCGGATGACCCGGGAGGCCGGCATCCGCCCGGCCTGCGCGGAGGTCCGGCCGGGGGCGGCGGAGCTGGTGCGGATCACCGGCGCCCGGCCGCCGTCCGGGGAGCCCGTGGCCGCACCGGTCACGCCTGCACCGCCTGCACGGCGGCGCACCGCGGCCCGCAGCGGGCGGCGGCGGCGAGTCGCGGCCTGACGCTGCACGGATGTGGCGCAGGTGCGGCGTGGTGCTGCGTGGTGCTGCGGCTCAGCGCTTCGCGCGCTGCGCCTTCGTCGCGAGCCGGCGCAGCTGCCAGATCCGCAGGCCACCGGGTATCGCGACGAGCAGCAGCCCGGCGATGGCCGACAGCAGCATCGCCACCCCGACCGGCAGCTCCCCCACCAGGCCGAGGAAGTGGATCTGCACAGGCGCCAGGTTCTGCAGGATGAACACGAGCAGGACCAGCAGGACCAGCGCCGAGAGGATCAGCCCGAGGTAGAGCCCGCCGGTGCGGGTGCGCTGCACGTGCGGCCGCGCCGGGGCGGTGGGCGGTACCGGAACGGTCGGCGGATCCTCCTGCGGCGGCCGGGCCGGCCGCAGGTTCGGGTCGGTGGCCGGCTCGGACGACGGGGGCCGCACGTCGCGCACCACCGGCAGACCCGGGTGGGTCTCGGGGTCGGCGTGCGGATCCTCCGGCCCGACGTTGCCGATCAGCGGCCGGTCGGGATCCCGGGGCATCGCCCGCGTCGGGTCCTCGGTCATCGTGTCCATCCTTGCTCGTGGCCTGTCCGCGCGGAGTATCCCGTAACGGGGCGGCGACGGCGCGCAACACCACCCGGTGGAGCGCCGCGAGTCCGGGGGGCGGCGGGTCCGGGTGGCGGACCCCGCTGGCCCCGCCCTGGTTCTTCGAACGGCACTGTCGTCAGCAGTGGTGCTCACGAAGGGCCGTTCGCGGAAGATCCCGAGGCATGATCCTTTCGACCGCTGGCATCGATCCCCGACGGAGGCCCGGCCGTGCACTGCGTCCACTGCGGCACCGCGTTCCCGCAGCCGCTGACCTCACCGCGCACCTGCGTCGCCTGCGGCCGCACCACCTGGGACAACCCCGTCCCGGTGGTGGTCGTGCTGGTGCCGGTGCCCGGGCCCGGCCTGCTCGTCGTGCGCCGCGGCATCGATCCCGGCTGCGGTCGGCTCGCCCTGCCGGGCGGCTTCCTGGAGGCGCACGAGACCTGGCAGGAGGGCGCGGTGCGGGAGGTGCGCGAGGAGACCGGCGTCGAGCTGGACCCGGCGACGCTGAAGCCGGCGGCGTTCGCCTCGACGACGCCGCGGCCCGACCGGGTGCTGCTGTTCGCCGAGGCACCCGCTGTGGCGGAGCTGCCCCCGTTCACCCCGGACGCGGAGACCGCGGAGCGCGGCGTCGTGCTCGGCCCCGGCGGGCTGGCCGACGAGTTCGCCTTCGATCTGCACGCCGCCGCGGCCGCACGCTTCTTCGCCGCCCGGGGAGTGACCGGGCCCTCGTCCTTCCGGCCGGGCTGATCGAGGCTGGACGGTTAACCTCGGATCGTGCGGCACCACGATCTCGTCATCCTCGGCACCGGCTCGGGTAACTCGATCGTCGACGACCGGTTCGCCGATCTCGACGTCGCCATCGTCGAGCACGGGGTGTTCGGCGGCACCTGCCTCAACGTCGGCTGCATCCCCACCAAGATGTTCGTGCTGCCCGCCGATCTCGCCGAGTACGCGCGTGAGGCCGCCCGCCTCGGCGTCGACGAGTCCGTGGACAAGGTGCGCTGGCTCGACATCCGCGACCGCGTGTTCGGCCGCATCGACCCGATCGCGTCGGCGGGCCGGCAGTACCGGATCGACCTGCCCTACGTCACCGTCTACGAGGGGCACGCCCGCTTCACCGGCCCGCACACGCTGGCCGTGCAGCGCACCGACGGGACCGGGACCGACGAGATCAGCGCCGACCGGATCGTGGTCGCCGCCGGTGGCCGGCCCGTGATCCCGCCGGTGATCGAGCGCAGCGGCGTCGGCTACCACACCTCCGACACGATCATGCGGATCGAGGCCGTCCCCGAGCGGCTCGTGATCGTCGGCGGCGGCTACATCGCCACCGAGTTCGCGCACGTCTTCGGCGCGTTCGGCGCGCACGTGACGCTGGTGGTGCGCGGGCCGGAGCTGCTGCGCGACCACGACGCCACCGTGCGCGAACGGTTCACCGCGCTGGCCCGCGAGCGCTGGGAGGTGCGGCTGGGCACCGAGGTCACGGCCGCGCGCGAGCAGGGTGGCGTCATCACCCTCGACCTGACCGACGGCACGACGATCGAGGCCGACACCCTCCTCGTCGCCACCGGCCGCCGCCCCAACACCGACCTGCTCGACGTCGACCGCGCCGGGTTGGCCGTGCACGACGACGGCCGCCTCGTCGTCGACGACCAGCAGCGCACCACCGTCGACGGGGTCTGGGCGCTCGGCGACATCTGCTCGCCGTACCAGCTCAAGCACGTCGCCAACCACGAGGCCAGGGTGGTGCAGCACAACCTGCTGCACCCGGAGGACCCGCGCCGCTCCGATCACCGGTTCGTCCCGCACGCGGTGTTCACCCATCCGCAGATCGCCGCCGTCGGGCGCACCGAGGAGCAGTGCCGCGCCGAGGGCCTCGACATCACGGTCAAGGTCCAGGAGTACGGCGACGTCGCCTACGGCTGGGCGCTGGAGGACACCACCGGCTTCTGCAAGCTCATCGCCGACCGCGGCACCGGGCAGCTGCTCGGTGCGCACATCATGGGCCCGCAGGCCGCGTCGATCATCCAGCCGGTGATCCAGGCGATGTCGTTCGGGCTGCCCGCGCGGGAGATGGCGACCGGGCAGTACTGGATCCACCCCGCGCTGCCCGAGGTCGTGGAGAACGCGCTGCTGGGGCTGGACGTGCCCTGAGCGGGCGCTGGGGAGAGCCCGGGGCGGCTGCTGAGTCAGGCAGCGCGATCAGGGAGCGCGATCAGAGCGCGATCAACTCGCCTTGCGGGCTGCGTCCGGGTCGTAGGCCTGTGCGGGCGGCTCCTCACCCCGCAGCTGCGCCACCAGCTTCGTCACGTCCGCCATGATCGCCGCGGTGGCGGCGTCGAGGGCGGAGCGGGTGCGCGGGCCGCCGCGCCACTTCTCCAGGTCGACCGGGGGGCCGGCCGCGACGAGCACCCGCTTGCGCGGGAACGGCTTGAGCCGCCCGTCCGGGGGCAGCAGGTCCTGGCTGCCCCAGTTCGCGACGGGGATGACCGGAGCACCGGTCATCAGCGCGATGCGGCCGATCCCGTTCTTCGACTTCATCGGCCAGAAGTCAGGATCACCGGTGTAGGTGCCCTCCGGGTAGAACACGACGACCTCGCCGCGCTCCAGCGCCGCCACGGCCTCCTTGAACGCGTCGGCGGCCCGCACGCTCTCCCGCTGCACGGGCACGTGCTTGCCGCCGCCGAGGACCCGGCGCACGATCGGCACCTTCCACAGCTCGGCCTTGGCCAGGAACCGCGGCATGCGCCCGTTGGCGATCACGAACGCCACGTCGTAGATCGGGTCGCACCCGGACACGTGGTTGCACGCCAGCAGCACGCCCCCGGTCTTCGGGATGTGCTCGCCGCCGCGGAAGCCCACCTTCACCCCGAACATCGCGAACGGCCAGAGCACGGTGATCGCCAGCCCGTACCAGAAGCCGCAGTCCGACCAGCGGCGGCGGAAGCTCAGCACCAGCTTCTGCCAGAACGTCAGCAGCGGCACCCGTGCCGGTGTGTCGGTCATCTGTTCCTCTCCGTCGCGGTCGCGGGCCCGGACCGCCGTATCCTCCCCCGGACGGGGACGATGGTCGTCGGTAGGGCTACGGACCGCCCAGAACAGTGTGACCTGCGTCCCACCCGCTGCTCCGCTGCGCGATCACGACCTGCCAGAGTGTCGCCATGGGCTACCCGTGGGACGCGCTCGCCACCAACCTGTGGATCACCGCGATCGTCGTTGTCGTCGTCTTCGGCCTGGCCCTCGCCGTCGCGGTGGGCCTGCGCGGCGGGCGGCACGACGGCGTCGACGTGGCGTGGGGGCTCGTGCACGCGGCCGTCGCCGTCACCACGCTGATCGCCTCCGCCGGCCACGGCGACGACTGGCGCCGCTGGTTGATCACGGTGCTGACGTGCATGTGGGGACTGCGCCTGGCGGGCTACCTCGCCCTGCGCAACCACGGCGTGCCCGAGGACCGCCGCTACGCCGCGATCCGGCAGAGCGCGCCGGGCAACCCCACCGCGTACGCGCTGCGCAAGATCTACGTACCGCAGGCGGTGATCGCGTGGATCGTGTCGCTGCCGGTGCAGCTGGGTCAGTACGGGTTCGCCACCGGGGTGTGGCCGGTCGTCGTCACCGTGCTCGGCGTGCTCGGCTGGCTGGTCGGGTTCGTGTTCGAGACCGTCGGCGACGCCCAGCTGGTCCGGTTCCGCGCCGATCCGGCCAATCGCGACGAGGTGCTCGACACCGGGCTGTGGCGCTACACCCGCCACCCGAACTACTTCGGCGACGCGGCCGTCTGGTGGGGACTCGCGCTGCTCGCCCTGCACCACTTCGCCGGGCTGATCGGCCTGCTCGGCGCCGCGCTGATGACGTGGCTGCTGATCAAGGGCACCGGGGCCGCGCTGCTGGAGCGCCGCATCCGCGACCGCCGCCCCGGCTACGCCGAGTACGTGCGCCGGACCAGCGGGTTCTTCCCGATGCCACCGAGGAAGTGATCGTCGCCGGGTCAGCCGGCTTCGGCGAGGAGTGCGGCGACGGCGTCGGGGTACTCGTCGGCGAGCGCGCGGACCAGATCGGGCCGGTCCTCGGCGACGGCCTCGTTCACGCGGGTGGTGTAGTAGTCGGCCAGTTCCTGCAAGCGGGTGGTGACGTCGGTGCTCACATCTTCAGTCAACGCGGCCGACGACGGCGCCATTACCACCGTCGACGCAGGTCACAGTGGGTTGCGCCACGATCACCGGTCGGTGATCACGACTCCGGAGTCGGCGTGAGGATCTCCACACCGTCGTTGGTGACGAGCACGGTGTGCTCGAACTGGGCGGTGCGCTTGCGGTCCTTGGTCACCACGGTCCAGCCGTCGTCCCAGATGTCGTACTCGACCGTGCCGAGGGTGATCATCGGCTCGATCGTGAACGTCATCCCGGGCTCCAGCACCGTGCGCACGCTCGGCTCGTCGTAGTGCAGCACGACCAGCCCGCTGTGGAAGCTGCGGCCGATGCCGTGGCCGGTGAAGTCGCGCACCACGCCGTAGCCGAAGCGGCGGGCGTAGGACTCGATCACCCGGCCGATGACGTTGAGCTCGCGCCCGGGCCGCACGGCCTTGATCCCGCGCATCATCGCCTCACGGGTGCGCTCGACGAGCAGCCGCGACTCCTCGTCGACCTCACCGGCGAGGAACGTGGCGTTGGTGTCGCCGTGTACGCCGTGGATGTAGGCGGTGACGTCGATGTTGACGATGTCCCCGTCCTCGATCACGGTCGAGTCGGGGATGCCGTGGCAGATGACCTCGTTGAGGCTCGTGCAGCACGACTTCGGGAAGCCCTTGTAGCCGAGCGTCGACGGGTAGGCGTGGTGGTCGAGCAGGCACTCGTGCACCACGCGGTCGATCTCGTCGGTGGTGACGCCCGGCCGCACGGCCGCCCCGCCCGCCGCCAGCGCCTCCGCGGCGATGCGCCCGGCGATCCGCATCTTCTCGATGATCTCCGGAGGCTGCACCCACGGGTCGTTGCTCTTCGTGGGGCCGGGCCTGCCCACGTACTCGGGGCGCGGGATGTCCGCCGGGACGGGCCGCGGCGGGCCGACGACCCCAGGCGTGAGCAAGGTGCGGGAGGGCATGGCGCCCAGTCTATGCGCGGCGCGCGGCAGCCCCGCGCGGCTCAGCCGACGCGATCGATCGCGCGGCGCGCCACCGCCATCGACAGCGCCCGCCAGCCCACGAGCAGCACGACCAGCGCCACCGACGCGACCAGTACGAACGACAGCGGTAGCCGGCCGAGGAAGATCGCCCGCAGCGCGAACCCGACCACCGCGGTGACGGCGACCACCACCGCGCCCGACGTCAGGCTCGGCGGATCCGCGCGCACGTACGGGGTGGCCCAGGCGACCGCGAGCCCGGCCAGGAACGGCGCGCCAGTGGCGAGCAGCCCGGCGATCTCGAACGCCTTGGCGTGGCTGGACCGGCCGACCCCGGCGAACACGAGCACGGCCACGACGTCGGCGAGGGCGGCGAGCAGGGGGATCCGGCGGTCCACGGAGTACCACGTTAGCCCAGTGCAGGCCGGGCGAGCGGGCGCAGGGACGTGGGCCTGACCTCAGGCGCAGGTGCGCGGCGACGCGGGCGACGGCACGGCGGGACGCAGCTCCCCGGTCCAGCGAGCGCACCCTGGACCTGGTCTCAGGGTGGGGTCGCTACCGCTCCGCCGCCTCGAGGAACCGCGCCGCCACCTCCACGGCCGGCGCCGAGCTCCCCGCGTCCACGACCAGCACCGCGAAGGCGACGTCGCCCCGGTAGCCCGCGAACCATCCGTGCGCCCCGCGCCGCCCCTGCTGCTCGAACTCGGCGGTGCCGGTCTTGCCGTACACCTCCCCCGAGCCGGCCAGCCGAGTGGCCGTCCCCTCCGTGACGACGGCCCGCATCAGCGCGCGCACCTGGTCGAGCACCGCGGGATCGGGCTCGGTGGCGGGCACGGAGACGAGCGTGGGCCGGCCGCGGATCAGCTGCGGCACCACCGGGGCGCCGTGCGCGACGGTCGCCGCGACCAGCGCCATCCCGAACGGGCTGGCGAGGACCCGGCCCTGGCCGAACCCGTTCTCGGCGCGCAGGACCTCGTCTGCGGTGGCGGGCACCGAGCCGGTCACGGTGACGATGCCGGGGATCGTGTAGTCGGCGCCGAGCCCGAGCGTTCGCGCCGCGGTGGGCAGCGCGTCCGCCCCCAGCTCCGCGCCCAGCTGGGCGAACGTGGTGTTGCACGAGCGGGCGAACGCGGTGCGCAGCGACACCGTGCCCAGGTCGAAGCGGTCGTCGTTGGGCACGGCCCGCCCGCCGATCACGGTCTGCCCCGGGCACGGGACGGGCGAGTCCGCGGTGAGCCCCCGCGCGCCGACGGCAGCCGCCGCGGTCGCGATCTTGAACGTGGAACCGGGCGGGTAGCGGCCGGTGAGCGCCAGCGCACCCGCGAGGTCGGCCGCCCCGTTCTGGGCGACGGCGAGCACGTCCCCCGTCGACGCCGAGACGGCCACGAGCATCGCCTGCTGCGGCAGCGGCTCGACGGCGTCCTCCGCCGCCGCCTGCAGCGTGCGGTCGAGCCCGGTGGAGACCGCGGTTCCGGGCTTGGGTGGCTGCTCGACCAGCGTTTTCACGGTCGTGCCGGCCTCGTCTACGACGCGCACCGCCCACCCGGGCACCCCCTCGAGCTGTGCGGCCATCTCCGTGCGCACTCCGGGCAGCACCTGCTGACCGAACGCCGGTGCCGGGCCGAGCAGCCGGTCGGAGCTGGTGAACCGCACCCCCGGCAGATCGTGGATAGCGCTCTTGACCCGCTCGTAGTCCGGCCGGCGCAGCACGGCGACGGGGTACGCCTGCCCGTCCGGGGTGCGCGCCGCGCCCTGGGTGATCGATTCCTGGGTGATCCGGTCGTCGATGGTCCGCAGTGCGGCGGCGAGCGCGCCGGTGACGGCGGGCAGGTTCCCGGTGGCCGTGCGGTCGAGCAGCACGGTCACCACGGGCGTCGCGGTGAGCAGCGGCGCCCCTTCCCGGTCGAGCACCGGCCCGGGCTCGGCGGGTGTCGTCGAGAACGCGAGCCGC
>Ga0065720_1019039_pt1 | contig 43043 bp, 56 predicted proteins | sample Thericmetagenome_FD_59107 | JGI IMG/M metagenome (GOLD analysis project Ga0065720, IMG submission 59107) | Thermophilic microbial communities from the Joint Bioenergy Institute, California, USA of rice/straw/compost enrichment - eDNA_2 v2... | ecosystem: Engineered > Solid waste > Grass >... | reverse complement strand
TCCGCCTCTTTTTTTTTTTTTTTTTTTATCCACAGGTATGGTCATGGCGAAGCAACCCGAGTCCCGACTACAGAAAGTCATCCAGGATCACCTTCGCGCAACTGTAGGCGGCTGGTGGTTCAAGGTGTGGGGAGGCCCCTTCACTCCTGCAGGCATTCCCGACTTGATTGGTTGTGTGGATGGCCTGTTCTTCGCGCTTGAAATCAAGCTGCCCAAGAAATCATCCAAACCGTCACTCATCCAGATCGAAACCATAAAGGACATCGTACTGAAGGGCGGTGGTGTTGCCTGCGTCGTGCGATCCAAGGAGGAAGCCGAGAATGTCGTCATTGAAGCTTTGGCCCGAGCAGCAAGCCGTCTACAAGTTCGCCATCTCACGCAACGAGACCGCCTTGTTCTGCGAACAGCGTACCGGAAAGACCTACGTCACACTTGCGGTCCTACGGAAACTCGCAGGCGAGCCAACCAATCTCACGACGGGTAAAGGCAACGACTTCTGCGGACTGCTCGTCACACTACTTACCAATCGTGACAGCACGTGGCTCGACGGAATCAAGCAACATCTCAAGTGGCTGAATGTCACAAGCGACTGGGAAGAGTTCAAGAAACTCCCGTCGCCACGACTGTTGCTCATCCACTACGAGGACTTTGTCAAACTCATCAACCGTCTCTGCAAATACCGCAAGTTCAACTGGTGCTGCTTCGATGAAGCGCAGCGCATATCGAACCGAGGCAACAAGGCATCGCGTGGCGCCAAGCGTATGTCATGGGTCAAACGCAAGCTCGTTCTGACTGGTACTCCACAGGAGGTGCGTGAGACCGACTACTTCGGCATCTTCCGTTTTCTAGCTCCGGATGTCTTCGGTGAGAACTGGGACAAGTTCGAGAAGCGATACATGGATTGGCCCAAGGTCGATTTCAGCAACGCGCCGCCTGGATCAGCATTGTGGCAGAAGAAGATACTGCAGCAACGGATACTCAAGAACAAGGCAGTGTTCCGCGAGGATCGTCGGCAGGAGTTCATCGACCTGCTCAAGCCTTACTGTATTCGCCTTACGGCAGAGGACGTCGGTATCAAAGAACCCATTGTCCACAAGGTCCTGGTCGATATGACAACTGAACAGGCGCGCTGCTATCGTGAAATGCTCGAGCAGTCGTTCACCTATTTGCCTCGAAGGACGCGCAAATCGCGAGCCAGGCGCGTCATTGCTGAGTTGACGATAACAAATATCGCGAAGCGTAGGCAAATCGCCTCTGGCTTCGTGTATGACGAGGACGAGCGCCTGCATCACCTGAGCGATATGAAGCTGAAGGAAACGCTGCGTCTGGTTGATCGACTGAGCAAGCCCATCGTCATCTTCACTGCGTTCCGTCCCGACAATGATCTTGTCTATAAAACACTGGTAGCCGAAGGCTATGATGTCGTTCAGGTCAACGGTTCGACTAAGAAGAAGCTGCGTCCGCAGATTTGGCGAGACTTCCAAAGGGCTCAGTATGATGTCGCTGTAGTCCAGACGAAGACGGGAGGCGTCGGTGTTGACCTGTGGAAAGCCAATAACGCCATCGTCTATTCAATGTCGCATTCATACCGTGATTGGGACCAGGCGAAGGCGCGCTTGAACAGTCGAACGAAAAAACGGCCGCCAGAGTTTTTTGTCTTATGCTCGAAAGAAACTGTTGACGAAGACCTGTTCGATCTCGTAATAGTGAAAAAGCTCAATACCGAGCTGACCCTGAAACACCTGAAAAAAGGAATACCACAATGGTCAAGAAGAACACCGCGGCGCCGAAGGAAGACGTCAAGGAAACCAAGGCCGCTGCCGACGAGCCCAAGTTCACGGTCAACGACTTGGTCGAAGCGACCGGACTCCAGCCCGCCTCGGTCCGTGTTGCCCTCCGCGAGCTCGGCGTCGAAAAGGAGTTCGGCAACAAGTACGGCTGGAATTCGCAGAAGGACTTCGACACGGTCGTCAAGGCGATGAAGGAACGCTCGGCTAAGCGCGTCGCTGCTCCGAAGAAGGAAGAAGCCGAAGCTAAGCCCGCGAAAGTCAAGGGGAAGGCCAGCAAGGGCAAGAAGGCCGCCTGATCGAACGCTGCACTGCCTCAGCTACTATAAGGCCCGGGACGCATGATCGCGCTCCGGGCTTTTTAGTGAGCTCAGACGGGTCAAACGGCAGAACGTTCTGCCCACAGAGCATCACGCTCAGCAGCCGTGAACGGCTTAGCACCTTCAGCCAGTCCATCATTGAGCGCATCGACATGCGGACGCCCGTCGCCGGTGAACTGATCCTCGTTCAGCGTATCAGCGATGTCGAGCATGATTTCGAGGCGTGTGCGCTTGTCCTGAGGCGAGCCAGGATCGCTGTCGTCGTCGTGTTGTGCATTCACCCTGCGCTGACGCCGGCGCAGCTCAGCCTGGCTAGGCGCATCAGGATCGTGCTTGGGCTTATCGACCAACGCAGGAACAGCAAACGTCAGGCGGCGCTGACGGATCGACGGGCGCTTGTAGTAGATGATGACGCACTGCTCATCCGCGTTGAGCTTTCCCGTCACATAGACACCAGGACCGAACTTTGCGGTGGCCTTCTCCTGAACGGCGGCACATGCCGCGGTGATCGTCTTCGCTGTTGCCTTGCCCTCTTCCAGGTTGGCTTCGACGGCTTCACGGATGACCTTTTCGATTTGCTCATAGGTCTTCACTGGGGTAGTCCTTTCAGTTGGGGCAGCCGTATGCGGTACGAGCTGCGTTGTTGGCTTTGGCCTCACGGATTGTTTGGTCAGTATCCCGTGTGGACCATGAGATTGGGAGCCAGGCGTCACAGACCTTGAGGGCGTCATCCTCGATAGCCTGATCAGTCTCGCCTGTGCCCATCGTCGTCACGCAAGCTGTCAGCGTCAGCGTTGCCGACACGACTGCGAGCGTCTGCCACAGCTTTGAGCCGAGCATCGGTATCCTCCTGTAGTCGGCGAAGGGCTTTCGCTTCCCCCTCACTGATAAGCTTCTGACGCTCGATATAGTCGATCAGCCAGATGGTCAGCTTGACCAGGTTGGAGATAAGCGAAAGCCACGACATTGCCGATTACTCCACAGGAGGCTGACGCTTGACCAGGCCACCGAACCCGTCACGAGCGATGTTGACGAGGCTCTTCGCCACGCCCATCACAGTGATTGCGATGGTCGACCAGGTCGGGTTGATCCAGGACTCCGAGCATTCGAGCGTCCCGGTCGGGAGCGTCGTGCATCCCGTTGCCAGCAGGAACGCGGTGAGAGCAGCGGTGACCGCAATCAACACGTTCAGGATGTTGTGGAACAGATTGCTGTTCATAATAGTCTCCTTCAGTTGAGGTTAACGGCGCCATCATAAGGATAACGCCGCGGAAGTCGATGGCTTAAAGTCTGGCCGCCTGGACGTGCATCCAGTCAAAGTTCGAGTGACGACCAAGCGACAGCCATCCCTCGGCCTCCCAGCAACGGAAGAACTCCACACAGTCGGGGTGCGCGAGGTGGGCACGATCACGACCCCACTTGAGCTGGTTGCGCTCGGGATCATGGTCGATGGCAATACCGTAGGCATGCGTTGAGAGCGTCGAGCCCCCGCGCTTGACTCGGTAGTTATAGCAGCCGCCGAACAGATCGAAGCCATGCTTGCGAATGTCCTCGGGCGAATAGGCGGATGCAATGCGACGATAGACACGGGTCGCGCTGTCAGCAACAAGTTCGTGGCAGCTGAAGGTCTTGATCTTCTGGGACTTGTTCCACGCGATACGCATCTCGAAAGGAAGTTCAACTTTGCCCCTAGTGCACTGTGGACCTCCGGCAACGCCAAAGCGCTTGGCCATGTCACGCTGAAGCGGCCAGTTGTTCTTCTCCACAGGATCGAAGTCGAAGGTAGGCTGGCGTTCCTTCTCTTCGTCGGGACGCCAGTCGGTGTCGGGGTGATGACCATGAAGGCGGAAGAACTCGTACTGCCCGTAGGCGTACTCAGTCATCATGCCGGCATAGCCGTCGATGGGACCGACCTCAGGGTAGCCGGCATACTTGAGGATCAGCTGAAGCGCCGCAACAGCCTTACGCTGCTTGGACCACTTCTCGTAGCCCTTCGGCAGATCGACCTGGCGACCTTCGAGCAGGATGTTGATACCCGCCATGGTCTTCGGACCGATGTCTCCGTCGATGTCGCCCTTGTAATAGCCCGCTGCGGCAAGCATGCGCTGGATGTCGAAGTTCGAGATAGTCATCGGTAGTCCTCCGGGTTACGGGACCTGGTAGCCCCAAAAATAGTTCTCATCGGCGAGAACTCGACCATCATTGGTGGTAAAGAAAATCACGGCGTTCACCGTGTCGCCGGCAGACAGCTTCAAGAGGGCAGTCGTGTTGACATGCGTTTCAAGTGTCGTGATAGGGGCATCTCCTGTGGTCCCAATGGTATCAGGAGTTGGGTCAGCTCCGTTGACACTGAAGCCGATTTGCATCTTCGTCGGAATGGTGCCCGGCGTCTCGAAAGTGGCACCCGCGCCAAACATATAGTAGCCATCATGGGGTGCCGTGAAAGTGTTGGAGGCAAAGGCTAATTGATCGTTATGGCGAGTGTTGTTGAACTGCAGTATCCGCCAAGCACCAGCGGCGTAGTTCTGGCCGAAGTTTAGATACGCCGAGAATTTCGGGTGCTGGGGAAGATCGACAGCTGCCGTGTCCTTGTCGATCACGATAGCCTGGGTGTAGGTGTTGCCGTCGGGTGATACAGTGAACTGAAAGTCATCGCTTCCAAGCAGACCGATCAAGGCACGACTTGAGAAGTTAGTTTGGAAGGTCAAGGCAGCATCATTACCTGCGGCCCCCTTTGAGAACGTGAACCGCAGATCACCCGAGTTGGTGAACAGACTGCTCTCGCCCGATACGACGAGGCGATTGTTCGCATCGCCCGCAGCGCCCAAGCCAATGTGGCCGGTGTTTCTGTCAATGTTGATGGCGGAGTGGAACGTTGAACCATCGGGCGACACACGGACAGACCAGTCGTCGCTGCCCATGAGTCCAAACACAGCTCGAGTGCTGAACCCAGTCTGAAAGTAGAAGCCGCCGTCATCGCCTGCAGCAGCCTTATTGACCGTCACTGCCATGTTGCCGCCGTCGTGATTGAGCAGCGCACCTGGGCTATTCATAGCCAGGCGATTGGTGCTATCAGGTGTCGCACCATTGATGCCGAGCATACCGACGGCGCCGCCACTGGCTAGCGTCAAGGCACCCCAGCTTCCCGAGCTGTAGATGTTCAAGGCGCTCTCATCATCGACCCAAACAACCCAGCCCGTTTGAGGCGTGATGAAAACCCATCCGCCATCCTGAAAGACTGCAATGTCATCGTCGTGGCCGAGCCAGTCACCTGTGCCTCCTGATGCCACGATGTAGATGTCACCATCGTTGGGCGAGCTGGGAGGCGCGGTCAAATCCTTGTCGATCACGCCCGCCTGGACGATTGCGTCGAGAAGCTTCAGCGCCTCGTTGACGGTGACGTGCTTCTGTGCCTGTGCCGCCGAGAGAAGCGGGAGGACAAGTCGGTTAGTGTTAGCCATTGATCGTAGCCCTTCTTCCAATACCGCGACCCACTTGATCGCTTATCTGATAGACAATGACATCGAACGGAGTGCTGATGCCATCAGTGACCTGCTGTGCGGCAGTATACGTTACTTGGGTGGCATCTGTCACGGTCAGAGTTCTGACAACAGTATCACTGCTATCAAGCACGTCCACCTCGTACCGTTCGAAGGCCTCATTGAGCGGTACGTCATCGATGTAGTCCCAACTGTCGCCGTTAATACGAGTGCGCCTGATCCAAGAGATAATGATGTTGCCTGCGCCATCATCAACGCCTCGGACATGAACAGGCGAGTAAGGCCGAAGTCCTCGACCGGTGAAGGTCTTCTGAACCGTCTGATAGGTACCATGGCCGATGTCACGATTTGCGGGACCATAGCGGTAATAGTACTCTCGACCGATGTCGTTTATTCCCAGGTTGAGCTGCTGCACTGTGGACTCCAGGAGTACGATGCGAGCCCCAGCGGGTAGGTTATCCTCCATGTTGTCCTCGGTTCCCAACTGACCCCTGAGCAGTTTAGTCAAGGTGTAGGATCGGGTTCCCGTCAACTCGGCATTAACGAATTGAAGAACCTCCCAGCCTCCATCACTGTTCTCGATGGCAATAGCGTTCTTTCCGTTGAGCACGTCGATCTCGGGCAGGGACTCCAACTCCCCGGAGAAGATCTTGACCTTGAGCTCATTGGTATGATCCCACACATCCGTAACACCCGAGTTAAAGACGTCGGTAGTCTCACCGATTACGGAAGGACCAAGCAATGTAGTGTCGAGACCATAATTACTGTCACTGATCGAGCGATAGAAGTTGACGCCCGGGAAAGGACGAAGGTAAGCAGCAACATAGGGTCGATAGGGAACGGCAGTGCTTGTCAGCATCGGCAGGTCCATGAACACTGCGATGGGAACAGCAGCAACAGGCTCGGGATTGCCGGCCTGAGTTCTCGAAGAACCACCACCGGGTTGGAAGATACCGAGGTCAAAGGATCGACCACTAATTTGTCGATAGGCACCATCGGCGATGGACTCAATCCTGAAGGGTCGGTTAAACCCGCTGGCATCCACGGTGACAACATCGCCAGCCTCGAGGGCGAGGTATTGAGGAAGCAACCCGAACTCCGCGGTAGTCCGACGAGCCCATGCGGAATACAGGAGTCTATCCACAATTTGCTGGGATCGAGCAAAGTCCATAACGATAGGAGCTTCGGATGCCGGTTCAGACTCCGCCTGAGTAGCTTCTCGGCGTTGGGATACCGACGCGACTTCGTAGTCGTTGAATACGTCAATGAACTTGAGGCTCATTCCCACAGGAAGCTCGCTCTCCTGCGCACGGATGAGCACGACAGGTTCACCATCATCTCTCTGGGGCTCCGCAATATCATCGAGTGTTACGGTAGCTCGGGATTGAACCTCCTGGTGGCTGATAGCCTTGAGCGTATCGCCGGACTCGATGATGTCGAACATGAACAGCGTAGCCAAAGGTTCCACTGTCGAACGGAAGGAAGTCTTGCCCGAAACCACGAAGCCATCACAGGAGCCATAAGCTCGACTGAAATCGTAGTTCGCGGTGATGTTGTAATACTCGGCCAACTCGTTCAGCAGGTCGGGGACGTAGACCGTGTCAATACGGCCATTGATCCAGTGACCATAACTCCAGTTAGGCTGATCGCCCCATGTCTGACCATCAACTGGGAACGTCGGCCAGGGTCGAGCGTCATAAGCCCAGTAGCACATACGAGCCGTGTCGATCATTCGACCGTCATACAAATCTGAGGATGGATTGTTTGAGTTATCATTCCAATACTCAACCATAGCCCGAATGTACTGGCGCTGGATTTCATCATCGCGTCCGCCCGAGCTGAAGTAAGGCACGAAGCTTTCCGACGACTTTGGATCATAGAACACGTTCGGCTGGTTCGTCGCCTTGTTGAGTGCCGGGCAACCATACTCGGTGAACAGGATCGGCTTGCTCTTAGGTACCCACGATGTCGGCGATGCTTCCTCGACGCCACCAGGACGGTTGTAGTGTTGGTTCTCCCACCAGTTGCGGAAGTCCTTGTTGCGATACACCCACGGCTTACCATAGGCGCTATCAGTGATTGGCGTCCGGATCTGATTGATCCGATCACTCATCGAGGCATAGAACCAGTCGTAGTATTCGCCGCCTTCGATGTTCGACTTGAGATAGTCGAGGTCATATATGGAGTCGTAGCCCGCGAGGTAGTCAAGGTGTGTGTCACCATCACGCCAGTCGGAGATAGGCAAGTAGTTGTCGATCCCAATGAAGTCGATGTTGCTGTCGGACCAGAGCGGATCAAGATGAAAGAACACGTCACCGCTGCCATCAGACGGACGATACGAGTGATACTCAGACCAATCAGCAGCGTAGCCTAGCTTAGTAGAGGGCAGCAGTGATGCGACCTCGGCAGCAAGGTCAATCAGGCCGGTGACGAATGGGAAGGAGTTCGATGCACCACGGATGCTAGTTGCACCCACCATCTCAGAGCCGATGCAGAAGTAATCAACGCCACCCGCCTGGCGGCAGAGCTCAGCCATGTGAAGAATGAACCTACGATAGGACCACTCATTGGGACCGGAGTAGGTCACATTGCCGCCTGAGCCGCCGAAGTCGGATGCCTCGGCAGTGCCGAGGAATGATGCAACCTGCGAGGCAGCAGTCGCCGTACCATCCACAGAGCCTGCGAACCCAGCGGCAGGCGAGCAGGTGATGCGACCGCGCCAAGGATACACAGGCTGACCATTGGTTCCCGCATTATCGCTGTAGGGATTGGGTATCGTGTTCCCCGCGGGAATATCCATCATGATGAAGGGATAGAACATCACCTGGAAACCCCGAGACTTCAAGTCTTTGATAGCCCTATAGACGGATAGGTCATTAGGGGTACCCCCGAACGCAGGACCTGTGATGCCGTTCTCGTAAACGATCTGGGACAGGATTTCAGCCTCAGTCCTTTTGATACCCGCAACACTCCAGCTGTAGGGGTCCGTGATCTTCGTATCATTCTCAACCTTGGGACGAATGGTGCAATTACCGATCCTCAAGTCATCACCGAACCATGTGACCACCAGAGCTACCATGTTGCAATTAGGGAGGTTCGCTTGCATCTGATCGAGCGCATGATTCCAGTCAGATCGACCGTCACTGCTGTGGGTATTCTCCACCCGGCGTTCGACAATGTTCCTCTTATCCTCGAGGATGAACGGAAAGAGACCGGAGAACGGATTATTGGGATCATTGCCATAAATAACCTGTTCCACCTTTTCGGGGTCATAGCCAAACTCAGTAGCTCCCGGGATCAGGTCTACACCCGTAATGAGGTCACCCACAGCCAGGTTGTCAGCTCGACGGATCGGTCGAGTTACTTCGAAAGCCATTTGCGGTATGCGATTACCAAACTTGTTAATCTGCATGTCTTCGAAGACTATATAAGCCAGTCCCCTATAACCGGGAACATTACCCTCACCTTCCTTGGTTTCAATCAAGGAGTCCGGGTTCTGGGTTTCAGTTCCCTTGTAGATGCGGTAGGTATATTCGCTAAGATCGAGGAGCTTGCCATCAGCCCATACTCGGTGGACATTGAGGATTTCCCCTTCGCACAGACCGACAGCGAAGTTGGCATAATAGTTATAGGTGGTGGTCGTGACCTCGACGCCTCCTCCGCCACCCTTGCCGCCTTGCTTGGTAGTCTCCTTTACCACCTCCTCACGAAGTCGCGAGGCCCAGATCACGTTGCCCGCAACCTTAAACCTCCCATAACCTCTCACGATGTTAGTACCCTCGACCGAGGTCATGACGTTGGCTTCTTGAAGCCTCGGTCCCTCCTGTGATGTCTTGAGGGTCGGAGCAAACAGGTAACTGTCAATCGCACTACCGATGACAGCGCCAATGGCTTGACCAATGACTACTGAGCTGATCCCGAGGAAGGTTCCGCCGATTGCACCGCCAATAGCAGCACCGACACCTGCGAGAATAAGACCGGCCATTTTATTTCACCTCCTCTGGAAACCGGAAGACATAGACTATGCGACGTCTCCACCATTCTGACAAATGAATTTCGGTTACAGGAGCTTTGTTGTATGCGTGGATAGCACGATCCTTTCCCGTTAGGATCATACAGTGCTTGGCCACACGTTCCTTGGTCCAGCGTACTAGGATCACGTCACCCGGTTGCATCGCGTCGAGCGACACTGGCTCGAGGTAGCGATAGGCTGCCATCACCATTTCCTCGTTGCCGTTGCTGTCACCCCAGTCGGCTGAGTAGTTGATTAGTTCGGGAGGCTCGACACCATAAAGCTCGCGGTAGACCCCGCGAACTAATCCGATACAGTCACACCCTACCCCTTTTACGGAAGCTTGGTGATGGTAAGGGGTCCCCTTCCAAGACCTTGCTATGGTGATGATGTCATCAGTCTTTACCAAAGAAGTTTCCTCCACCATCAAAGTTAGGGTCACCTATGTTGGCGTATTGTATCACGGTATTGCTTCCGGGTATATGCGGAAAGCCCCGGAAGTTAACTTGATTGGCGAACTTCGCCTTGCAGGTTTTGAACGTCTTGTCACAGCCGGCAAGGATAGAGAACGTATCACCATTCTCGAACTTGAAGGGTGTCGGTTCCCATAGGCTAACGGACACAATGCCATTGTCGAAGAAATGGGACTTTACTTCTCGGACGATCCCATTGTTGGCTCCTGAGGTGAAAGTCAGTTTTCCTCGAGTGAACCATTTGCTTTCGTAGGAGTCAAGCCCGCTGGCGATTATGGTGGAGTAACCATTGCCACCGTTCACAGTCCCGTTGCCCGTGAAAGTGGGAGAGTCCAACCCCGTTTTGGCGCATCGACTATCGCCGAGTAGAGCATCGCAGGTATAGCTATAAAGTCGGCCTTTGACCTGCTGGAGTTGGTGGGACAGTCCTCGAACTTCAGTCTGAAACATTACCTTGCCTCGGCGAACCTCACCGAGGTTACCCTTCTTCATGATGACCCGTTGGGACACGTCCTGCCAATTGACCAGGTAGACTTCGATGTCGGCATTGTCATACCGCCCGGCCTCCAGGTCTTCCTCCTTGATTTGAACTGAGTCCACAGCACCGTAGACATCCATGTTGTCCACAGCCATACCGAGCTGACTTTCGATCTCCGTTCCAAGGAACCCTGTGGAAGCCTCATAGGTGACGCCATCGAAGGACAGGTCACGATCATGGTTGGTGAAGCCAAGCGTTGTGCCATCCCGACGAGTGATCTTCCAGCACCAGGCGAGTGTGGTCTCACGAGTTTCGAGATGCGCTTGCAGGTCTGCCGGAATATCGGTTCTCATACGCGGATCTCCACAATAGGGATGTCAGGGACGTTGCCCGCCTCGAAGCCGGACAGGTCGATTTGCAAATAGTCGGTATCGAAGCGCACCGGCACGTCGAACTCGAAGCCGGCGGTAATTTCGTGACCATTGGCTGGCGGGCTGTCGAAGGTGACGATGCCCGTCGTGTAGTCAACCGACCAGCCCGACATCATCTGACTGCCATTGACGCCGATCAGCACCGTGTTAAGCACAGGCTTACGAATATCTCGAGTGTAGGGCGCGTAGGATGACCCATAGGTCTTAACGAGCTGGAACTCGGTCTTGATACCGTCGCCGACACCGATCACCTGGTCTGAGTAGGCCGGCGTCTGCTTGGGTGCGCAGGACTTCCAATCGAACTTGTCCTTCCAGCGGAACCCATGCAACATGCCTCGGCGCTCTTCGAAGAACTCTACGACGGTATAGATGTCATCAATGCTCTTGATGCCATACCCCGCGTTGTACTCTCGCTTCGAGTCCGCCCATTGGGAGTTGCGGTGCTCATGACCTGAGCCCGATACGGCGATGATCGTCTTACGCTTTGGGCCGCCACGGGAACCAAAGGCAATGTCGGTTGGGAAACGTACCTCGTGAAAAGCCATTATTGGTTTCTCCGTCCTCGAGCCATGAACATGCTCATGCGTGATGCAAGCTGCGACTGTGACTTCTGGAAGCTGTTAACGTCAGGCGTCTGCACATACATATTGATGACAGGCGCTGCGCTAACTGAGCCAGACAGCACGTGACGTGTGCGACCGGCAGTCATCACACGTCGCGCACCAGCAGGACCATCCTGGGTGATTAGTTCGGCGCCTTCCTCACCCGCGATGAAGTTACGCCAGGGCATTTCGACGCCGCCTCGAGCACGAAAGCCAAAGGCATTAAAGCCGCCTCCACCAAACAGGTTGGTGAAGAGGTTGGAGAAGAAGCTGCCAAGGCCGCCCCTCGACATCGTGAGGGTCTTGAACATATTGGCAAGCTCGGCCTGAAGCAGCTCCGACGTGGACTTGATGATGAGCCTATTCAGGTCCTGGATAAAGTCGGAGAATGTGAAGCGCCCTGTCTCGGCCAGACGCTCGAACGCATTGCCGAACACCTGTGCCAAATTCTCTGCCGCCTTGGTCAGCTCTTCATCGAGCGTTTCCATCAGCGTCTTGACTTCTTTGGCAGCCTTCTTCGCTGCCTTGCCGACATCCTCGGTGCCCTTTGCCACACGAGCCAGTGCGTTCTCAATCGCCTGCGCCCGGACGTCATCGAAGAAGTCACCCATGAAATCCATGCCATGAGCTTCGTCCATAATTTCGCCGATGCGACGACCGAGCTCACCGAACGCATTGCGGTAAACACCTTTGTGATCCTGAAGGCTAATCGCCTCACCCTGGATAGTATCGGTGAAGCTCTTGTTGAACGACTCCGCCGCCTGCTGACCCACACGGCTCATAGTGTCGCCGAGTGCATTGGTCATCTCCATGCGCCACTGCCCAAGGTCGGCCTCAGTCAGTGTGGGCAGATTGCCAGAGAACCCAAATAGCTCAAAAGCCTTGTCTGCGCCAACGAAGTTGATAAGAGCCTGCAGGCCTTCGATGACCTTGTTGATGCCAGCCACAGCCACATTGACCATGTTCTCGACGCCATCAATGATGAAGTTGACGGCGCCAGCCATAGCCTGCCGCATGATCGCCGGAAACTGCTCCCAAATGATCCTTACTGCATTGTAGCCGAAATCGAATGTCTGGATAGCCCTGTTAACTGCCCACAGTACGCCGTTGACAAAGTCAACCTTGAAGAAGTTAATGATCGCCTCGACCACGTCGATGGTCGTATTCTTGATGAGCGTCCAGGTGTCATGCCACAGATGAGGTAGCAGCTCCCAAGTCTCGCCGAGGATACGCACCAACTGAACGCCGCCACGGATGACGTTGTTCATAAAGACCTTGAAGTTCTCGGCTATCCAGTCAAGCACGGCATTCCACGCCTGCTGTAGTCCCTTGACTGGACCCTCGATATACTCCCAGATGTAGCGACCGAGAACCTGGAACACCGCCTTCGTGGTATCCATAAAGGATACCTGGGTTTCGGAAGTCTTGTTGATCTCCCGCTGCAGCATACCGAAGCCAGCCGCGATCGCAGCGAGCGGCCACAGACGCCTACCGAGACTGAGCAGCAATTGGCTGAGGTCCTTGAACGCTTGACTGACGCCGCCCTGACCCGCATAGATTTGAGCGATCTGTGAACCCTGCTGGATCATGACCGTCATCGGGTTCATGCCCGTGGCAAGCGTCATGCCAATGTCATTCAGCTGGTAGCCGAGGTTCATCATCTGCATACGAGCCTGACCCGCCGAACGGGTGAATGCTCGCAGTGGAGTGGGGTCGGCGACGACGGCCTGAGCCGCCTGCGCCTTCCTCAGTTCGGCGACATAGCCCCACACCTCCTTTTGGGCCTGGCGGTAGGACATGCCTACGTCCCGCATGTCGGAGATGAGCTTGTTCGTCTGCGTCATAAACTGGGACTGGGTGATAATACCCTGACGAAGATCAGCTTCGTAGCCATCGAGGGCGCGGCTTACTATCTCCCACTGCTTCGCCATCTGATTGGTGGCCGCCGCGGTAGTGCTCACGCCCTGCTGCAGCTCGCCCGAAAGTGAAGAGAGATCAGCGCGGACCTGAACAAAGAGTCTTTCAATAAGACGGCCGATCATCGGGGTACCTTTCCATCATTTGTTGCAGCCGCGACCGGCTCATGGGTTGGACTTGATCGCCATACTCCTTCTGAATGTATCCCTTCAGGGCGGCTTGCCATTCACGCAAGCTAAACGACCAGAAGGTATCCGAGGAAAAGCGCATGTGCCCAAAAGCAACCTTCATCCAAAATTCCCATGGAGTCCGGCCGCGTTTCAGTTTCCCGGTTGGGTCTCTCCTTCTTTGTCCTCGTCCTCTTCACTGTCGAAGCCGGCAGCCTTGAAGGTCTCACGGATGCTTTCCATGAGCTCCTTGATCGTAACGTCCCACTTCATCATGTCCTTGCGGGTCACTTCTTCGTGGCCACCACCATGGAGCAGGGCGATGAAAATCGTGAGGACATCCTTCATGCGGGCTTTGCCCATTACGGTGTCAATCTCGGTAAGGCTCTCTACGCCGAGCTCCTCCTCGATCTGAGCGATGGCCCCGAGAGTGAGGCAGAGCTTGAACTCTTCACCCCCGGGACCAATGATCTTGACTTCCCCTCGTTGACGGTTTGCAGCTTTGGTCATAGGTCTATCCTCCTTGAGTGACCAGGTTGCAGTTAATACGCCGCGGGCAGCGAGAAGATGCCGGCAGTAACGGACGTGGTATCCGAGTAGCTGATAGTAACCTCACCATCAGTGTCGAGATACGCCTCGGTGATCGGCCCAATCATACGCTCCTCGCCAGCGGGTACTGCCACAACCAAATTGTTGATAGTGACAACGCCGACGCCCGGCACACGGGCCGAAGTCTTCTGAGCGGTGATGGTAACGTTGATTGAGCTACCACCCCCGTTCTTGACGTGCAGAAAATTCCGCTGAGCCTGGTTCAGGATCGCGGTATCTGAAGCGTTCACCGCGTCATAGGTGGGTTTGATACCCGCTGCCACGATGCTCTGTAGTGTAAGTTCTGCCATAGGACAGGCCCTCCGTTATGCTGCGGTCCAGGTCAGTTCGCCAGCGGACTCGAAAGTCATGGAGTACGTCGCCTCACCGTTGTGTTCGCCAGCATAGTCGAGCGAGGTAACCTGGAACAGCCCTTCCACAGTCCCGAAATCGGGGACGATGAACTGGTATTCCTCGATGGCACCCGTGAAGAAGTAGCCGCGAACGTCTTCCTCGCCGGCACTATCCTTGAAGACGCCGGAGCCGGTGATCGTCGCCGACTTCAGACCCGCGCCTTCAAGCAGCTCGCGCCACTTGTTGACAGAGTCGGAGTCCGACACGTCGACCGTTTCTGCGTTAAACGAGATGGACTTCGAGCGCATCCCGCCGATAGTCACAAAGGTGCCAAGACCGTCGCTGTCCACCTTGATGAGAATATCGCTACCCTTTTGCGCAGCCATATCTTAAGTCTCCTCTGTTATGGCACGGAATAGCCCGATGCCGTGGTAAAGTTGTCCTTCCCTTTCCATGGTACGCATCACGCGCCGGCAGTTGACCAGGTTGTGATTTGCCAGGGAGTAGGTCGTGACATCATGGAGCATGTCATAGACACGCTGCATGATCTGGCGAGCCCTCTTTGATCCTTCCGCGTCATCAAACACGTGGATGTAGACGGCATGTTCTTCTCCGTTATCGGTCGTAGTGTCCCATTCATCACTATCCGTGATATGGTAGACGATATACGGGTATTCAGTCTTGCGGGGGACGTAGTCGAAGATACGATCCCCCACAAGGGTTCCGAGTGTTGCGTCAGCCTTGAACGCCTCAATGTGGGCAGTCTGCAGCTGGAGTGCGGCATCAGTCACGACAGACCTCCCTTGATCGCGTCGTGGATAGCGTTGATGATACGCTCTCTCCAACGAGTGAGTGCTGGTCGCAGGAATGGCCGCGGCAGCATGTTGCGTGTGCCATACTCGAGCTCACGGGCGTAAGGTGCACCGGCGCTGAGCGTGAGGTTGAACTGATGAGGATCAACATCCGCTTCGATGGACGCTACCAGCATGCCTAGATCATTCGCGGGGGCCTGCCCAGGTGCCGAGGCACGATGGATGCGGAAAGGGTTGTATCGACGAACAAGTCGTCCAGTCTTTAACCCAGTCAGGATGCTGTTCTTTACATCTTCCTCCAGCGGACCGGCGATGCCTCGCAATGCGACAACGACCGATGCCTGGATGCCCCAATCCAATCGCTTGACCTTGGCCTGAAGCGAAGAGAGGTTCCGAACGCGGACAGTCAGTGCAGGCATTACATGGGTCCTCCTTCACGGAGCGTGAGGAGCAGCCACTCCTGCCGGTTGTCGGGATCATACGCCTGCTCGACATAGTAGTCGACATTGCGAAAGCGCAGGATCATCCCCTCTGTCACCAACGGGTTATATCGGAGCCAGCACTTGTGTGTTGTCAGCTCGGTGAATTGTTCTCCCCACTGACGTTCCTTCGCACTTACTGGCTCAATATTCGCCCAGTAGTCGTTGATCTTCGTTGCACCGCTCGGGTCCTGCCGTTCAAAGCCACCAGCGCCGTCATCCTTTCGGGTGACAGCGTAGATGGAAACACGGTGGCGAAGCTTGCCGATGTCGAAGAGACGGTTGAACCTCATAGCCGGTGCACCTTGTAGCGGTTAAGGATCGACTGGACATGCAAAGGTGCAATAGCCTGGTTCTGATCCGATTGGGTTTTAGTGAACTCACGGTCCTCGTACCAGTGAGTGACGAGCTGCTTAATTGCCATACGCAACGGCGATGGGACATCGGTTGCTGCATCACCATAGCCCGCAACATAGACCACCTCAATACCCATCCGATTGCGGGTGAACGTAGGCCACACAACGCCAGTATTAAGGATGACCTCGCCGGGAGTGGCTGTGGTGTTTAGGAAGTAGTTGGTATCTGGGAACAGAGTCTCATTGTTGTCCTGATCGAACGTCTTGATTGACGTAACCGACTGAAGTGGACCAATAGGGAGTGTGAGTGAACGCGCATCTCCCGAACTGATGGAACCTTCGCGAACGCCGTCCCACCATCCCAGCGGATCCTGCGTCTGCGGCCAGCGATCCATATACATCGTCCAGGTCTGGGTGATGAGTGCGCGGCGGGTGAACTCTTCCACATACTCACGGGCAGCAACGATCAGGCTCTCAACGAGAGTGCCATCAACAGACTCAATCACATTGTCGCCTCGCAGGAACTGGTCCATCTCGGCGACAGTCACGGGCTCGACCGCGGGATCGGTAGTTCTTTTATTCGAGACTATCATGGCACAGTTCCTTGTTGAAGGGGTTGGGGGCTAGCACCGGGAGGAGGATATGCTAGCCCCCGCACCGTCGGCGAACGAGGGGTTACGCCGGCGGATTAGCAGCAGGACGTTCGTAGGGCTCGAGGATGCACAAAACTGCCAGCGGCGCCGAATCATTGTTGTCAGTAATGTCAATCTCGATGGACACGTAGTCCTGGTCGCCCTTGTAGCCGATCTTGAAGCACTTGCCATCAGCGGACTGGTCGAAGGAGGCCAGCGCCTCGGTCCCGATCAGGTCCTTGTCCGCCACCTCAGTGTGATTGGCCTGGACAGAGGTCGAACCTTCCTTGACCGTCACTTTGAAGCTCCCAGCAGTCGCTGCCAGAGTTCCCGCCATGATGACGAAGGTAACCGACTTGTAGTGCCGAACGTCGATGGCCGAGGACACCTGGCTCGTGGTATCGCTGACTACCACGGGAGCAATTGCGACCACCGGGTGGATGTTGTTCATAAGATCTCGCTTCATAGCGTATCTCCTTGGTTGAACGAAGTTTCAAGATGGAAGGAGAGGCCCTGAGGCCTCACCCGGTGGATCAGGACGTGCCGAACTTCAGCAGCTTGATCGCGTCGTAGTGGCCGATGCCTCCGCCCACACGCTTCGTGGTGTAGAACTGGATGTAGGGCTTCGAGGAGTACGGATCGCGAAGGACCCGGATGCCGATGCGGTCAACGATGATGTAACCACGGCGGAAGTCGCCGAAGGCGATAGCGTATTTGTCCGTACCGATGTCAGGCATGTCCTCCATTTCGGTGATCGGGTAGCCGAGGATACGATCCGGCTCGCCGTCGCGCAGGCCCGAGGACCAGAACGAACGACCATCCGCATCACGCAGCTTCCGGACAGCGCCGACTGTCTTGCGGTTCATTACGAACCGGGCATTCGGGCGGAACGCAGCCTTCAGCGAGTAGACGAGGTCGACCAGGTTGTCTTCCTCGGCGCCGGGATCGGAAGAGCTGTCGGCCCAGTCACCCGATACACCCGTTGCAACGTAGCCGATCTTGCCCCATTCCCAATTGTCGTTATCGACAGTGGTATAGGACAGGAAGCCACGCGGCTTGGCAGCACCGTTGCCGTTGACGAAGGCGGCGCCTTCCTGCTGCGCGAACTCGATGCCCACTTCGTCGGCCAGCCACTGGTCGATGTTGATGGCGGAGTCATCAAGAAGCGACTGCGTTGCTGCCGGATTGGCATAGAGCTCCATCACCGGGTATTCGAGTTCATCCAGCTTGGGCGTGTCGGTGTTCGGACGCGAGGTCTGTTCACCCACCCAGCCGGAGCTGGCGCCGCTGGTCGTAACACGCTTCTTGTAGGAAGCCGTCGAGACCGAGACCACACGGGCGATGGAACGAACCGGCGAGATTTCCGTGATGATACGGTCGATTGTCGCTTCCGTCTGGACCGGAACCGTGTAGCCGCCGTCGGGATCGGAGCCGACACTCAGCGTCTTAGCCTCGAGCTCGCGGAGGATGTCTTCGCCACGGCCTTTGCGGAACCAGTCATTGAAGGCCTTCTTGTGCTCGAGCTGCTCCTCGGTCATCTGAGCCTTGGTGCCGTCGGGCTGCGTAAGGAACGGCCGCTGGTTCTCGAGGCGGAGGCTTTCAACCAACTTCTTCTGCTCGTCGAGAGCATCGTTGAGCCTTTTGACCTCTTCCTTGGTGATGACATCGGCGGTCTTGCCGTCGATGGACTTCTTCATCTGGCCGATTTCCTGGTCGACCTTGTCCATGAACTCCTTGAGAGTCTTGGAGTGGGTGTCGAGCAGGCTCTTGATTTCGGCCGTATCAGCCTTCTTGCTCTCAGAGGTATTCTTGTCGTCGCCGCCGGCATCCTTGCGTTCGAGGCCGAGCGGAAGGTTGTGACCGAAGTCTCGCATGTCACAGTCTCCTTTGAAGAGTTTCGTTTATCTGACGGAGCTGTTCCGCCAGATCGGTGAACCCGTCGTCAGAGTCGCTCTGTCCGCCGGAAGTGTTGGCAGCATTCCAGCCACCTGCGATAAGCTTGACGGCCATCGCATTCGGCATGCCTGCGTCTCGCAGTACACGCTCGACCTCACGCTTGCTCCAATCGCCCTTGACTGACGTGACCGTGGCCGAGGTCAGCATCGGGAAGGTGACAAGTGAGATTTCCCACAGGTCGACTTCCTTCAGATCGCGGAAACCCGTCTGGTCGTCACGGGTTGCCCTGATCGTCCGGTAGCCGATAGAAAGACCGTCAATAATGCCGGCCTTCATGAGTTCGTAGGTCTCCCTCGCCTTCTGCACCGACGTAAGCAGTCGGCCCTTGACGTAGAGTCCCTTAGCATCTTCTTCGATCTTCTCCCACAGGCCTATCGGGTAGGAGGGATCATGCTGCCACAGCATCTTGATGCCTTTCGGGCCCCTGCGGCGAAGCGAGTTCGTGAAGGCGCCCCTAACGACCGTGTCACCGCCTTGATCGCGGTCACCGAACTTCGAAGCGTATCCCTCGAACTCGCCTGAGTCCGACACCCCTTTAAGGTCGAGAGGGACGAACTTCTTTTCCGTGTTCGTGGTCATGAGCGGTTTCCTTTCACGGGTCGATTATATACCGATAGCGTGGGTATGGCAACTTGAAACTACCTCCGGGTGACGTAGGCCCAAATTGCGGTGATAATACCACCGGTCACTATGGTGGTAATAGCAATGATAATGTGCGAACCCAGCCGTTCCGCCATTTTGCGGTAGCGTGATGTCCAGTTGTGGTTTTCACGAAACTCTTTGACATGATCGAAGTTTGATGGGTCCACACCAAGCACACGGAACGTCTCATCGATGGTCTCCTTCGTGGCGACCTTGACCAAGCTTCTGATCTCTTCCTTCTCTTCCGGCGTTAGTGACATTGTACCCCCTTAGTCGAGCCTATAGTTGGAAGTACAGCGGCAATTCACGCGATTGCGCGCTGATGCGGATGGGTCACCAGGAAACATCAATGACTCACCCCCTACCAGGAAAGATTGATTTATGAAGACAATCTGACCATGTGCCGCGGCATGGGCAGGACGCACTAGTATGTCTTCCCTTGAAACCCACTCCTTAGTCATGCGAGCTCCCAGTGAGTTCGCGGCCTCCCACATACCACGCTCAAGAGCGGTGTGAGCTTCAGTGTGGGCAATGCGTCGTGCATACCCACGAGATTTAAGGATGCGGTCAATGGACTCCCGCACTTCCTTCTGTGTCTTTCCGGACGCCAGTTCTTTGGCGATGCGGTCACGAAGATAGCCTTCAATCACGGCTGCTGTGCGATTACTATATCGACGCAATTCGGGACGGATGAAATTGAGCAGGAACTCAAGCTGTTGATTCTTCTGCCCGACGAACTGAAACATGAAACCCGCACTGTCGCGGATAATTACCTCGTTAAAGCGAAGGATCAGGTCGCTAATTGTGTTTCGCCACCTGACAAGCAATTCAGCGATGATCGGGAACGCATCGGGTGCCCAGCGAGCGTCGATTTCACGAGCCAGCGCGACATTTGCGCGATAAACGCTAATCATCATGCGTTGTTCATACGCACTCAGCTGCTGGCTCGAAAAAACGCCCGAAGCGCGCATGATTATTCGTCCTCGTTCGCGTCATCAGTGGGATCGTCAGAATTAGGCTCCCTACCCGCGTTTGGATCGGCCTTCTTTATCGTCTCGTCGGAAAGTGGCATCTCATTGAGCGGACCATAGATCTTGGCGCCGATGCCTTCGCCTTCCCTGTAGGCTTCATAGCCAGTTGCCGCCCGCTTCTCATCAATCGTGATGAACTTGGCATCGTTGACCCGCTTCCACAGTTCAGCACGTTCGTCAGCCAACGCCTCGAGCGAGTCCAGATCAGTGATGACCTCGAAGTCCTCGCCGTAGGTGGGAGCGAAGAAGTTGGTCATGTCAGCACAGACGTGGTTGACGAGTGGGATGACTGTCTGACGATACAACGCCCGCACCGCCTGAGAGTAGTTGGTGTAGGTGTTATCGCCGGGGATACCAAGGAGTTGTGGAGGAACCCCGAAGGAGAGCGCAATGTCGCGAGCGGATTGCTGCTTCGCTTCACTGTACTCCATATCCTTCGGGGCGAGGGACATCTCCTTCCAGTCCAAGCCCCCATCAAGCAACAGGGGCCTGCCCGCATTCTTAGCCCCCATGTACTTTTCCTCCAGCTCCGACTTCAGCCGGGCGAACTGTTCATCCGACAGCGCTTCGGTCCCGGACTCACCGCCACTATAGACCAGGGCCCCCGACGGTCGTGCTTGATTGTCGAGTAGCGCTTTGCTGAAGACGTTGGACTGGTTGTGGACGTCAATCGAGTAGGCAGCTGCTTCCACAGGAGACATGCCATACTGATCGTCGATAGGGTGAAATTCCTTGATATGCAGGATCGGAAGCTGGTCGCCCGGTCCGCCAGTGACGGGATAGTGCACCTCATGGCCACCAACCGTATAGGTGTACTTGACGGGATAGCCTTTCGGTCCGACCGTGATCTTTATGCGATCAGGGCGCAGGTTGAACAGTTCGCGGATCTCGTTGTCGAGGATGACCGGTTCAATGTAGGCCTGACCGGCTAGCTGCATGTAGGAGTAGACGGCGACTAGAAACTCGTGACGTGACTGGAAAGGGTTGGGCCGCTTTATCAGCTTCAGGAATGGATGATCGGTCAGCTCCTTGTCGCCTTCGCGCACAAGGAAAGGCATCGAAGCTGCCGCTTCTGCCACAAGACGAACGCATCGGTACGAGACCGCGTTCATCATGTAGCTCTCTCTAGCGAGCTTCTCGTAGTCACGAGGAGTCCACGTCGGACGTCCCATCGTCTGTAGGTAGATTGCTTTTCCGGCCTTGGAGGCCTTGCCCGACATCCTCTGCATTTGCAGGTCTCCTGAAGGTAGGGATTGTGCCAACATACCATGCGGCACTAGCGGCCGTCAACTGAATTGTGGCTTATGTTACGTGCGTAACGTATGGTTAGAGCAACCGGATGCGCGGCTCGGCTTGCTTGCGGTTGCTGAGCTCTGCCAATGCCCACACCAGTGCGTCCAACCTGTCGGGCGATTTGCCCTCGATCATACCGGATGGATCAAAGTCGCACATCTGATCTTCAAGGGTGCTGAAGTTGCCGACGTGATGGACCCTGCCTTGCTCATACAAGCCGGCGATAGGCTCAGCCCTGATCCACTTGCCTTTGGATGCTCTGACCTTGATGACCTTGACTGTGGGATCGACGTTTTTGATGACGCTCTCGACCATATCGCCACCTTGGTTGACCTCGGCGACGATGGCATTGGCCTGATACTTGTAATAGAGGCTGACTGCAGCGGCTGCCCACTTCTCAGGCGAGCGTCCTTGCATCGAACCATCTTGATGGATGTAGAAGTGAGCGTGGTTGGTGTTGGGAATATCTCGACTTGCGACGATGATACCGCACTCATCACTTTTTTCGTTGCCAGTCGTGGGTGGGTCCACAGCTACAACAGTCATGTGCAGGTCTTCAGGCACTTCGCCCTTCTTCTTGCGAGCGGCCTCGATCAGCGGCTGATGGAACAGGGCGTTCGGGTTATCGTCGAGGATTTCGGCGTTGAGCTCCTGTCGACCGAGCCTGGTACCTTCGTACCTAGCCACAATAGCCTCGCGGAACGTCTCGGCAAGGTTGTCGAGGTTGTCGTAGGTGTGGCCTTTGGTGATAATCGTGGATTTGCGGGCGATGATCTCCTTCAGCAGCTTAGTCGGCTTCGGCGTCGTCGTGATGCACTGCACCGGGCGCTTGCCGAGGCGCAGACCGAACTGCAGCTGATCCCACGTCTCCTGCTGATAGCGCCACTTGCACAACTCATCCAGCCATGCGGCGTCATGCTGCGGGCCACGGAGCGCCTCAGGATCATCGGCTGAGTAGATGGTAGCCCTGGCCCCATTCGGCCACGTCAAGCGCTTCTTCGACGGCTCGTAGGTGGGTCTATTCCAGGGTGGGCAGACCGACATGATGCCGCTTTCGCCTTCGACCATAACGTCTCGAGCGTCGCCGGCGTCTTCAGCGACGAGCGCAATGCGGCGATAGTTGTGATGCTCGACCAGATGACGCACCCACTCGGCGCCTGAGCGTGTCTTGCCGAAGCCACGTCCTGCGAGGATCAGCCACGTCAGCCAAGGGTTATCCTTGCTGATTGGCGGAGGCAGCTGCTGAGGACGTGCCCAAAAGGACCATTGATACTGCAGCAGGATCGCTTCCTCGTTCGTGAGCGATTGGAACAGCTTGATCAGCTTCTCGGGCGGCACCCGTTGCTTGAGGTCGTGCAGGTTAAAGTTAGCGAGAGCGTTCATTGGTGATGTCCTCGTACTCGGCGTCTATCACGGCGGGGTTGCGAGGGGGCAGTGCTGGAGGTTGGACACCAAGCATTCGGGATATCTTGTCGACCAGTTGTTCGGCAGCACCTTCGAACTTGTGGACATGATCGACTGTCTGCCTATCGCCGAACTCCTGGGGCATACGAGCCTTGGCAAGGAACATCAGCAGCTGGTCGCTGTACTCCTGCTTGTATCCGACGACTTTGCCGTCGTGATAGATCGCTCGCCTTACGCCTTCGACGGCTCGCCGGTGGATTTCGGCTCGGATTACGTCATCGCCATCTGCTCGAGCTTCTTGGTAGGCCTGTTCGAACTCGGGGTCCTCCTTGCGGCGTCGCTGGAAGTACTTGGTTCCACAGCCGCATGCTGCTGCAGCGTCCTTGTTCGTCACGCCTTCACGGATCAGGGCGAGGTATTGCTCGCGCATCTCGGTGTCGAAGCGGCCCTTATCGTAGGCTTTCTTGCGCTTCAGTCTGAGGCGTTTGCCGCTCGGCAGTTTGATCGTGTGGTAGGTGGGAGCTAGGGGGTCGTTGATGAGTTTCTTATCTCTTCGGGGCATGATGCGGCTCCAGATTAAAGCCCGGCAGCTTGTTCAGCTCATGCCGCGGCAGGTGGTAGGATTTGCCATCATCGAAGTGCACGATAGCGGAACGGATGTGGCGGCGGACTCTTGCCGGCTTGCCATCCGGTCCTAGGAAGTCAGCTCTGACGAACTGCTCCGGGGTGTAATGCTTAACTGAGGCTGCAGTGTCCATAGAAAATGGCCCCCATTTGGTGGATGGGAGCCATGATAAGTAGTGGGAGGGAGTTTGTCAACGGTTTCGGCGCTTCCGTCGTCGGATTTCCTTGCGGTATAGCGCGGGATAATAGAAGCGCGCATATATGTTTTCGAGCCCAGCTTTGTTGGGATGCTTATGCACCCACAGGCCAGTGCTTGCGTCGAAGTGCCGTTGGAAGAACCGGTCGAGGCGGTGATTTCCCGTTGCGATGTTTCTTTGCTTGTCGACTCGCTTGGAGAGTTCGTCGTATTCTTGGTCCGACATGATTGGTCGGTAGTTGTGCTCATACGCCCAGGCAGCAACCGCAATTTTGATCCGGTCGTGCCTCACAAGCTCTTGGATATGTGGGAGCCCGAGTTCGTTGATACCCCAGTTAGTCCTCATCGACGCAGTTCTCCTAGTTGTGACCGGTCGATTGTAAGTGAGTGGATGAGTGGGTGCAACACCAGTTCTCTCAATAAAGAGAAGCTACAGAGCCAAAACCTTGGCAGAGTGGAACGGTACCAGTCCGCCGCCCATGCCCATCTCCATAAAAAAACCACCCCGCCCATGGGTTGGGCGAGGCGGCGATGAAACGGACGCGGCGGGTGCCGCGCCCATCGTGGTGCATTGCGGTCAGTCGGCGAGCAGCGCGGCGACGGCCTTGCGGGTGGCGGCGTTGTCGGGGAACACATGCCGTTCGCCGTCCTTGAACAGCGGCGCCCACTTGTCAATGTTGCGGCGAATGCGAGCGCGCAACGTCTTGGCGTTGATGCCATGCTCTTTGGCAATGTCAACGGACGTGAACGTGGCGCCCGACGTTGCCTTGCCCTTGGCAGGCGCCTTGTCCTTCGCCTTGGCAGCGACCTTGGTCGACGCCTTGCCCTTGGCGGTGGACGCATCGACGGGCTTGCCCTTCTTGGGCGCATTCACCATGCCCATTGCCTTCTGCCCGCGTGTGACCTTGGCGACGGTCTGAGGGGCGGTGCGCTTGTTGACGCCGCGAGCACGTCCTGCGGTGAACTTCTTGACGGTGACGCCTTCGGCGGCGGCGGCGGCGGCGGCGGCGGCGGCGGCGGCGGCGGTGGCGGTGGCGGTGGCGGTGTTGGTGTTGGTCATCGGTGTTTTCCTTTTATCACCTAACGCGGGATTGCGTTAACGGAATGAATATAACAAGGGCGGTCGAGGTTGTCAATAGGTCCGAATGCGGAATAATTTTCTTTCTTGTATCGGGTTGACATCGGGCCTGAAATCGGATAGGCGCGAGCGCCGGCGCGCCCATATACAAGTTGGTCGCCATTGTCAATAGGCAAGATGGATTTTCCAGTTGCGGGTGCCATTGCGGATTAGTTTTCTGTTCTGCATTGGTTGGGGTTGACAGCGGCGGCCGATTGTGGTAGGGGGCGATAGGACAAGACCCTTGACCTATGGGGGTGCGGCACCGCCTGTGTAGAGTAGGGCCCCGTCTATGCAGTGCCAGAGGGTTAGGGCCCTAGGGCAACGCGGCCGCGCATACGTATGGCCCTATGCCCCGGGGCTAAGTTAAAGACCCCAACGTCGCCCCCATACAACCAGCCGTCTAGGCAGAGTGCGGCCCCGTCTAGGCAGAGCGTAGAGGTCCACAGGTGCATCACTGACACGTCAACTCGCGGCTGACATACCCCTTCACGATGTCATCCACTCGCGCACGAACCTCCGAGTCGTCCATGCCGTGAAGCAAGAGCATCGCCAGCTCGTCGTCCCCCATTTCTCGGACCTCCTCCAACAACCGACGAACGAACTCCCGTCGTACTTCTGCTGGTACCATATCCATCTCAGCCATATTCACCACTCCTGTTTTTCCCGGCAACTGCCGAAATTCCTGAATTAGCCCTCAAACTCAAAAACCCACGCCGGGATGAGCCATTTATCGACACGATACGATTTCCGACCCATCAGGTCCCGCATCGACGCTGCTGCTGCTGGTTCCCGGAAAAGGGCCTGAACTTCCTCGCCATTGCTGACCGCATAAACCACGATCTTCGGCATGGCCTCGAGCTCATCACAGGCATCATCAATCGCCCGAAGCCGACGCAATATCTCGTTCGTGTCCATCACTCCTCCCAGAAGTCGTCCCAGAAGTCGTCTTCCTCCTCAGCCAAGACCCACTGAGCCTCACGGTCAGCAGCATCCTGCGGGCTTTCGAGCTGAACGCATTGGCTTTCGGGATAATCCTCAGCCAAACGATCATACGCCTCATCACGCGAGTCTGCCTCAATATCGACCCCAAACTCACAACCGGTCTCGTCGAGCATTACGGCATGATATCTCATCGTCATCTCCATCGTTGAACACATACACGATACAAGACAAGAACGCCATTGTCAACATAATTCAAGACCGCAATTTACATTTCTCCTTTTCTCTGATATAACCTAGAATTGCCGAGAGGAGCAACACCTATGATAACACTCAAACACATATGCCGCGAGTTCGACATCGACCCTTACCCCCTCAGACAAAAGCTACGGGCTAACATCCCGAAGCGGAAGCACCAGAGATGGCGCTGGCAACCCGACGATCCCGAGCTCAAGAAGGTGCGGGAACTGGCTGCACAGATGAAGCAGAAGAAAGGTAAATAACATGGAACCCCACTACCCCTCTAGCCCAGTCAGACCCCCGAAAGCCCACTTCTATTTCACGGGCCTCAAGCCTGACGGCAGCGAGCACTTCTTCTTCACACACGCCTATGGAGCCATGTACGCAGCCCATCACTGGCTGAACCATATCCTGGATAACGCCGAAGGCAAAGCGTCCTGGCTCAACAACAACGTAATCCGCATCAAGCACCCTAATGGCTACTCCCTCATCATCAAGGGCGAACTCGAAGAAGCAGCCGAATACACGCCAACGAAGGAAGAAAAGCTATGGACCCCACCATTCCCAGACTCACGCCAACTCAACAGAGCCACGATGTACCATATCCCGAAGGAAGAGTTGTCCCCGAAGCCTACTTCGCCTACCGAAGAGCCAAAAGAGAAGCCGACTCCCAAGCCACCCAGACGTCACAAGAGCACGAAGCCTGCACCGGAAGGGCATATTACCGTTGCCCAGATTGCGGAAAGCCTCGACATACAGCCCAACAAAGCCCGCAATATCCTCAGAAAGTCGGGCATTGCAAAACCTGCGGGTGGCTGGACATTCAAGATCAACGACCCCCAAGTCCAGAAAATCACCGAACTGTTAAAGAAAGGCTAACGGAAGCCCTCATACTCATAATAGCCCTCATCCTATGGTGCATCCATCTCGCACCGATCATCATACCAATTTACGGGCTCCTCACTCAGTGAGGGGCCTTTTTTGTCTCGCGCGCGCTCACGAATGTATACGGCAATATAATTATCTATGAATTTATTCAATAATATCAATGACACCACTCCTCCCATAGACTGCGCATAGCAATCAGCTTCCACACGCGAAAGAGTATACTGATCAACCCATTAACGCGGCGGATACATTATCAGATGCGTACCAGTTAACCTAAGTCGTTGATTTATCGTCGAAATGTCATAGTCGAGCTATGCGCTGTATATGCGTGACCCCCCCCCAGCGCTTCTATTGACTTCGTTGATGTTTTCGTTTAAGATCCGAGATTGCTAGTCAACTGGAGGTTAAAATCATGCTCACGAACCCGATCCCGATACTCCACAAGTCCTGTGGATACACACTCAGCCAAATCATGGCAGCTTGCAAGATGCCGCATATCAAGCGTGAGACTGTGCGCTCGATGACGCATGCCCACAGGTTACCGGAGCACATGCACAAGCGGCTGTTCCTGCCGACTATGATCGCATGGGCAAACGCGGTGAACAACAAGGAACCACAGGCTCAGCAGCTTTGGGCCTGCTACTTTCCGGATCACGAACCGCACATCTACCACATAATGGCCTTCCAGTTTTACATTCCGACCGAACGGCTCGTGAAGGAGACTGGGCTATCGGCGAGTACGATCCGCAAAATCCTGCGTCGGCCGAAGATCACAAAAAGGCAGCTGCGCGCCATCTACCCATTTGCGCGAGCCTACTGTGATGCCCTGTACTCGAAGAAGTCGCGTGACGGACGCGATCCGCGCTACGTGCGAATACACCGAGCGCTCACGGATCATTCGCGCCTGTATCAACCCGGTGAAATCATCGCAGATTAACGGTGATTGACCTGGCACGTCATCGTCCTATATAACGTTCCTGCCTCAGACAAAAGGAGACACAGTCATGGCAAAGGAAACTACCACTCACACCGTCAAGCTCCCGTTCAAAAAGGAGACCAAGAACATGCTCCAGTACCAGGCGCCCGACGACGAAAAGAAGTCGATTGCCATCCCCACGCTCTACGTAAGCAAGGAGCTGTTCACCGATGACTTTCCAGCCTTTCTGGAAATCACCGTAAAGGGCGTGGCGAAGTAATCGCCGCGTCATCACGCCGAAAGAAGGAATTCTACAATGGCGTATAATCTCCGTACCGATCTCAACCCTGCTGAGGTCGCCCTGTCCCGCTTCATCTATGAGCTGTACTCGGGTGTTCCCGGCAAGCGCTCGCCGCTGTCCGACAACTTCGCTGCCTCGATGCGTCACTCGACAGCGATCCTCGACCTTGCCACTCACCTGGCAAAGGTTGCCAAGCCCGACTTCGATGGCGAAGTGATCGGGTTCTTCTACAAGCCGAACCTGACGGAGCTCTGGCGCCGTGCATACCAGGAGCTGCAGTCGGCCTACTCGAACGTCGAGTTCGATCCTGCGTTCGCCGAGGGGACCGATGACGTGATATGCCCAGGCATCCGCGGCGATGGCATCAACGTGATGTCCGTCAATGGCGCGATCATCAAAGTCCTGTGGGACAACGAGCTCGACTACTTCATCTCGAGCTTGGCCGACTTCATGGCCACGCATCAGGACAAAGCGGGCTGGGTGTATTCCCGCGCCGGCATCAACTAATGCTGCACACCATCTTCGCGGTGTTTTGGGGGCTCTGGTCGATCTACTTGATTGCCCAGGGCCTTCGGCATAAACACCCCAATCAACGGATCGGGTACTTCCTGTCCTCGGTCCTTACCCTTGCAACCTCATACCTATTGGTGAACCCATGAACGATACAGCACAACGTCCAGCTCTGCGGACCGTCGCGCCCCAAACGCCTGCTCAAAAGGAGCTCACCTCAGCAGTGCATCAGTTGCGCGCTCGCTCGTCGCACAGCGACAGCGCACTTGCTGCGTTGCGCGCTCAGGAGGAAAGCCTGATGCGTAAGGAAGCGGAGATTGAGCAGCGCGCTCAGGAGCTCCTTGCCGAGATGCGCGATTGCCAAAGGGCGATGCTCGCAGTACGTGACAGCATCGCCCGCCTCACTCGGTGAAGGGTGAGACAGTCATCCTGATCGAATGCACCAGATGCCGTCACCGTGTGATAGTCGACGTGACCAACCCCGTTACGGTTGAACATCCGCTTCACCGGCAACGGCATCTGGGGCACTTGCAATTTCGTGGAACTGGAGTCGTCCTATGCGTGAATTTTTCCTACAACTCTCAAATGGGGCGGAAACCGAAGTGGAAGGGAAAGAATCCCCATTGCCTTGCCATATTCACGGGCTGGCACAAACGGCCTCCGGCTACGGTCGCCGCCTGGCCACCCCATACTTAGTGCGCTGGCGCAATCGCTGGCGTCGCGTCTATTGCTGCCAATTCGGCAACGTCGGCACATACTACATCGGACCCGCCAAAAATTGGGAAGCTGTTGTGAATATCTACTGACAGGAGGGACTAAGCCATGAATAAGCTCATTGAACAGTTCACGAGGAACCGCGATTTCCTGGATCGCCACAAAGACAGCTATCCACACAGGTGCCGAACGAAAATTAGCTATCCAGCTCCGCCGCTTGTAAGCATGAAATTGCCTGACCTCGATCACATCTCGGCGCCAATCCTAAAGGAACGTGAATGGGGCTTCCGCACCGCCGAGGACATGCACCTTTTCAAAACCGAGTTCGTCACGCTCGACAACGCAGAATAACTCTGTCTCCGGAAGCAAGTCCATAATTTACAAGGGCAGGCTTCCGGATTTATAGTGTTCCTGTCAAGGTGACAACACGGGAGCACTGCAATGAAGTCCACGTCATCTATCATATACGAGTTCGTCCGCGAGTTAAACCCGGGTGAGAAGTTCACCTCGTACCAGCTGTACCAACTGACCAAATGCGACGGCACAACGCACCCCGCCGTCTGCGCCATCCTTCATCGACTGACCCGAGCAGGTATGCTTGCCGTCATCGGCAAGGAGTCCGTCGATAGCACCCGTCCACAATATGTGTTCCAGGTGATCGACCCCTCCGTTACCATTACCGTAGTCGAAACAAAGAAGACTAGGCACGGCTTTACTCGTCACGACACTAAGCGCCACCCGCTGTTCAAAGGATAACGTCAATGCCCAAGAAGCCAAACTTCAGACCGACTGCCGACACGTACTCCGTGCTGCAGCAGGCATATGACCATTTCAACAAGCATCTCTTCGACGGCCTGCTGCCCAATTGCCTCATCACGCTGAGCGCCGAGATGCGTCATGCTTACGGGTACTACCGCAATCACCCGTTCAAGTCGGCGAAGGGGAAGGATCAGTCGACCGACGAGATCGCGCTCAACCCGTTCACGTTCTCAGGCCGCGATGATCGCGCCATCTTCTCGACGCTCGTTCACGAGATGGTGCATCTGTGGCAGCATCACTTCGGCGAACCTAAGAAGACGCCTCACGATAAACAGTGGGCTGACAAGATGGAGGAAATCGGGCTGATGCCGAGCAGCACAGGCGCGCCAGGAGGCAAGCGCACCGGACGTCGCGTCAGTCATTACATCATCGACGGCGGCGCATTCGACAAGGCCTGTTCGAAGTTCAAAGGCGTAATTGAATGGCGAGGTGCACTGGTCGAGCGCGAACGTAAGGGCAGCAGGCGTACCAAATACACCTGCCCCAAGTGCGAGACGAAGGCCTACGGAAAGGAAGGCCTCAATCTGATTTGCGGCGATTGCGAAGTGCCTATGGAATGAACGTCACTTAGCAGGACGTTCCTCGAGCGCGTGTGTCAATGCGACATGCGCGTTTTTTCGAGCGCACAGGACGAGCGTGACGCGCCTTCGCTAGCGTCGATGATACAACCTACCTGAGCGATGTCGCTAGCGCGTGTGTGACGCGCTGAGCGTGTCATTCGTCGCTCATTACGAGCAGCGTTGTTCGCTTGACGCCTCGGCCTCGTATAATCTTCTTCATCTTGAGCGATGCCGCTGCCTTGCGAATTGACGCCTCACTGATTGACCGTGTGTCGGCCTGCTTGATGAGTGAGTGGTAGTTGATACCATCGGGTGACGCCTTCAACATCTCCCGGATCAGGTCCATCGCAATGGCGACGGAGCCCTCCTCCTTCTGGTTCGTTGTTCCCACAATCTCATCGGACGTGTAATCGACGTGGCCTTCATACACCAGCTGCGAGCGATCCTTCCGATTGAGGGTTTCGGGAAGCGCCTCGATGGTGTAACCCAATGAGCCAAAGAACGGTGACAGGTTGTTCTTCGTGCAGGCTACTACACGCATGTCGGACTCCTCAGGATGCCATCCTATAGTTGCGACGATGCGAGCAACACCCGCGAAAGCAATGGAACCTTGGCCGGCATACAGCGCCTTACCTGACGCGGACTTGTTGAGGTGTCGAACTATGATGAGAGCGAAGTTATATCTCTCGGACAGGGCCTTCAACACCTGCAAGGCCTGCTGCGTCTCGGACGCCTTATATGTGTCGGCACTGCCCACGTAGAGGTTGATAGGGTCGATGATAACGACATCCGGCTTGAACTTGCGGAGGACTTGGTTCTCGAATGCTTCGATAGAGTCAGAATTGTCAACGCTGAAGGGTTGGGTGAATTGGACATAGTTCTTGCCGTTCTTCAACCCGTTATCATTCAAGCGGACCTTGGTTACGCTGCCTGCCGAGTTCTCCATATCGCAATACAGGACACGCAATGGTTCGACAGGATCAGTCTTGTTCTGCCAAGGAAGACGTGTCCCATTGCACCAGTGAACAGCCATCCACATTAGGAAGTATGATTTGCCGACGCCGGGATCGCCCTCAAAAATGGTTGTCTGCTGACGAGCGACCATGCGAGGAACGATCCAGTCGACTTCCTCCTCCTCGACCTCGTCCATCGTGACAAACTCATAACGGATCTTCGAGGGATCAGCTTCCTCGCGGTCCATAATCGACTTCTTCTTGATGCCCGCCTTCTTTATCGAACCGCCTATATGGCGACCTATTGCTTTCTCGAGCTCACGCCTCATCTGACGTTCGCCGTCACGTCGCTCGGCATGTTTGTTCCATGGCGAATGCCAGCACAGAGTGAATGTCTCGTCCTCGGTCATTCCCGCTTCGAGGCATTCATTAATTAGCTTCCACAGGACTTCCGAACGCTTGCCTTGTTGCACCCGTGGATTAAGGAACTCACGACGTGCCCAGATCGGCAACGCCTTCTCATACTTGCGATAGATGTCCATCGCATCGCCGCCTTCTTCGCGACCATCATTAGTCTCCACTTTCGGGATGATCTTTTCGAGGCGACGAACCTCATAGCGAGGACCATCATCCCATAACAACTTGACTGTCGGCTTCGTCTTGTATTTGTGATTGCGAGTTCCCGGGACACGCAGCACCTGGGTCCGGTCCCAGCCTGACGTGTCCGCTCCGATATAATATGCGAGGCGACGGTTCAAATCCTCGGAGGCTGGGACATCGGTGAACCAATAGCCGACAAAGCGTCCGGGAGAAGACTCAATCGCAATGGTTGGTTTGATGTCGAGGGTGCGAGGATCGCGGGCGTCGAGGTCAGCATAAAGGACGCATGGGTCTTCGGAGCATTCCTTGTGACGACGAGCCTTAGAAAAACCATGTGTGGACATATAGACGTTATGCGAACGGGCATGCTTCTTGGCGAATGACAAAGCGCCTCGCATATTGCTCCGCTTAAAAAATGTGTCTTTCCATTTGCCCGTCGGACTTTTGGTTGAGACGCAGAAGAATTTCCCCGGGGACTTGCGCCATATCTTCAGCATTACCTCTATCGGGTCACTATTAGTTGTCCGCATGATCTTTCGCCTTATAATAGATTTTTGTTTCCCGCTGAACGCGGAGACCCATATGCTCAGCGACCCTACCGTGTATCGGCTTGTGACCGTGAAGCTGTTGTGAGACCGCGCTGATCGTAAGCCCGAGACTCTTTGCTAGTGCCCCCACACCGCCCGCTGCCTCACACAATATGCGGAGTTGGGTGCGGGCTTCTTCCTCGCTAATAAAGCCCTGTTTCATTTCAGGTTTTCCCGGATTGACAGTCATGAGCCTTGACATTAAACTGGTAAAACTGTCGCGTCAACTCTGAAAGGCTTACCCATGAACGTGATACTCGAAGGTCCCGATGGTTCCGGGAAAACAACGCTTGCGCATATACTAACGCAACACGTACCGTTGGTCTATACGCCCGGGCGCGGTCCCGAACAATACCCAGGCGAGATAATCGAACGGGCCTACCGATACCTGCGCATGGATAATTGTCTCTTCGACAGACACCCGATTATCTCGCAACCGATCTATGGTCGCTTCCGTCCGGGTGCTACACAAATCCCGCAGGACCTGATCAATATGCTGTATCGTCAGAAGCCGCTCATCATCTACTGCCACGGACGAGCAGGTGCTCACGAGGTGAAGGAGTACGATACCGCCGAGCATGTCACCATGATCCACAACTACGATGACGACATCCGTGCCGCCTACGAAGAGTGGGCTAACAGTTATGCGAAGTTGCGGTACCGAGTCGGCGATGAAGTCGACCCTATCATTCAAGCGGTAAAGGAGTTCTGCCGTGCCAAATAAGTTGTATCGCCATATCAAGACGGGCAACCTCTACGAAGTCATCTCGACCAATGCCAAGATTGAGGCGACTTGGGAGGATGCTGTTATCTATCGCCAGTACGGCGTCCCGAACGGACCGCTCATCACTCGCCCCCACAAGGAGTTCTTCGATGGTCGCTTCGAAGAGTGGGGAAACGCTATTACCTTCGATGAACCATTCGATCCGATGCGCGACATAGCTGAGTTTCACGAGCACTTCGGTCTCGAGTATCGTGGACGTCCTCGCGCACTCCCAGCTGATCTGTCCGATTTCCGCAATGGCTTCCTGGACGAGGAGCTCAGCGAGTACAAGGGTCACCAGGCTGCAGCGTATGACGAAATGACCCGTCCGCCCAGTGACCGGGATCGGGCGAACTATACCTATCACCTGGAGCATGCACTCGACGGCCTGGTCGATTTGGTCTATGTTGCACTTGGCACGGCCTACCTGCATGGCTTCGACTTCCGCACAGCCTGGCAGCGTGTCCATCACGCGAACATGCAGAAGGTCCGGAAGACTCGTGCGACAGGCGTGACCCATGACAGCGGTCGAGCTGACACCTTCGATGTCGTTAAGCCTGAGGGCTGGGAGCCACCTTCCCACAAGGACCTAGTCGAGGTCAACGACTGCCTCGACGATCACCACGACCGCGCATGAGACAAACGGCGTTGTGCTTGGTCGATTGATCGAGTACAATGCACGTTTAGGAGGTAGACGAATATGGACCTGAGAAAGCAGCAGATTACCACCGACGATGATTTCAAGAGAGCCATGAGCTCCGTGCAGTCCGCATGTCAGCTTTTGGCTATGTTCGATTGGCAACATCTAATCGAGCAAACGAATTTCTTCGAAAGTGCAGGCGCGGTCATCGATCCCGAGGTCTTCATCGCAATGAAAAAAGACCCACAGTGGGAACAGAAGAAGCAGCTGTTTAATGCCGCGGCGAAGTTCGTGAGAGAGATCGAAGACATCAAGAGGCAGCTTGGCCATGAAGAATGATTGGATCAAGTTTTGCCTCGACCTGATGGCGACCCCTGCCGATGAGTACTCCGGAGCTCGGAAGATCATCAGCAATGTCACGAGGACCTTCACCGACATCAGTGATGACCTGCAGATGATAGACTGCGGTTACACAAACTCGAAGATGTCCATGCTGAAGAGACTCTACCTGGTCGAGGCATCCCGCGATGCTGTCGTGCCATTGTGGGATAAGCGCCTCAAGCAACGCAAGTATGGCAGCGTCTCGTTTACCTGTCACGGGCACACCACGAAGTCTGACCCGAACAAGGGCAGCAAACGAGCCAGTGTTATGACACCGTGCATTCAGTCGATGTCGCTGACCTACCACGGCGATCATACTGCCGAGGCCCATGCGTTCTACCGTACTACCGAGGTGTTCAAGAAATTCCCAGCGGACCTTGTGTTCATCCGTGACGTGCTGTTGCCACCGTTCGATCTTAAAACGATCCCGCTGACCAAGCTGACGTTTTTCTTCGCCAACGTCACGGTCCATCCCATGTACTTCGCGACACTGGCACCGAACCTAGACGATCCTGTGTCGGTGCTCGAGAAGGTCGCGAAGAAAGACCCTTATTTCTGGACGTGGTGCGTCAAGTGGACGGCACGCTACCTAATTCCCGAGTACCATAGAGGCATCCAAAAATATGCCCAAGGTATGAGGGTCCACGATATGTTCCATAAGCTTATCGACCCCGACATCAAAGAAGAGCTGACCGAATATGTCGGCGACAACCATCCTGGCATGTCCAGCGAATATGAGGACCCTGACGATGACGACTGACCGCATTATTCCTTTCAACTACCTGTCGGGCCGAGACTCGTTCCAGCGCATTCGTGCTCACACATGGAACTTGTTCTTGGCTCATGCTCATAAGGTGCATACCGAAAAGTGGCAGGGCATTGACATCAGTAAGCGACCTGAGATGGCAAGCTACGAGCTGATGAACTACACGTTCACCTATGACCTCAAAGGCAACGAAGACTTGCAACACTGGCGCGATGACGTGCAGCCCAACCTGCCTTGGGCGGACGATCACTTCGAGGAGCGCGTCTGCGGACAGCCCATCAACCCAGGTGTTGAATGGGCAAATTGGCCGTGGGGCGATAACGCTGCTCGCTTCCTCGATGAAGATGGCAAGTTCAACCACAATTACATGGAACGCTATTGGCCAAAATATGCGGGCAACACTCCGGATGAAGAAGGTCGCTATGACCGACTAGGCGCAACGCCTCGTTATGGCATCCGAAATGAGTATGGGGATCTGAATGACTTGGTCCAATCGCTCGCCAAAAACCCACTCAGCCGCCAGGAGTGGTTTCCGATATTCCACCCAGAGGATGTCGGAGAAGTTGTCGGCGGTCGCAAGCCTTGCAGCCTGGGCTATCAGTTTTGGGTTCGTGGCGGCAATCTGCATATCTACTATCCGCTGAGGTCCTGCGACTTCTTCCGCCATATGCAGGACGACATCTACCTCACTATCCGTCTCCTCCTGTGGGTTCTCAATCGTTGCCGCGAGATTGATCCTGCATGGTGGGACGTTCGTCCAGGCACGTTCACGATGCACTGCACGAGCCTGCACGTCTTCGCCAATGACATGATCACCATGAGAAAGGAAGGACCGAAATGAGAGGTGTCAAGTTCCCCGAGGCCACGACGCAACTGCTTCCGCCCGAAGGCGAGGAGGAGAACGTCTACGCCCTACACGTCTGGAAACAGCCGGGCTTGGACGTTGTTATCTCGAAGTGGAAGATGACGTGGCGCGAACGGCTGCACTGCCTGTTCTATGGCACTGTGTGGCTTCATGTTACCGGCGAAACCCATCCGCCGTTGACAATAGAAACCGAGTACCCATTCCAGCGCGACACTGATGGTCTGCGTCGTGTGATGAAATGGGCCCTGCCCCTTGGCATTCTGTTCTGGTCTGTCATTGGGATCATTGCCTACCAACTCTGGAGATAGCTCAATGCGACACTTGATGGTTGACATCGAGACCAAGGAGGACATCCTATGAGAACGACACGGCCCCAAATGTTCATGGAGATTGCTCAGGCAGTAGCGCGCCGGTCAACCTGCATGAGACTTAATGTCGGGGCTGTGCTGGTTCAAGGCCGCAGCATTGTGAGCATCGGCTACAACGGGGCGCCTTCGGGCGCTCCTCATTGTGCCGGCAATGACTGCCCAGGCAAGCAGCACTGCCACGAAACCATCCATGCCGAAGTGAACGCCCTGCGCCACGTCCCACGGGGCATCACAGTTACAGCGGACACTCGGTTCGACCTCTATGTGACCGACAGTCCATGCAAGGCCTGTTTCGAGGAAATCGTGGACGCCGGCGTGGTGAAGCGTATCTTCTTCGGCACCCCGTATCGCATAGCTGACCACCTAATTGGTCATGGCCAGGACATCGGCATTTACAGGGTGCTTCCAGCAGGATATGTTATTGACTGGGAAACAAAGGACCTGGTTGATGTCGAAACATAAGCCCAAGAAGCAACTCCGAAAGATCGCCATCGTCACTGAGTCTCCGGATAATTGCCCTCGAACATGGGACGCGCTCGAGTACATCATCGAGCCGCTTGAGAAGAAGTACAAGGTCAAGCGGCTATCGGTTCTTCCCGCCGAACCCAAAAATGGGAAGCAGGCGACCAAGACAGAAATCAAGTCGAACGTCGACCGCCTGCATAGTGAACTCGATGGCTACAAGTTCGTGATCCTGGTCGGCAATACGCCGCTGAAAACAATCACAGGAAAGGCGGGTATATCCCGTCTTCGTGGTAAGCCGCTGCAACAAGATAATCGCATCTACCTGCCGATGAATAACCCCGCTGTCATGCGACATGATGACAAGCAGGAAATGCTGATGAGAGCTGACCTCAAATTGGTCGATGACATCATGGCATTTGGCGGTATCCCCGAAACCAGGGAGTTGTCCTGGCGGATCGTTATGTCGCATGATGACGTGGAGGAAATGCTTGAGGACCTTCACGGCGCCGTGTCTTACGACATCGAGACAACGCAACTCTACCCATGGCGCACTCGACACTTCGACAAGTTCGGCAACCTTGTTGATGATCCCGAGCCAAAAATCGTCAGCATTGGTTTCGGCACAGCTCGCACTCAGTGGTGCATCCCAGTCAATCATCCACAGTCTCCCTGGACTCAGGAAGAGATCATTGAGATGATTGACCTGATCGACGAGCGACGCGACGACTTCATGCTGATCGGGCACAACGGGAAGTTTGACCTCCTGTGGACTTGGGTTCACTTAGGCGTTCAATGGAAACTCGACTTCGACACGATGCTGGCGCACTTCCTGCTCGATGAGAACATGCGTCATGGCTTGAAATACCTCGCTCAGGTTTACTGTGGTGCGCCCGACTGGGAAATCGACTTAACCGAGAAGCAGGGCATGAATGTCCCGCTGACCAAGCACTGCAAATACCTTGCCCACGACCTGTACTACACTCGAAAGCTTCGGTTTGTCTTTGGCAAAATGCTAAAGGAAGACCCCGAAGTGAAAAAGGTCTTCGACAAGATTATGATGCCATGTGCCAACCTGTTTATCGAGGTTGAATATGATGGCGTCTTCATTGACTATGACCAGTTCGAGGAGGCCGAGAAGGTGCTGCGTGAGCAGTACAACACCGCACTCAAGGAGCTGAAGAAATGGGAGCCCGAATATGTACTCGACGCCAAAGGAAAGAAGCAGAGTTTCAATTGGGGATCACCGGCGCAACTTGCAAAATTACTTTTTGAAGACCTTGGCATTAAACCCCTCGACAAGACAGCAGCGGGCAACCCTTCGTGCAGTGAGAGCGTTATTAAACGAATTGACCATCCTTGCACGGAAGCTCTGCTCCGCTTTCGAGCAGCTAAGCAACAGCTTTCGTTCTTTATCGACGGCTGGAAGCCATTTCTCCACAAGCAGAAGCGAGGCTGGTACCTTCACCCGTCGTTTAAGCTTCACGGAACAGTTACAGGTCGACTATCGTGCGAACATCCGAACCTTCAGCAGGTGCCTCGTGACCCGCGCATCCGCAGTCTTATATCGGCCGAGGAAGGTTGGACCCTCATTCAATGCGACTTGTCTCAGGCTGAACTAAGGATCGCCGCTGAGCTCGCTCGCGAACGAAACATGATACATGCCTTCGTCAACGGGATCGACGTGCACTGGCTCACGGGCATTCGTGAGATTGCACGAGGTGGGGGTCAGAAGGACTTGGTTATTAGTACTGCATGTCAGCTTGCCAAGAAGGATGACATGGCCTACAGTGATGCCATCGAGTTGCTCATCAAGGCGGGGCATGAGGCTTGCATCGAAATTAACAAGGAGTGGAAGGAACTACGCAAGAAGGCCAAGGCGATCAACTTCGGTTATCTGTATGGAATGTGGTGGAAGAAATTTAAGGTATATGCCCGCGACAATTATGGTATCATCATCACCGATGAAGAAGCCGAGGCATCGCGTGTCGCATTCTTCGACAACTATCCAGACCTTGTCACCTGGCACAATCGTCAACGCAAATACGCCAGGCGCCATGGCTATGTGAAGTCATTGTCAGGCAGAAAACGTCGACTGCCTGCTGCTCGGTCAGCTGAGGACACGCCTGAGCGTCGTGAGGCTGAGCGTCAAGCGATCAACTCGCCTGTGCAATCGTTCGCTAACGAGGTGAACCTTATGGCTGCGATCCAGCTCCGGAAGGAATATGGACGTGATGTCGTGAAGATATGTGGTACTGTGCATGATGCTGTTTTGTTCCGTGTCCGCGATGATATGGTTGAGGAAGTCTACCACAGGATGTTGGAAATCATGCGTTGGCCCGATCTGATGGATGAGTTCGGCATCAAGATGAGTGTGCCCATTGAGGCCGACGGTGAAGTCGGTCCTTGGGGCAAAGGGATGTCGATTGAGAAATGGAAGGAGGCGCAACGTGAAAGACGCAAGGTGGCGAGGCGTTCATAAACTCGTCGAGAAGATGGAGGACCGGGTCAGAGTAAATGCCACATGGAGAATAAGCTGCGCAAGTTTAGAAGAAGGGGGTTGACTGGCCTATGATGAAAGTGTATCCTGACACTTCTGTTATGAGGCACTGGCCGAAGGAAGATTGTGTCGACTGTAAACAACCGACCCGATACTGGGTCAAGGACGGGCTCTTCCCCCTGTGCCCGACCTGTGCGAAAAAACCCGAAGCCGGCTGGGGCGGCAAAGCATATCTGGAAAGGATGGGTCAATGGCCTCTAAATTCAAAGTCAGTCAGTCGAAGGTTAAAACTTACCGCCGTTGCCTGCAAGCGTATGACTACCGCTATAACCAAAAGCTTAAAAGAAAGAGAAAGTCGCGTCCGCTCCAGTTCGGGACGATGATCCACTCGGCACTCGAGCGTCACTTCAACGGTGACGACGCGATGGGCTACTTCGACGAACTGCGAGCCGACGTAGCAACAATGCGCCTATTCGCCCAGGAGCGGGAGGAGTATGGTGATATTCTTGAGGATTGCGAGGACATCATCCGAGACTACCTCAGCTACTGGAAGAACGATGACCTTCGGCCCGTTCGCAAGAAGGGTCGCGGTGCCGAGCACACCTTCGAGATTGAGCTGTTTCCAGATGTCATATGGAATGGCAAGATCGACCTGATCGCTGTAACGCCTAACAAGCTGCGCTGGCTGGTCGAGCACAAAACCTACACGCGGCAACCGGGCGACGATGAGCGCTGGCGCAACCTGCAGTCCGTCTCGTACTTCCGTGCGAATGACATCCTCGGCTGGAAGCCTCTCGACGGTACCCTGTGGGACTACATCAAATCCAAGCCGCCTGCGGTGCCTGGCATCCTGAAGGATGGGTCGCTTTCACAGAAGGCCATCGACACGTTGCCTTCGAAGATCATGCGTATCCTCGAGGATCGCGGCGAGAAGCCGAAACTGTATCCACAGCTGATGGCCTCAGCTGAGAAAAACCGGAGTAACTATTTCCAGCGTATCCATACCCCGGTCAATCGTGCTGTTGCCGACATGGTCTTCAATGACTTCATGGTAACGGTCCAGGAGATGGTAAGGACCGAAGAGAAGAGGCCAAAACATTGGCCCATGAATATCGAAAGGCATTGCGGCTGGTGTGACTACGAGCCGTTGTGCCGCGCTCGACTTCAGGGGCTGGACGTTGACTACATCAAAGGAAAGGAATACCTCGATGGCACTAAGGATAAGAAGCAGCAAGACGACGACGAAAAGCCACCCGTCCACACGAAGAACTACGCAGCGGTCAGGGCCTTTACCGGTGCGTGATCCCGGCTCAAAACAGAAGGGGCGCTCCTGGGTGTTCTATGGTCGTGCGGGTTCTGGCAAGACGACACTCGCCGGCACGTTCCCTGGGCCAGTGCTGTTCCTCGATTGCAAGGACGATGGCGATGACAGCGTGTCCGACGTGAAGGGCGCGAAGGTCATGGACATCACTTGTTGGGAGGACCTCGAGCAGGCCTACTGGTGGCTGGTGCAGAACCCTGGCGAGTACAAGACGGTCGTGATCGACACAATCACACAGCTCCAGCAGATCGTAGTCGAGGAGATTGCCGAACGCAAGAACCTCAAGAACAAGGTAGCCGGCGACTGGGGCACAATGACCAAAAGCGACTGGGGTGATGTTGCCAGCCGGCTCAAGACTTGGATCACTAACTTCCGCGATCTGGATATGGAGGTGGTGTTCCTTGCGCAGGACCGCACATTCAACGTAGGTGAAGAAGGCGACACCGAGGGGATGCTTGATCCCGAAGTTGGTCCGCGCCTGTCGCCCAGCGTGATGTCGCACCTGTGCGCGGCCGTCAGTGTGGTCGGCCACACGTTCATCCGGTCGAGGATTGTCAAATCCAAGATCAAAGGAAAGATGTCTCAGGAAAAGGAGGTTAAAGAGTATTGTATTCGACTAGGGCCTAGTGCCTCGTATATAACGAAATTCAGAAAGCCGAAAGCAGTCTCGCTTCCCGACTTTCTGGTCGATCCAACCTACGAGGAAATCCTCAAAACAATTAAAGGAGCCAACTGATGGCACGGAAGAAGAAAACCACGTTCACCGTCAACTTCGATAACGTCGGCAAGGGCTTTGCTGCCGGGCAAGAGTACCTAGTCAAGGTGGTGGAATGCACGGTCGAGGAAGGCGAGAACGCGCCGTACTTTGCCATGAAGCTCGAAGGTACCGGCGAGCACAAGGGCTCGATCATGTACCACAACGCCTCGCTGTCACCGAACGCCCTGTGGCGTACTCGCGAAGTGTTCGAGGCCTTCCTCGGCGACGTGCCGAAGGGTGACTTCGATCCTGCCGACTACGCCGACGAGTTCGTGGGTAAGGTGGCCATGTGCTCGACGTACAAGGACACCTACAATGGCCAGACCCGCATCAAACCGGAAGATTTCTGGGCGGCTGAGGGCGGTGCTGACGCCAGTGACGAAGATGGCGATGTCGAGTTCGACCTCGACGAAGTGGATGATGCCGACATCGTGAGACTGGGCAAGGCACTCGGCATCAAGGCCAAGAAGGCTGCCGCGATCCGCAAGGAACTCGAAGACGCCGATGAGGACGAGGTGCTCGAGGCCGCGAAGGAACTCGGCCTGATCGAAGACGAGGACGAGGACAAGGACGAAGACGGCGGCGACGGTGAGGACGAAGGTGGCATCGATCTGGATGAACTCGATGATGACCAGATCAAGGCGCTCGCCAAGGCTGCGGGTATTAAGGGAAAGGTGGTCAAGAAGCTCAAGGCCGAACTCGAGGAGCTCGACGAGGACGACCTGCGCGAGGCTGCCGAGGAAGCGGGCATCGACCTGGATGGCGAAGGCGAAGGAGAAGGCGATAGCGAAGGCGTGACTGCCGACGCCATCAACGAGATGTCGCAGGACGAGCTCGAGGCCCTGGTCGAGGAACACGAACTTGAAGTTGACCTCGACGAGCACAAGACCCTGCGCAAGAAGCGCTCCGCGGTGATCGACGCGGCTGAGGAAGCCGGTATCCTCTCGGACGACTGATACCTCTCCTCCCCAACTTGGGCGGGCCTTCGGGTCCGCCTCTTTTTTTTTTTTTTTTTTTTT
>Ga0065720_1019038_pt1 | contig 43111 bp, 40 predicted proteins | sample Thericmetagenome_FD_59107 | JGI IMG/M metagenome (GOLD analysis project Ga0065720, IMG submission 59107) | Thermophilic microbial communities from the Joint Bioenergy Institute, California, USA of rice/straw/compost enrichment - eDNA_2 v2... | ecosystem: Engineered > Solid waste > Grass >... | reverse complement strand
GATGTTCGGCATCCCCTCCGCCGGGACCCATGCCCATGCCTGGGTGCAGATGCATGATTCGGAGCTGGAGGCGTTCCGTCGGTTCGCCGAGGCGCTGCCCGATCAATCGACGTTGCTCGTTGACACGTACGATACGCTGTACAGTGGCATCCCGAACGCGATTGAGACAGCGAAGCGGCTCGCGGCGCAGGGCAAGAGGCTGAAGGCGATCCGTCTCGATTCCGGAGACCTGACCTATCTCTCGATCCGGGCGCGGGAGATGCTCGACGCCGCCGGCCTGACGGATGTCAGGATCGCGGCCTCCAGCGACCTGGATGAGTTTACGATCATTCATCTGAAGACGCAGGGCGCGCGCATCGATCAGTGGGGCGTCGGCACAAGGCTGATCACCTGCGAGGGACAGCCTTCGCTTGGCGGCGTGTACAAGCTCGCGGCGCGCGAACGGGAGGACGGAACGCTGGAGCCGGCGCTCAAGATATCGGCCAATCCGGCGAAGATCACGACTCCCGGCATCAAGAATGTCTACCGCATCATCAGCGAGGATACGGGTAAAGCGATCGCGGATTACGTCTGTCTGGCAGAGGAGGGAGACCTGAGCGACACCCGGGAGATCAGGCTGTTCAATCCCGAGCATCCCTATCTGTCGAGGAAGGTTCGGCGTTTCCGCGCGGTCCCCCTGCTGCACAAGGTGTTCGAGAATGGCCGTCTGGTCAATGAATTGCCCGCCCTCTCCGACATCCGCGCCTATCATCAGGATAGGAAGAAGGAATTCTGGCCGGAATATATGCGCACGTTGAATCCGGAAGTGTATCATGTCCATCTCAGCGAGCGGCTCTGGACACTGAAACGGACGCTCATCGAACGGTATACCTTCAGGAAGTAGCATGGAGGGCGTCTTTCTCGTGATCGCCATGATGGGAGGTACATAAGTTGGACTGGCAGGACATTCTCTTTAAGTTCATTGGCGGACTCGGCATTTTCCTGTTCGGCATCAAGTTCATGTCGGACGGCTTGCAGAAGACAGCCGGCGACCGGATGCGAAACCTTCTCGCCCGATACACCTCGAATCCGGTGCGCGGGGTGCTGGTGGGCATCATCGTCACCGCGCTGATCCAATCCTCGGCGGGCACGATGGTGATCACCATCGGCCTGATCAATGCCGGACTGCTGACGCTGAGGCAGGCGATCGGCATCATCCTGGGCGCGAATATCGGCACGACGCTGACGGCGTTCATCGTCGGCATCCGGATCGATGAATACGCGCTGCCGATCATCGGCATCGGAGCGCTCATCCTGCTCTTCGTCAACAAGAGGAAAATGCAATATATCGGACAGATCATCTTCGGTTTCGGGGCCCTGTTCCTCGGCCTGTCGACGATGAGCGGCGGCCTGAAGCCGCTGAGCGGGCTTGAGGCGTTCACCGATTTCGTCGCCAATCTGTCCCAGACCCCGATCCTGGGCGTGTTCGTCGGCACGGTCCTGACGGTCATCATGCAGAGCTCCACCGCCACCATCGGCATCCTGCAGTCGCTTGCGCATGAGGGCATGATCGATCTGTATGGCGCGTTGCCCGTCCTGTTCGGCGACAATGTCGGCTCGACGATCACCGCGGTCATCGCCGCGATCGGTACGTCGGTCGCCGCCAGGCGCGCTTCGGCCGTGCATGTCATCTTCAACGTAACGGGCGCGATCCTGTTCATGTTCGCTCTTCCTCTGGTCTACCGGGCCGTGCTGTGGCTGGGCGAGGGGGTCAATATCCGCATGCAGATCGCCTATGCGCATGCGATGTTCAATATCACGAATGCGCTCCTCTTCCTGCCGCTCACGCCGCTGCTGGCCGCTACGGTCACCAGGGTGATCCCCGGCAAGATGCAGGAGATGGAATTCCGTCCGAAGTTCCTCGATCCGAGGCTGCTCGCCAATCCGTCGATCGCCCTTGGCCAGGCGAAGCATGAGATCATGCGCATGGGAGACATCGCCCGTGAGACGCTGAGCGATGCGACGGAATACTTCTTCAACAAGGATGAGCGGGTGGCCAAGCTGGCCTTGCAGAAGGAGCAGCTCGTCAACGAGCTGGACCGGAAGATCACCGAATACATGGTGCAGATCCAGCAGAGCGATCTGACGGCGGACGAGTCGGGCAGGGCGTCGATCCTCATGCAGACGATCAACGACATCGAGCGGATCGGCGACCATGCGGAGAATATCGTGGAACTGGCGGAGTTCAGCCACTCGCACAAGGTCGATTTCTCCGATGAGGCGGTGCGCGACCTGCGCGAGATGCTGACGCTGGCTGACAAGACGGTGGGCAAGGCGCTGTATGCGCTGGAGCATCACGATCACGCGACGGCGGAGGAGGTGCTCCGGTGCGAATCGGAGCTTGACCGCATGGAGCAGGTGTTCCGCAAGGCGCATATCAACCGTTTGAATCAGGGGTTGTGCTCGGGCAACTCGGGCGCCGTCTTCATCGACATGCTGAGCAATCTGGAGCGGATCGGCGATCACAGCAAAAATATCGCACAATACATAATGGGGATGGAGAACTGAATGAAGAACAGGATCGGTTTCATCATCGACCTGGATGGCACGATGTATCGGGGCCAGGAGATGGTCGAGCATGCGGATGAGTTCGTGGCAGAGCTGATCAGGCGGGGCATCCCCCACCTGTTCCTGACGAACAACTCGTCGCGCACGCCGCAGGCGGTCGCCGAGCATCTCAGAAACCTTGGCATACCGGCGGAAGCGGGCAACGTCTATACGGCCGCCCAGGCGGCTGCCCGGTACATCAGCCGGGAGAAGAGCGGGGCGAGGGTATATGTCATCGGCGAGAACGGGCTGCTGGAGGCGGTGAACGAAGCGGGGCTTGAGGTGGTGGAGGACAAGCCGGACTATGTGGTGCAGGGCATCGACCGGAGCTTCAGCTACGCGAAGCTGGCGGAGGCGGTCCGGCATATTCGCTCCGGGGCCGTCTATATCCAGACGAACCCCGATGTTCTCCTGCCCTCGGATGGCGGCTTCATGCCGGGAGCGGGCTCGATAGGCGCGGCGATCCAGACAGCCGCAGGCCGCCCGCCGATCGTCATCGGCAAGCCTTCCGCGATCATCATGCGGGATGCGATCGAGCTGCTGGGTCTTGCTCCTGATCAGGTCTGGGTGATCGGCGATAATGTCTTAACCGACATCAAGGCAGGGGAGGCGGCCGGGTGCCGGACCGCGCTGGTGCTCACCGGACTTGCGACGCGCGCCAATCTGGCGGAAGCGCTTGAAGCCGCAGGGGTGGTGCCGGATCTCGTCTGCGACGATCTGCCCGGGCTGCTGGAGCGCCTGCTCGCACATACAGCTTGAGGATGTAGATAAGCCGTACTGCAGCGAAGCCTAGCTTCCGGCAGTACGGCTTATGATTCTTCTGATCGATGCCGCGGCATCGATCAGCGATTCCATCATGATCTTCTTCTCTTCCTCCGACAGTTCCCTCTCGCCGTCATAGAAAGCTGCCTGGTGCAGCCGCTCGAGGAACCCCTGCTCGAACAACGGGCTTCGATCGGAGCGATAGACAGGACGGCTCTCGCTGATCCGCTCCGCTCTTCCCACCAGATAATCGGTGGTCGTCCCGAACAGGTCGGCGATTCTCACCAGGAGCTCATCATCCACCGGACGCTGCCCGGATTCGATCCTCGACAGCACGCTGTTATTGATGTTCAGCGCAGCTGCCAGCTCCAGCTGCGTCCAGCCTTTCCGTTCCCTGAGGCGTTTGATTCTTTGGCCTGTCGTTTTCATTCCTACCAACCTTTGCTCTTGGATCGAAGCGGAATCTCGCAGGCATAAGCCTTGCATCAATCCCATGATACCATCATTCCGCCGGCCCGAATGACGGCGTTGCGGAAATAACAAAATATCGATTGACTTTGCTGAAAACGAAAACATATAATTGGAATATGGAATTATTACTACTATTTGCTAAGTGAGGCGGATTGAGACATGTCAGCGCTCGTGGATGGTTTGTTGGCAGCATTTTTGCTCGTGATGATCATTTTCGTGGTCGCTCTCCTGGGATTATGCAGACGTGCCGCCGATCTGCTCGAGGCGAGGACGATCAATGAGAAGCGGGTGTACGTGCATGAGACGGGGGAAGAGGCGTATTCCTACGCGGAATCGATGCAGCCGGATTCCGGCAAGGCAGAACTGCTGGAGCGCGCCGTGGACTATATGCGCAGGCAGTATCAGCAGCGGAGAGTCCCGTTCGACTACGAACAGGCGAGAGCGGTGATCGAGAAGGCGTCCTGGAGACGGGACCGCGAGCGTTCCCTTCACGGACAGGATTAAGGCCTCACCTTCAGTGAGGCCTGTTTAACACAACATGCTTCATGTGCTTCTCGCGGTATTGGCCCGGCGTCATGCCCTCATGCTTGCGGAATGAGCGGATGAAGTTCTGCGGGTTGTTGTAGCGCAGCTTCGTGGCGATATCCTTGATCGTCATGTCCGATTCGGCCAGCCATTTCTTCGCCATGCTGAACCGATAGGCGGCCAGATACTCGCTGAACGAGTAGTTCGTCTCCTTGCGGAACACGCTGCTCAGATAGTTGGCGTTGTAGTGCAGCTCGGACGCGCATTGCTCCAGGGTCAGGTCCGTATCGTAATATTTCTGGATCATATCGATCATCTTCTCCGAGATATTGTGATACTGGGCATCCTGACGGTCGCGGAAAATGTTGATCATCGGCCCGATGATCGTGGTGCGGAACCAATGCTCGATGTCCGAAGCCATCTGCAGTCTGGTCAGCTGTTCGAACAGCGAGCTGTTCGTATGCTGGATCTGGTTCAGGCTGATGCCGGCTTCCTGCATGACGACGAGCAGGCTGTTCAGCAGCCGCGCCAGCGAGATCTGATACTCCTGCGGCGTGAGCTCCGCTTCCAGCACGGCGGACAGGAACTGCCTGAGCAGCCCGGTCGCCTGCTCGTGATCCGCCAGCTTGATGGCGTCGATCAACTCCAGCTCGAGGTGCTGCGGATAATTCAGGTTCAGATAATGCTTCCCCGGGCTCATGTCCTCATATTGGATGATGATGCCTTCCCCCAGCTTGATGCGCAGCCTGAGCGCATCCAATCCCTCGCGATACGCGCGCGGAATATGGGCCCAGTCAGCGAATGGCTGGCTGATGCCGATGCTCACCTGCAGATCCAGGAACTTGAGGATCTGCTTCTGCACATTCTCCGTAACCCCGTACAGCCATGTGTTGAATGCCTCGCGATCGTCATCCGCATGGCCGGCGATCGTCACGATCGTCTGATCGAGGATGACGGGAGTGAGGCGATTCACGGCAGGGATCAACTCCTCGATCATGTTCTGGATCGCGAAATGCAGCAGATCCATATCCTGTTCCGTATACCGGGTATGCTCCAGCTTGTCGATCTGCAGCGTCATGACCGCCAGGGTCTTCCAGCCGCGAACCTGTTCTTCGTACCCGTACTGGATCAGCTTGTCGATCAGCTCGTGGCTCCTCACGTTGCCCTGGCAGAGTCGGACGAGGAAGAACGTTCGCACCTGCGAGAGGTGGTGGCGCACCTCGTTCTCGAGCCGCGATTTGGACTGGAAGAGGGAGGCGACCTGTTCGCCGATCACCTGGAATTCATTGATGCTCCGCTGACTCGAGTCCGGCACGGAATCGCCGAACAGGCGCATCAGGCCCCGGATCGGCGAATACATATGCCGCGACCCGAGCAGGACGGTGATCATCGAGAGCAGCAGGAGGATCAGACAGACGGCCAGCGTGTACAGACCGATCTTGTTCGATTCCTTCGTCAGGTTGGCGACATCGATCTTCGACACATAGATCCAGCCGTTGAAGTCCGATCGGTGATAGATGACGGACAGCTTCTCCCCCTCATGTTCAACGGTGTATTGGCCGGAGCTGCCCGTCAGCTGGTCGGCGGACAGATAGCCCAGCGTCGAGATCGGGTCGCCGATTTTCTCCTTGTCCGGATGCATCAGGATGCGGAACTCCTCATCGAGGATGAGCAGCTCGGAATTGCTCTCCGCCTCATAGTTCTGGATCTCCTGCAGGCTGCAGGCCGGCAGATTGGCCAGCACCAAGCCCGTCTTGGTCAGGCTGTTCACCGGCAACTTCTTGATCATGCTGATCGTATAGGGACAGCCGATGCTGGAGGCGCTCTCCTCGGTATAGAACCATTCGTTGGGATTGAGGATCCAGGTGTTGTCATGCGGATAGTCGATGAGCGCAGCCAGCTGCTCGCCATACGGATATTCATCCAATCGGTAGAGTCCGGAGTTCTTGACCAGCCAGTTGTTCGCCAGGTTGACCACGACGACATCCTCCAGCTTCGTATCGAACGATTGCATGTTCCTCAGATCCTGGCGCAGGTCATTGTAAAGCATGAAGTGATCAACCGTCAGCTCCTGATTCATCGCTTCCTTGAGCACGACGGAATTGATCACCTGATTCAGGGTATGGTTGACAGTCGTGAGGATTTGCTCTACATTGGCATTGGTCTGCATGAGCAACTGCAGTTTCCCTCTGTTCACATGATCTTGAATTTCGTTGGAGGATGTTATATAAGAGAAAATACCGATGAAGATTACCGGTATCGTGGAAAGCAACAATCCGAAGATGGTCATCTTGCCTAGGAAGCTCAACTGTTTCATGCGAATCTTCACCTGTCTTCTGTCAAAATGTACGAATGCAAGCAAAAATGAGCCCTGGAACCTTATCATATCATGAAAGCGTAATCAATTGTTCACCAATGATAATCATTAGCTCAGATGATGATCAAAATATAAGTTATTTCGAGGAGGAAGCTCACAATGGCCATCAGGTTCAAGTCTCAGGCGTCAGGATGGTCGCTCGCTGCGCTCATCACTTTGGCCCTGTGTATGTTGCTGACCTCTTGCGGAGGGATCAATCGCGAGACGCAGGCAACCCCGGTGAAGCAGGAGATTACGATTATGGCTCCGCTGCATTTTCCGAATCCGCCATCGGAGGAGATCGTCCAGGAGATCGAGCGATTGACGGATACGGAGCTGAAGATCGAGTGGGTGCCGGACGGCATCTACACGGACAAGATGAATACGGCGCTGACGACCAATTCGATGAAGTCCGCCACTTTCGTCAAGTATACGGACTACATCCTGGTGAAAAATGCCATCCGCAGCGGCGCTTTCTGGGAGATCGGGCCCTATCTGGACGAATATCCGAACCTTGGCCAGCTGGACAAGACGATTTTAAATCAGGCGGCGGTGGACGGCAAGATCTACGGGCTGTATACGGAACGCCCGTCCTCCAGACAGGGCGTCATTCTGCGCAAGGATTGGCTGGATCGCCTCGGACTGGCCGAGCCCTCCACGATTGACGAGCTGTACGCGGTGCTCCAGGCGTTCACCTACCAGGATCCCGATGGCAACGGCCTGGATGACACCTTCGGCCTGACCGACCGCAATGATCTGATCTTCGGTGCCTTCAAGACGATCAGCTCCTATTTCGGAACGCCGAACAACTGGGCGAAGGGGATCAGCTGATCGCCGAGTTTGAGACGGAAGCCTATATGGAAACGATGAGATTTATGAGGAAGCTGTATCAGGAAGGACTGATCAACCAGGATTTTGCGGTCACCAGCAAGCAGGTGCAGCGCGATCATTTCATCCGCGGCGCGGCCGGCGTCTATATCGGCAGCATGACGGACGCGCAGCGGCTGGCTGAAGAGACGTTGAAGGTGAACCCTCAGGCTGAAGTGACGATCGTCAACCGGATCTCGGGCCCGCAAGGCTTCAAGGTATGGTCGATTCCGAACTACAACGGACTGTACGTCTTCTCCCGGAAGGCGATCGCCGATGAAGAGCAGCTCAAGGCGGTGTTGCGCTTCTTCGACCGCACGATGGATGCCGATGTCAGCAATCTCATGCGCTACGGCTTCGAGGGCAGACATCACGTGAAGCAGGACGGCCAGGTGTATCTGCCGCAGGAATCTTACTCGCTGCGCGTATCCGAGGTCAATCAGCTCCATATGCTGATGATCGCGGATCTGAGCAACCCGAACCTGCTGCCGGTGAAGAACTCCGAGCCGCTCACCGAGCTTGCCGAACGCCTCAGCGAAGACAACAATCAGTTCCTGATCGAGGATCCGACCGTATCGCTGGATTCGGCAACCTACGACGAGCGGGGAGCGGAGCTATACAAGATCATCACCGATGCGACCTTTAACTACATCCTCGGACATCTGGACGATGAAGGCTTCCTGGCCGAGGTGGAGAGATGGCGGGTAAGCGGCGGAGACAGGATCAAGCAGGAGTATATGGAGTCCTACCGCTCCAGGCCGGAAGGCGGCTGAGCGCCCCGCGCAGGCGGAGCCTCAGCTGGCGACCGTGGAGCATCCGATATTCGACTAACGCCCTGTGTTGGGCGTTTTTTTGCGCCTTCATAGCCATGTGTCAGTATCTTCGATTCATAATCATTTTCTCATATCCTTTTCGGTGCGGGGTGATTATGAGCAAATGATTGTATACGTTATTTGAAACGCGATGTAAGTTGGAATCGAACCCAAAATTCACGAATGGAGGTCAGAGCCGTATGGCGAGAAAAAGTCTCACACTCCTGCTCAGCGTGCTGATGATGTTGAGCCTCGTGCTCGCAGCTTGCTCGGGCGGCCAATCCAACGAACCTGCACCAAACAACTCCAGCAACCAGGGGGGAAACAATCAGCAAACGAACACCAACACCGGTTCCAACAATGATCAGAAAAAAGAACCGGAACCTCCGGTGGAATTCACCGTCATGCTGCCGCTGAACACGGCGGATCAGCCGACGGACGTGATTCTGAAGGAAGTCGAGAAGCTGACGAACACGAAGCTGACGTACAATTTCTTCCCGGCAGACACGTATGAAGAGAAGCTGAGCGCATCCTTCGCCACGGGTTCGTTGCCAGAAGTGGTCTATATGAAGAACCAGGCAACGTTCATCCAGATGAAGGAAGCGATCCGCGACGGTCAATTCTGGGAGATCGGACCGTATCTGGACGAATTCGAGAACCTGAAGAAGCTGAAGGAACCGATCCTGAAGAACACGATGGTCGACGGCAAGCTGTATTCGCTCTACATCGGCCGTCCGCTCGCCCGTCAGGGCATGATCTACCGCAAGGACTGGGCGGATAATCTCGGGCTGTCCGCACCGAAGAATGTGGACGAATTCTACGAAATGCTGCGCGCCTTCACCTACGACGACCCGGACGGCGACGGCGTCAACAACACGATCGGCCTGACGGACCGCAACGATCTGGTCTACGGCGCATTCGACACGGTGGCTTCGTGGTTCGGCGTTCCGACCAACTGGGGCTTCAAGGACGGCGAGCTGCGTCCGAAGTTCATGTTCGACGAATACATCGAAGTGATGGATTTCTTCAAGAAGATTCGCGACAATGGCCTGATGAACCAGGACTTCGCGACGACGAGCAAGACCGACCAGGTCAATCTGTTGACGAGCGGCAAGGCCGGCGTCTATGTCGGCTCGATGCAGGATATCAACAGCCTGCACAAGGATACGCAAGCGAACAATCCGAACGCGGAGCTGTCGGTGCACGCGCTCATCGAAGGACCGGGCGGCAAGCTCTCCACCTGGGCGATCCCGGGCTACAACAACGTCGTGCTGTTCTACAAGGGCGCGATCAAGGATGAGAACAAGCTGCGCAAGATTCTGGCCTACTTCGACAAGATGATGACTCCGGAAGTGTCCAACCTGATGTACTGGGGCATCGAGGGCGTCCACTACGAGGTGGTCGACGGCAAGGCGAAGGCATCGAGCGATTCCGACCTGATCAACCGCGACGTCAAGGGCTACAAGGACAGCGTCATCGGCGAATCCGAGACGAACGGCAGCCTGCCGCCATACATCGATCTGCCAGCCCGGCAATTGGCGGAAGAGCTCATCCTGGAGAACGAGAAGATCGCCATCCACGATCCGACGGCTGCGCTGGATTCGGCAACCTATAACGAGAAGGGGCTGCAGCTGGACGAGATCTGGAAGAACGCAACGTATCAATACATCTATGGTCAGATCGACAAGGCCGGCTTCCAGGCTGCCATCGACGATTGGCTGAAGCGCGGCGGCGAAGATGTGATCAGGGAGTTCAACGAAGCCTATAAGGCGGCACAATAATCGGCTCGCCTGAATGACCGGGGGGAAGGCTGTTGAAACGCTCAACAGCCTTTCTCCTTGAGTCGTGACATCAACGAATGTCCCACTTCAATCAACCAGGAAAGGACGAATGATTATGCAAGATGCTTCGGTTCAAGCTCTTCCGAACGTACCGAAGAAGCAACGAAGCGAGCTGATGCGGCGCATCTTACGAAACAGATTGCTGTATATCATGATCCTGCCCGGTATGCTGTACTTTGTGATCTTCAAGTACCTGCCGATGTTCGGGCTGATCATCTCCTTTCAGGACTTCAAGCCCTACAAGGGGTTTTTCGGAAGCGATTGGGTCGGCCTGAAACATTTCGTGCGGCTGTTCACCGAGCCGGAATTTCTGATGATCCTGCGGAACACGCTGATCCTGTTCGGCATGAACCTGCTGTTCTTCTTCCCGATCCCGATCATCCTGGCGCTCATGCTGAATGAAGTGCGCGTATCCGCGTTCAAGCGGACCATACAGACCATGGTGTACATCCCGCACTTCATGTCATGGGTCATCATCGTCTCCATCAGCTACGTCATGTTGACCATGGACGGGGGGATCATTAATGACCTGCTCGTGTACTTCGGGTACCAGAAGATCAACTTCCTGCTCAGCCCGGAATGGTTCAGGCCGATGTACATCATCCAGGTCATCTGGAGAGAGGCAGGTTGGGGGACGATCATCTATCTGGCGGCGATGGCTGCGATCGACCCGCAGCTGTATGAAGCGGCGCGCATCGACGGCGCGAGCCGCATGAGGCAGATCTGGCATATCACCCTGCCCGCCATCCGCAGCGTGATCGTGGTGCTGCTCATCCTGAAGATCGGTGATATTCTGGAGCTCGGATTCGAGCATGTCTATCTGCTGCTCAACGCGATGAACCGCTCCGTGGCCGAGATCATCGATACGTACGTGTATACCGCCGCCCTGAAGCAGGGTCAATACAGCTACGCCACGGCGATCGGCTTCTTCAAATCATTCGTCGGTCTGATCCTGGTGATGTTGGCGAACAAGCTCGCGCGCAAGATGGGCGAAGAGGGCGTGTACTGATGCGGATTAGAGGAGGAAAGTTCCGTTTATGGTAGAAGATAGATCGTTTGCATCGAGATTGTTCTCTGTTGTCAATTATTTTCTGCTGTCCGTCATCGGGCTGCTGTGCTTGCTGCCCTTCTTGCACGTGCTTGCCGGCTCCTTCACCACCAATGCGGAACTGGCTGCGAAGCCTTTCATCATCATTCCGGAAGTCTGGAGTCTGGCCGCCTATGAATTTGTCTTCTCGACCAACACGATCATGCGGGCGATGCTGGTATCGATCTGCGTCACGATCGCGGGTACCGCCTGGAGCATGCTGCTGACCTCGCTTACCGCTTACGGTCTGGCGAGGAAGGACCTGGATGGACGCCGCGTCTTCATGTTCCTCGTCGTGTTCACGATGCTGTTCCAGGGCGGCATGATCCCGACGTTCCTGATCGTCAAGGAGCTGGGCATGATCAACACGTATCTGGCGTTGATCATCCCGAGTTCGATCAGCGCCTTTAACATGATCATCCTGAAAAACTTCTTCCAGAACATCCCGGAAGGTCTGGAGGAATCGGCGAAGATCGACGGCTCGAACGACTTCGGCATCCTCTTCCGCATCGTGTTGCCGCTGTCGCTGCCGGCCATGGCGACGATCTCCCTGTTCTATGCGGTCACTTACTGGAACACGTACCTGAGCGCGATCCTCTATATCGACAGCGCTCATATGTGGCCGATCCAGGTGTGGCTCAGACAGGTCGTCGTACTGGCGAGCGGACTGGATGGCTCCACGACCGAAGATGTGCCGCCGCCGGACCAGGCGGTCAAGATGGCCGTCATCATCGTGGCCACCATTCCGATCATGCTGGTGTATCCGTTCCTGCAGAAGCACTTTGCCAAAGGGGCCCTGCTCGGCTCCATCAAGGGCTGATCAACAGGACTTCCGGGCTCGGCCCGGGACTCTATCATAGTTCTTCGCCAATCGGGCATCCTAGTCACTGACCACCATGAATCACAACAGGGAGGCTCGATGATGGTTGAAGCGATGATTATGCCGAAGCAAGAGACCGCTCGCGTCCAGAAGCTGAAGGACCGGGTCGCGGTCGTGACCGGAGCGGGATCGGGCATCGGACGGGCAGCAGCGATCAGGCTGGCAGAGCATGGGGCACGGGTGTGCCTGCTGGATCTGAAGGATGAGCGGACGGAGGAGGCGCTCGCGCGCATCCGCGAGCTGGGCGGAGAAGCGATCACCGAGGACGTCGACATCTCCGATCCGAAGCGGATCGAGAGGGGGTTCCAGGCAGCCTGGGACAAGTGGGGGCGTCTCGATATCGTGTTCGCCAATGCGGGCATCAACGGCAAGGTGGCGCCGATCGAGGATCTGACGCCGGAGGATTGGGACCATACGCTGTCCACCAATCTGAAGGGCACCTTCCTGGCCTTGAAGTATGCCATCCCGCATATGAAGCAGAAGGGCGGGAGCATCATCATCACCAGCTCGATCAACGGCAACCGCAAGTTCTCGAGCTTCGGGATGAGCGCCTACAGCACGTCCAAGGCCGGACAGGTCGCCTTGGCCAAGATGGCCGCGCTGGAGCTGGCGAGATACCGCATCCGCGTCAATGTCATCTGTCCCGGCGCCATCCGCACGAACATCGAGGAGAACACCTTTCGGACGCCGGAGCTCAAGAAGATCGAGATCCCGGTCCAGTATCCGGAAGGCAGCCAGCCGCTTGAGCACGCGCCGGGTGAGCCGGAGCAGGTGGCGGATCTCGTGCTGTTCCTCGCCTCGGACGAATCCAGCCACATCTCGGGCACCGAGATCTTCATCGACGGAGCCGAATCGCTGCTCTAGAACGAAACGGACATAGAAGCAACCGACGTAGCGTCGGCGCTTCTATGTCCGTTTGCTGTTCAGAGTCAGCCTGGTCCACTCAGCTGCGTTTGCCTTCCAGGCTTCCCAGGCGGATATAGCTATACGCTCGACTTGGTATAATTGATCAGGATCGGCAATATTCGCTCCTCCTTTATCATCGCAGACTGGCAGAGCGGGCAGATCGGATCGCCGCTGGCCAGAGTGAAGTTGTCTCTCATCCAGCCGTTGCATTCCTCATTCGTACAGGACCAGACCTCGGTTGCGGCTTCGGGAACCGGTTCTTCCACACGTCGGAACACGCTCTTCAACTCCTTCCTTTATCTCCTATTATGTGATCGGTTTCTTGCCTGTATGCGCAGGAATGGCAAAGGGCCGCCTGATTCGATACAATAGTATAAGGACATCAGAGATGAGAACCGACACGGAAGCGATCAGGGCATACCGGGTATTCCCGGGAGCTGGCGGGGCGCGGATCCGTAGTCGGTGTTCGTGCAGGTACGACTACCGAGTATGATCCATGAAGGAGCGGATGCGAGCATGACAGCCGATATCCAGGAGGGACAGATCGTCCGGTTCACTTACAAGTCCGGTGACTATATCGGCCGGGTCTGCGAGATGCGGACCGGCAAGGCGGTCATCGAGGTGATGGCGGTGCTGCGGCACCCGAAGCAGGGGGATCTCCACCATCATCGCAGAGACGGTGCGCCGGTGATGTTCCATCAGCGCAAGGCGCTGGCCGAACGGGAGAAAGCGCTGGTGCCGATGCCGTTCATCCAGCCTTATGAAGGCGAAGTTCCAGGCTATGCGGAGTCGCTTAAGGTGGCGCTGGCGGCGGAGATCGCATACCTCCGCGGTCTGGGCGACGATGCGTACGCGCAGCAGGCGCTCAGGCATCTGTCCGAGCTGGAGCGCGATTATTCGGTCACCTATAAACTATGAACGAAGCGGGGGGACGTATGTGAAGCTGATCTCGATTGAACCAACACCAAGTCCGCACACGATGAAGCTGAATATCGACGAGACCTTGCCGCCCGGCAAGAAATTCACCTATCTGAAGGAGAATCTGCAGCACGCGCCGGAGCCGATCCGCAGCATGTTGCAGATCGAGGGGGTGAAGAGCATCTTCCATACGGCGGATTTCCTGGCGGTCGACCGCATCCCGAAGGGGGACTGGAAGCGGATCCTCGAGGGAATCGCCGAGCTGCTCGGCGGAGACAAGTCCGCCGCAGCCATCACCCAGGTCGGCGGCACAGGCGGCTTCGGCGAAGCCCAGGTCTATGTGCAGGTTTTCCGCGGCATCCCGCTTCAGGTTCGCGTCAAAAGCGAGGGGGAGGAAGCGCGGCTGGCGATGCCGGAGCGGTTCAACGAGGCGGTGATGAAGGTTGTTCAGTCCAGCCCGTCCTTGCTTAAGGAGCGCAAGCTGGTCGACAAGGGAGTGCGCTACGGCGACATCCATGAGATCGCCGAGCAGATGATCCAGGAGCTGGATGCGACCTACAGCGACGAGGAGCTTAAGCGGCTGGCGAAGCAGGCTGCGGAGCAGGCGCCCGATGCGGAGGAGAGCCTCGGGCTGAGCAAGCTGAGCCGAGAGGAGATCGCGGAACTGTTCGCAAGCGACGATTGGCGCAAGCGCTATGCGGCGCTGGAGCATCTGAAGCCGACGGAGGAGGACATCCCGCTGCTGGCCAGGGCGCTGCACGACGAGCATGGCTCGATCCGCCGTCTCGCCGTCGTCTATCTGGGGGACATCTCCGGCAAGCAGGTGCTGCCATACCTGTTCGAGGCGCTGAAGGACCGGTCCGTGCAGGTACGGCGCACGGCAGGCGACACGCTGAACGATATCGGCGATCCCGAAGCGATGGGGCCGATGAGCGAGGCGCTGCGCGATCCGAACAAGCTGGTCCGTTGGCGGGCGGCCAGATTCCTGTACGAGTACGGCGACGAGAGTGTCCTCGATGCGCTGCGCGCGGCCGAGGATGATGAGGAGTTTGAGGTCAGCCTGCAGGTGAAGATGGCGATCGAGCGCATCACAAGCGGCGAAGAGGCTGCCGGTTCCGTCTGGCAGCAGATGACGCGGAGCAGGCAGAGGTGACGGCGGAAGGGATCCTGTGAGGGATCCTGTCGGATGTGATCCTGGTCATAGGCGCTGCGCGTTCGGTTCTGTATGTATGGACTTGGAGGGATACACCATTGATCACGATCGCGATTATCGGGGGAGGGATAACCGGACTGACTGCCGCCTACACGCTGCAGAAGCGCATCAGCTCGGGAGACCTGGAAGCGGAGGTCGTGCTGATCGAAGGTCAGCAGGAGCTGGGAGGCAAGATCCGCTCCTTGCGCCAGCGAGGCTACATCATGGAGACCGGAGCGGACTCGATCGTCAGCCGCAAGGCGAGGCTCATGCCGATCCTGGATGAGCTGGGACTGACGGAGGATGTGGTGTACAATGCCACCGGCAAGTCCTATCTGTATATCGACCGGGAGCTGAAGCCGATCCCCGAGGATACGCTGTTCGGCATCCCGCTCAGCATCGAGTCGCTGGCGCGCAGCGAGCTCATCTCTGCGGAAGGCAAGGTCGCGGCGCTCAAGGATCTGTATACCCCGAACGAGACGTTCACGAAGCACGATTCGGTCGGCAGCTTCCTGACCTGTTTCCTGGGGGAGGAACTGGTGAAGAGACAGATCGCCCCCGTGCTGTCCGGGGTATACTCAGGCAACCTGAACGAGCTGACGCTCGCCTCGACGATGCCTTATCTGCTCGATTACAAAAATGAATACGGCAGCATCATCCGCGGCCTGGAAGCCAATAAGGACAAATTCATAAGCAGTGGAGGTGGCAAGTTCCTGTCATTTGCGCGGGGGCTGTCGCAGCTGGTGGAGCGGATGGCGGAGCGAATCCCGGATGTCCGCGTCCTGAAGGGGACAAGTGTGGAGCGCCTGACGCGAAGCGGAGACCGCTACGAGCTGACGCTGACAGACGGGGAGCGATTGGCAGCCGATCGCGTCGTGCTGGCCGTGCTCCACACCGATGCGGCGCGGTTGCTGGATGACCGCGCGCTGGATGAGGCATTTGCCCGGATGACGACCGGATCACTGATCAGCGTCTATCTCGGATATGAGGTGTCCGACAGCATCCTGCCGCAGGACGGCACCGGCTTTATCGTGGCGGGCGACAGCGACCTGCGGTGCAGCGCCTGCACGTGGACGAGCCGCAAATGGGCGCAAACGTCGGCCGAGCGCCGCTTGCTGATGAGGCTGTTCTACAAGAGCGCCGGCCCGGATTATGCCGAGCTGGCGAGGCTGTCTGAGGAGCAGTTGCTGCAGGTCGCACGCCAGGATATCGAGCGGTCTCTCGGCATCCGCGAGGAGCCGGTGGTGCACGCGGTCACGCGCTGGGAAGAGGCGATGCCCGTTTACCATATCCGCCATCAGGAGCTCGTTCAACAGCTCGAGGACGCCATGCGCGATCGCTACCCGAACGTCGTGCTCGCAGGCTGTTCGTACCACGGAGTGGGCATCCCCGACTGCATGCTGAGCGGGGAACGGGCGGCGAATATCGCCTCCGGACTTGCCTGAGCCGCGCGGAGGTCTTGACCGGCGCCCCAAGGTACGAGCGGATCGAGCCGATCCCCGATCTTCACCGCCGTCCCCTCCGGGACAAGACGACCGCGCGCCGGTTAGCAGCGCGCGGCCCCATCGTCCTGATCCTTAAGCCGACAGCGTCTCAGATCTCGCGTATGCCCCGTTCATCGATGGCATAGCGCTGGTGCTGCCTGATAAACCTCATCCCGCCTGTCTGGCCGATGAACGTTTCCATATCATCGTCATAATGCATGAGCCATGCTTTCCTTCGGATATGCTCCGGCAGGCTTCGCAGCTCCTCCAGTGAGGCATGAACGATGCCAGGTCCATGCAGCTGGCAGTCGTGCAGGATGAGCCGCAGCTGGCGCTCTTCATCGAGTCTGGTCAGCAGATCCGGAGCGAACTTCATATCCGCGCTGTAGAAGATATCCCGATTGATGATCAGCGAGTAGCTGAGCTTCTCCGCGATGTGCTCGGTTCGCACGATCTCGACGGTCAGTCCGTCCGCGATCCGGTGCGGCTCCGTTTCCTTCAGCAGATGAACGTCGAAGTAATCCTCCAGCGACGAATGCTGCGCATCCTCCATCCCTGCTCTCAGGCAATGATTCCACAGCGGCTCCGCAAGTTTCTCCGGAATGAACAGCTGGAGCTTGCGTCCGAACCTGAACTGAAACTGGAAGGCGATCTCCTCCAGTCCGCCGACATGATCGCCATGCAGATGGGTGATCAGCACGCCGTCCAGATCGCCGATCGATATGCCCAGTTGATGAAGCGCCATGGGAGCGGTAATCCCGCAATCAATAAGCAACGTATACCGGTCAGTTATCCACAGGGAGTTGTTGTTGAAGTATTGTTTGGCAAAGGCGCTCCCCGTCCCGATCATGATGAGCTGCAGATCCACTATCGACCCTCCTCAAGTGATGTCGGGCAGTACATTCACAACCTGCTGGGCTATGACATATCGTATAACACAGCTGGCAAAAGAGGTGAATGCGGTGCCGATTCAAGCAGTGCTGCAAGGTGCTGGACTTCTCTCCGGGCTCGTTACGCTCCATTTGTCCGACTCTGGCCAATACGTCGACTGCAGGATCAGACTCAACTCTCTGAAAGCCCCTCCTGCACGTTGCAAGTCGGATCAGTTTTTCTTTAATGTATCACCTTTCGATGCAGAAAAAAAGCAAATTTTGTTAAGCCGCGTGATGCTTCGGACGAAGGACGGCGCTGATCTTCCGGGAAACTGGAGCCTGTGGACAGACGTGGAAACCGCCTTTGGCCGGTTCGACTATGGCCTGTTCTGCCAGGAGGCGGACGGGCGACCCCTGCGGCCTGGCGACACGATCAGCTTCCGGCTGAGCTTCGCGGATGGAGAGTCCGTCTTCCATGCCGACAGCTTCATCGACGCACCGGCATCCACGATCAACGGCTTTCAGGCGGCACTCCTGATCCGTTTTCCCGGCGGCGTGCAGAGGCTGGCAGGCGGTCAATTCGAATCCGTCGCGGAAGATTGGGCATGAATCGCCGGCTCAACCCCATGCTGTTCGTATGGCCCGAGTCGCTGCCGGGTCTGACTCATGCCACATCTTGAACACGCCGCTCCGCAGCATCTGTCCGCATGGTCCGACTCGCTCCTGAGCTGCTCTTTCCGCATCATGAACAGGCTGTTCTCGCCCGGTCCGCTTTCGTCCATGCCAAGATTGCCCGCTTGATAGAAGCGAACAAATGTTCTTATAATAAGATCAGGGAGGTGGCGGGTATGGACGGCTTTGACGCTGAAGCCAGCGTGTACGCATATATCGTGAATATCTACCTGATCAAGGCCCTGGACAAGGATCGCGAGCAGCTGCGTCGGCTCAAGCTGGCCAGAGCCTGGGAGCATGCGGTCGATGGTCTGCTGGCGCGCCTCACCAGGGAGACGTCGCAGATCAGGAAGCAGATGGCAAAGCACGGTTGCCGCATCGTCCTGGAGGAGATCGCTCCCGGCAACAACGTGCATGTGATGTATGTGCACAGGCGTTATGAGCATCATTGCTACATGCTTCCGTATGTGCTCAAGGCGCGCTGCGAAGACAAGCTGATGGAGCTCATGCAACAGCCGGTCGAGCCTGTCGAAAATTTATCGTGAAGCAACGCAACTCTGAGCCTGTACTCGCGTATAACCATTCGAATAAACGCACAAGTAACGGAGGTATTACATACATGAAGTGGAAGCGAACAGTGCTGCTCGTGCTGATCATGGCGGTGGTCGGGACAACAGCCGCGATGGCCGACGATGTCTACGAGACGTTCAAGGCGAAGAAGTTGTCCGTAACCGTCAATGGCAAGACGCTGGACAAACCGGCGCTGCAGGTGACGAATGGCAGCGTGATGATACCGCTCGAACAGATGAAGGACACCGTCCAGGCCATGGTCGAGCAAAGCGGCGACAAGGTCACCATCTACAAGCCGAATGTCCATATGCTCCTGATCATCGAAGGGAAGGACCGCGTCGTCCACTTCGGCAGTGTCACCAACGGCAAGGGCAAGAAAGTCGATTTCACCATCCATACGCAGGTGGATAACCTGAGGAAACCGATCAAGAATATGAAATTCGAAATCTTCGACCCGAACGGCAAGTCCGTGCATCATACGATCTTCCCGATCAGCAGTGAGGATGCGGACAGCGGCATCTTCTGGCTGAATGTTCCGGTCTCCGTCCAGTTCGATCTGAAGGGAGATTATACGATCAAGGCTTACATGCAGTATGAGGAGCCAGGCGAATATTTCCTCGTTTCCGAGAAGGTCATCAAGTCCAAATAAACAGCAAGTCCAAATAAACAGACAGCTGTCATAGCGTGATGCTATGGCAGTTTTTGTTTTTCGTCGTCCGATTGAAGAAATCATTTGCTAATTGCTCCGAAAAAATGGTACGATACACGAGAAAGTAAATTGAATGAGAAATGAGGGTTAGCGATGAGTGACCACGAGCATCATCATCATGAGGAAGGCGACGAAATCATTGTGACGATGACGGATGATGAAGGCAACGAGCGGGACATGGTGCTTGCATTCACTTTTGATGTGGAAGAGCAAGTGTACGCCGTGTTGCTCGACTATAACAATCCGGAAGAAGAAGGCGTCATCATGCGATTGGAAGAAGAGGACGGAGATACTGTCCTGGTCAATATAGAGGATGACGAGGAATGGGATCGCGTCGTGTCCGTCTACAACGAGCTCGCGGAGCAAGAGCAATACTAGGGGACCGACGGCTCCTTCGCCAGGAGACACAGACAAGGAAACCGAGATGCGCGGATCCGTTCCGCGATCTCGGTTTTTTGGTGTACAGGCGCCATTTCGGGCAACGTCCGGGGCCTGGTTTGGGTACGAGCATGACAGCCCCGATGGGTATTGGCCGTTTATTTGCGCGGATTGAAGTACATGACTCGACCGTTGAACAGACGAACCTCCGCTTTCAGCAGACGTCCGATGTATTTGCACAGCTCATTCGCCTTGGACTTGTCTCCGATCTCGGAACCGCCCGGCAGCACGACCTGGATATAGGGGACGCTCCGATCTTCCTCCTGTCTGGTCCCCACACCGATCAGGATATATTTGTAATTCGGCTGGTTGCCTCTCAGGTACAGCCACTCGTGCCCGCCTTCGGACTTTCGCTCTATCGTATAGGGGAATGCCATCTCCGCATAGTTCCAGTTCAGCTGTTGCCCGGTCAGCGAGGTCTGCTTGCGATAGCGCTCCAGCACCTCCACCACATCATCCAGGGTAATGCTCTCGACAGCAGAACCTTGCACCAGTTGAATATATGCGCTTTGACTCATCTCCACAACCTGCCCCTCGTCCGATATTCTGGATATCCATCTATCATCATAACATCGTTGAAAGCGGTTTACAATGCATGATTTGTCCGTTTATGGGAGGGAAGCTTCCGTTAACGTCAGGAGATCGGCGTGGACTCCACGATCACCTTGACCTGCTGGATCGTCTTGTCCTCGGGGCCCTGAACCGGCAGGCCGACTTCCAGATGCTCCTGGATGTATTCGATGTTGTCCTGGGTGATGACTTCACCAGGGAGCAGGATCGGGATGCCCGGCGGATAGATCATGATGAATTCGGCGATGATGCGTCCTGCCGCTTCTTTCAGCGGGATGACCTCCGTATCCGCATAGAAAGCGTCGCGCGGCGAGATGGACAGATGCGGGATCTCCGGCACCTTGACCTGCACCTGATTGGCCGATTTGCCTGCATGTTCGGCGGCAAGCTGGCGAAGCGCCTCGACCAGGAGGCCCACGGTATGCTCATCATCGCCAGGCGTGATCAGGCAGAGGATGTTGTACATATCGCTCAGCTCGACCTCGATGTTGTGCGCCTCTCTGAGCCATCGCTCCACATCATAGCCGGTGATGCCGAGTTCAGCCACGTGGATCGTCAGCTTCGTCGGATCGTAGTCGAACTTGGCCTCGGAGCCGAGGATCTCCTCGCCGAAGCAATACAGTCCCGGCAGCTTGTTGATCTCGGAGCGGGCATACTGGGCCAGCCGCATCGCGCGTTCGGCCATCTCCCTGCCGTGCAGGGCCAACTGCTTGCGCGCGGTATCCAGCGAAGCGAGCAGGATATAGGAGGTAGAGGTGGTCGTCAGCATGCTGATGATCGACTGGACGCGCTTCGGGTTGACCAGACCCTCCCGCACGTTCAACACGGAGCTCTGGGTGAGCGATCCTCCGAGCTTGTGCACGCTGGTTGCCGCCATGTCGGCGCCGGCCTGCATCGCGGAGAGCGGCAGGTCCTCGTGGAAATGGACATGCACCCCGTGCGCTTCATCGACCAGCACCGGGATATTGCGCGCGTGGGCGAGCTGCACGATCTCCTTCAGGTTGGCGCACAGGCCATAATAGGTCGGGTTGATGACCAGCAGCGCCTTGGCGTCCGGATGGAGATCCAGCGCCTTGCGCACGGCGCGGGTGGTGATGCCATGCGCGATGCCGAGCCGATGATCCATCTCCGGCGAGATGAAGATGGGCTTGGCGCCGGCGAAGATGATCGCGGACATGACGGATTTGTGCACGTTGCGGGGGACGATGATCTTGTCTCCCGGTGAGCAGACGGACAGGATCATCGTCATGATGGCGCCGCTCGTCCCCTGCACGGAGAAGAAGGTATAGTCCGCGCCGAACGCCTCGGCGGCGAGCTTCTGGGCTTCCAGGATCGCTCCGGAAGGCTGGTGAAGATCATCCAGCGGCGCAATGTTGATCAGGTCGATCGACAGCGCGTTGGGCCCGATGAACTCCCTGAACTCCGGATTCATGCCGGCTCCTTTCTTGTGTCCGGGTATATGAAATTGCACAGGATTGCGTTCCGCATGCCTGCGCAAGGCGGTGAACAACGGTGTGCGAGTCTGATCCATCATGGCATAACGTCCCTTCACGATAAAGTTCTTCGCTTTGTTGAGTTGACTGTCTGGCTTCGCGTCTTGTTGGGGCTCGTGAAAATAAACAAGCATGAGTATACCAATAGTGCGATTTTGATTCAATAGGTTTTGAGCATATGGGTAAAAATATTACAGCCCGGGAAACATACGGTATTATCCTGAGAACGGGGCTGAATCCAGATGCTGAAACAGATTGCTGCCAAACAGATCTTTACGCCATTTGTTCTGCGCTTGCTGATCATCCTGTTTCTGGTCGAATTCGTGAAGGGTGCGTTGCTCGTGACGGTGGTGCCCGTCTATATGAACGTGGTGCTTGGCCTGTCCGCCTATGTGGTTGGATGGGCCCTGGCATTGCAGTATGCCGGGGACAATCTGTTCCGCACGCCGATGGGGTGGCTCATCGACAGGATCGGATATCGGACCGGCATCGTCACCGGCACCTTCCTGGCGATGCTCTCCGTCCTGATGATGGCGTTCGCCAGGAACAGCTGGTGGATGATCGCCGGAACGACGCTGCTTGGCGTCGGCACCTCTCCCCTGTGGCCAAGCGTCATCACGGGCGCGACGGAGGAAGCGGGCGAGTCCGCCCGCGGCAGCGTCATGAGCGTGATCTATGTGGCCTGGCTGTCGGGGACAGGCGTTGGTCCTGTCGTCATCAATTTCTTCATACACGATCGCGCCTATGGGCTGGCGTTTACGTTCCTGCTCGCGCTGCTGGCATTCGTCTTCTTCGTCTCGCTGTTCCTGCCGCACAGGTCGGGCGCGGCGAAGGAGGGCTCGGCGAGGCGCAACCAGGCGGTCAAGCTTCAGGATGAGAAGCCGCTCAGCAGCGCGGGCAACACGCTGACGGCCGAATCGTCGGGTGCACGGCGGAACATTCAGGCGGCTGACGCAACAGGCGAACAGAGGGGCGGCCTTGCGGCCCCATCATCCGGCAGGCAGAAACGCAGCCTCGCGGCCCCGGCGCGACGCAAGCAAACTTGGTGGGCGAGACTGACTTCATACATCCATAGGGTGAGCAGCACCATTCATGTCAACCCGCTGTTCTATCCGGCGCTGTTCCTCCAGAACGCCTCGATCGGCCTGCTCGCTCCGGTGCTGACGCTGTTCGCCAAGGAAGTGCTGCAACTGTCGAATGCGATGTACAGCCTGTTTCTTGTCTATGGCGGCAGCATCACGATCTTGTTGCTCTATCCGGTCGGCAAGATGGTGGATCGCTTCGGCACGCGATGGCTTCTGCATATCGGCTTTCCGCTGTCTGCCGCAGCGGTGGCGGCTCTGGCTCTGCTCAGGAATCCGCAGCTGACCTGGGGAATCGTTGGCGCGATCGGAGTGGGCTATGCGATGATCATCCCGGCATGGAACGCGTTCATCGCGACGATCGTGCCGGAGGATCGTAAGGCGCTCATCTGGGGATTCTTCCTGTCCATCGAAGGGGGCGGGATGGTAGCCGGCTCTGTCATCTCCGGTCTGCTCTGGGACACCTTTGGGCCGCATGCGCCGTTTCTCGCCAGCAGTTCCTTATTGTTGACACTTTTTGTTCTCCATTTGTTCATTTCCATGCCGCAGAAAATTGTGGTACGATGAATCTTGTCCTGTTCGTATATGGAACCTGGGCCATCGCAGCACGGGGCGCCGACTCCGGGAAGAAGCATCTGCTGTCAGTCAGCGGAACGGGCTCCGGATAGATGCGCCTGCAGCCATCAGCGGAACGCTGATCACCGACTCCGGGAAGATGCTGCGGTCGGTTGCCGGTCAGCGGAACGCCGATGCTAAGCCCGTGATGCCGCATCTGCCGCCGTCAGCGGAACACCGATCTCCGGATCACCCCGAAGGCTCGATGGACCAGTACGTGTGAAAGCCCGACACCGTCGATGGGAACACCTTCCTTATTGCTCGGGTACATTGGTAACGGGACCTGACGAACAAAGCACTTCTTTCAGTTATAGCGTGCGTATGTGCCTCAAGGAGGAATCATGTTTATATGAAGCGTCTGGGTATCATTTTCTTGATGTTGCTGAATGTGTTCATCGGATTTGGCATCATTATCCCTGTATTGCCTGAGCTTGTTTCGCCTTACCACCTGTCTCTGATGCTGTCCGGCTATTCGCTGATTTCCTTTGTCATGTCGCCGATGTGGGGAGCATGGTCGGACAAGATCGGAAGAAGGCCGATCATTTTGATCGGGATAGCGGGTTATGCGATCAGCTTCTTCCTGTTCGGGATCGCAGAGCATCTCTGGCTGATGTATGTGTCAAGGCTGCTGGGAGGATTTTTCTCCGGTGCGGTGATTTCATGCGCCGTCGCATACGTGGCCGATGTAACGGATGAGGACAACCGGACCAAAGGGATGGGGCTGGTCGGCATGGCGATCGGACTGGGCTTCGTGATTGGTCCCGGCGTCGGTGCGGGCCTTAGCCTGATCGGATATTCGATTCCGTTCTTTGCGTCTTCGGCGCTCGCGTTGATCACCTTGTTCCTCGCAGCGCTTTATCTGCCGGATTCCCTGTCGGCGGAGGATCGCCTGGCCAGACAGCAGAAGCGGGAGGCGGAAGGGCGCAAGTCACGCTGGACCGCATTCAGAGGTGCGATGGTCTACCTGTACATCCTGTCCTTCATCGTGTCGTTCACCATGTCTGGCCTGGAGTTCGCCTTGTATTATTATCAGGCGGAACGGATCGGCATCACGCCGTTTGAGATGGGGATGATGTTTATGACCAGCGGCATCGTCGGCGCCCTGGTACAGGGCGGAGTCGTTCGCCGCTACATCAGGAAGGGCGATGAGCCGAGATTTGTCACGATCGGACTGCTGCTGTCAGCTGCGGGCTTCTTCCTGATCATCTTCTCCACCAGCCTGCTTACGGCGACGCTGTTCCTGACGGTATTCTCCGCAGGCAATGCATTGGTGCGTCCATGCGTCACTTCCCTGATCACGCAGAAGACGCCGGTGGGGCAGGGCATGGCGAGCGGCCTCAGCTCCTCCATGGACAGCCTCGGCCGAATCACGGGTCCGCTCGTTGCCATGGGCGCCTTCTACATGCTGATCGAGCTGCCGTTTGTTCTCGGCGGCGCCGTCTGTCTGTTCGGGCTGCTGTTGCTCGGCCAGTTTCTCCGCATCGACAGGAAGCAGGCCTCGAGCGTCCGTGGATGAAGGAATCGAGGCGCCAACGGAACGAGAATCCGTTATGTTGCGGAAAATGGCCGAGTTAGCGCTGCCATAAACCGATATTTTTGCCAAATAACGCATCTGTGTGTTCCGTTAGCCTTGCGGGCGGCTTCCGATATGCGCGGGAACCGCTCCTGGCCTCCGATTGGCGGGTGTTATGGCAAATCGCCAGGCACGAGATCCCCGCGCCCGATGGTGCGCAACCGCCTCGCGCCGGCGTCAAAACGCCGCGCGATACAGTGGAAGCAGGTTGCGGAACGTCTGCTCGGCCAGATTCACGAAGCGCCCGCCATCGCGCAGCACCGGATCATGTCGGTCGATGCGCAGTCCGCACAGCGCCTCCGTCTTTTTCACATGCAGCAGCCTGTGAATCATCTGCTCATAGTCCTCTTCGGTCATGCTCGAGAGCGGAGTGCCTTCGGGACGCATATGATCCAGCGACCAGCAGTAGTTGCCGGGCAGCCCGCTGATCAACTGCTGCCGGTTGCTGCGCAGCGCCTCCGCGAACTTGATCTTGTGCTCCTGGCTTTCGTAGATGACCGCGAACTGGACAAAGACATGTGTCGACCACAGTCCAATCTGGAAATGCGGCAGCGACTTGTAGCCTCGCCTGCTGCTTGCGAAGGCCACCCAGGTATCATCAGGCGGATGGACGGTGCGGCGCGCGTGCTTCGCCACATGAGCGAAGATTTCCTCGCCGCACATGACAGACAGCGTAGGCGCCAGCAGTTTGCCCAATAACTCAAGCTTCGGACGAACCTGGGCGATCAGCGCCGCCATGCGCGGAGCCAGTCCGGGAATCTGGAAAACGTCAAAATCTGCTTGTGTAAATCCTTCAAATGTGGTGCTCATCCCAATCCTCCGAAAGTAAGTGATCTCCCTCTAACCATATCAAGGTTACAGGCGGCATGCAAATCGAAGCCGGTTCCCCGCATCCACGTTCCGCATGCAACGGGCCAATCGGTCATCAGCAGCATTCGGTTGACACCATCCGAACAGACCCTCCATCAACCTCAACTGCATCGCCCTAGCCAGACTTGTCCATGTCTCATCGTCCCATCTTGCTCAGCAGCTGCTTGCCCAAGCCATGACCTTCGCGCGCATCACCATCAAGAAACACGGAAAAATGCCCGCTTACATCGAAAAATAAACATTAATCCAAGTTGCGCATTCATATTAATCAGTATAAGATATGGTTAAGAGGACAATTGTCTGAATATTTCCGCAATACCCTCGAATCGGACATCAGACACCGTAAACTCCCATATATGCAGCCCTTATCTCCGAACGTTTGAATCTATCTTCTTTTGGCAATGCTGTGTGTAAGCCTATCATTCTCTCGCAGAACAATCTCCATCCGGATATGATCAGGATAAAGCGCGAGATGCTCACATCAGGCCATGTGTTGCTCAATCCCTTGCAGGAAAGTCCCCCGCCACCTCACCGTTAGTACTGACGTTGCCAGGATCCCGAGAAGATGTGCGAACGCTGTCATGCTTCATGTCAAATGCCCTATATTATAGTTCTCCAAGGGAGGGATTGCCGTGACCAGAAGTTATGAAGTGGAATATTGCAACCTGGAGTTGCGTTTCGATCGCCGGCAAATCCAGAGATTCATCAAAGATCTGATACATGAAGGTTACTCACTGTACTGGAGCGAGAACGATGCGTACTTCATGATCTCCATCAGGTCCGGGCGCAAGCTGATCAAGCTGAAGTTCGAGCGCCAGCAGGATCGGTTCAAGATGGTGGGAACGTATTCGTTCCGTGACGAGAAACTGGTGGAGATGATGGAGAAGATGATCGGCGATACGAGGGGACATGCCGTCGTCAAGCGGTTCCGGGATCGCCAGATCCTGATCGAGAACATCATGTTCGGAGAGATTATACGCACGGTCGAGATAACGGGCGTCGAGCATAAAGTGATTTTCCAGAAGGAACCGATCATTACGTTTGAAACCATGATGGAAGCCTTCAGATCTCCTCGCGCAGAGGAACGGGCGAGAGTTGTCCGCATGGAACTGGACTACGAGTTGTCCGTGCTGCACGAACAACTGGCCAGCGGCGATGCGGAAGCGATCGCACGGACGAAGGCCAGACTAGAGGAATTGCGTCGGGAAGCGTTGCAACTTGAACTGTGACAGGTTGCACGCGCAGGATGCTCGACGTTGCCGAATTCGCTGACTGGGAGCCGATGAGTTCCGCAGTTGGCGTTTTTTTGTGTCAGGGCATGGGCAGTGTCCTTCGGGGATGATTCCCGCTGATATCCGGAACGTTCCAGGATCGGCCAAGGTTTTCTTTCCCAGGCGCACAAAAGCATTTCACAAATGATCAGAAAATATGTAAAATATATCTTATGTGTACGATAAAAAAACGAAAAGTGGGGCGAGACTATTGGCTAAACAACAAATCGGTGTTATCGGTCTGGCGGTTATGGGGCGCAATCTGGCGCTCAATATCGAGAGCAGGGGCTTCAGCGTGTCCGTCTATAACCGTTCGCCAGAGAAAACCAAGGAGCTGATCGCGGAATTCCCGGACAAGAAGCTGGTCGGTACATATACAATCGAGGAATTCGTCGCATCCCTGGAACGTCCGCGCAAGATCCTGATCATGGTCAAGGCGGGCTCTGCGACTGATGCAACGATCGAGCAATTGCTTCCGCACCTGGAAGAAGGGGACATCGTGATCGATGGAGGCAATGCGTACTTCCCGGATACGCAACGCCGCAACCGCGAGCTGAGCGCACGCGGCATCAACTTCATCGGCGCGGGCGTCTCCGGCGGTGAAGAGGGCGCTCTGAAGGGGCCAGCCATCATGCCTGGCGGCCAATATGAGGCGTACAAGCTGGTGGAACCGATCCTGACGAGCATCTCCGCCAAGGTCAATGGAGATCCTTGCTGCACATACATCGGCCCGGACGGAGCCGGCCATTATGTGAAGATGGTGCACAACGGCATCGAATACGGCGATATGCAGCTCATCTGTGAAGCCTACCATCTCCTCAAGGATGTGCTGGGTCTGAATGCGGACGAGCTTCATGAGATCTTCGCGGAGTGGAACAAGGGTGAGCTGGACAGCTACCTGATCGAGATCACGGCCGACATCTTCACCAAGAAGGATCCGGAAACAGGCAAGCCAATGGTTGACGTCATCCTGGATTCGGCCGGGCAGAAAGGAACAGGCAAGTGGACGAGCCAAAGCTCGCTCGATCTGGGCGTGCCGCTGTCGATCATCACGGAGTCGGTATTCTCCCGCTTCCTGTCGGCCATGAAGCAGGAACGCGTCGCGGCCAGCAAGATCCTCGGCGGTCCGAAGACGAAGCCGGTGATCGAGGACAAGCAGGCCTTCACCGAACAGGTTCGCAAGGCGCTCTTCGCGAGCAAGATCTGCTCCTATGCGCAAGGTTTCGCCCAGATGCGCGCCGCTTCCGAGGAGTATAACTGGAACCTGCAATACGGCAACATCGCGATGATCTTCCGCGGCGGTTGCATCATCCGCGCCCAATTCCTGCAACGCATCAAGGACGCTTATGATCGTGACCCGAACCTGAAGAACCTGCTCCTGGACCCGTACTTCAAGGATGTTGTGGAGAATTACCAGGACGCATGGCGGCAGGTTGTGGCGACTGCGGTGGCCAGCGGCATCCCGGTTCCGGCATTCTCCAGCGCGCTCGCTTATTACGATTCCTACCGGACGGAGCGTCTGCCTGCCAACCTGCTGCAAGCGCAACGCGACTACTTCGGCGCGCATACGTTTGAGCGCGTGGACAAGGAAGGAACGTTCCACTTCCAGTGGTTCTGATGCTATCCTTTCGCATCCAGGCCATGAAGGGCTTCCTTCAGGTAAGACTTTAGCCGTTCCAGTTCCTGATCATAGAAAGAATTGCGGTGCAAGAGCATCATCGCAACTTCCGCAAAATATTGAAAGTTTTCAACCAGGCGTGGCTGTGGAAGGGTCATCAATACCGGATCCTTGTCAGCCACCTTTTTTTTGATGTAGTCGAGCACCCAGATCACGTCATCTCTCTTCAGCGTGTGAGAGGGACTCAGGATCTGGTTCAGTCGATCCCGGTTCGGGTTGGGGGTGAGAGGTTGCTGCATCGCAGATGTTCAACTCCTTAACAAGAGCTGGGTAGGGGCAAGGCTGTCAGACTGAGCGTGGAAGGGCCTCTGCCAGCTGAAGATCTACTAACAACCTTACTCTATATTGTACCATTTTATACCTGTGATGGGTGCAGCTTATTCACACTTTTTCGGGGCTGTGTTATGATATGGAATGTTATGGCCCAAGCCAAGAGGAGATCGATATGGCATGAACAAGAACATTATCCTGATCGGCTTCATGGGGACCGGCAAGACCACCGTTGGCCTCCGGCTTGCCGAAACGCTTGGCTGGACGTTCACCGATACGGACCAGCAGATCGAGAAACTGGCAGGCAAGCCGATTCCGGAGATATTCGCTGAAGAGGGAGAGGAACACTTCCGCCAGCTGGAGACGAAGGTGCTGGAGAGCCTTGGTTCGAGAGAGCGGTTGGTCGTCTCAACCGGAGGAGGCGCCGTGTTGCGAGCGGCCAATCGCGAAGCGATGCTGCGCAGCGGACTCGTGGTTGCGCTGAAGGCGGATGCGGAGACGATCATCAGCAGGGTGAGGGGAGATACGAATCGTCCGCTGCTGGCCGGCGATCCGGAAGGCAAAGTCAGGCAGCTCCTGCAGGAAAGAGCAGGCGCTTATGACTTCGCCCACGTGACGATCGATACGAGCCATCTGGCCGTGGAGGACATCGTGCGAGCTATTCTAGCTCATGCCACTTGAGCATGCCTCCGACCATGTTCTTCAGACCGGTGAATCCCATCTGTTCCAGGTATTCACAGGCCCTTTCACTTCTTCTGCCGCTGCGGCAGACCATGATGATCTCGCCGGTCTGTTCAATCTCCGACAGTCGAATCGGCAGATCTCCGAGCCGGATATGCCGGGCTCCCGGGATCATGCCGGCGGCCACTTCCTCGTCCTCGCGGACGTCGATGATGTTCAGCTTCTCGCCGTTCATCAGGCGGCTCTTGACCTCTGCGGGTGTTATCGTATCCAAGCGATGGAACCTCCTCCAAGTGAAGTGTCGTTCTATTAATAGGATAGTGGAATGAAAATTGATGTCAATACCGACCGATAAGGAGCGAATCAGATGAAAGCGATAGTCACACCTACTCCGTTGCTGCAGGGGGAGATGAACGCTCTCTCCTCCAAGAATTATACCACCCGATACATGCTGGCGGCGGCATTGTCCGAAGGGACAAGCCGCGTGTACTATCCGGCGCGCAGCGAAGACAGTGAAGCGATGCGCCGATGCATCCGCGATCTGGGGGCGATCCTGGAGGAAGATGACGAGAAGATGACGATCACCGGCTTCGGCAGACATCCGAAGGACGTGCGTCAGCTCGATGTGGGCAATGCCGGCGCCGTGCTGCGGTTCCTCATGTCCGTGGCAGCCTTCTGCCCGGAGGTGACGTTCATCAACCGCTATCCGGATTCGCTCGGCAAACGTCCGCACGGCGACCTGATCGAGGCGCTGGAATCGATGAATGTGCGCATCGAGCATAACAACGGCAAGCTGCCGATCACCGTCTACGGTGGCCACCCGCGCGGCGGACACATCCGCGTGTCCGGCAAGATCAGCTCCCAATACCTCAGCTCGCTCCTGTTTATGACGCCGCTCCTGCAGGAGGACAGCGAGATCGAGGTGCTGCACGACCTGAAGTCCAAGGTCGTGGTCGGACAAACGCTGGAGGTGCTGGAGCAAGCCGGCATACGCATCGAGGCTGCGCCCGATCTGATGCGCTTCCGCGTGCCCGGCGGGCAGCGGTACGAGGCGAAGGATTATGTCGTGCAGGGCGATTACCCGGGATCTGCGGCGATCATGGCGGCAGCGGCGGTCACGCGGTCCGATGTCAGGATCCACCGCCTGCCGGAGAACAGCAAGCAGGGCGAGCGCGCGGCGGTGGACGTGCTGAAGGCGATGGGCGTGCCGCTCATGCACGAGAACGGCGTGGTGCATATTAAAGGCAATGGCAAGCTGCGCGCCGTTGAATTCGATGGCGATGCATTCACCGACGCGGTGCTCGCCATGGTCGCTGCGGCGGTATTTGCCGAAGGCACCTCGCGCTTCTACAACGTGGAGAACCTGCGATACAAGGAATGCGACCGGATCACCGACTTTCTGAATGAGCTGCGCAAAGCGGGCGCCCATGTGGAGGAGAGACAGAGCGAGATCATCGTGCACGGCCGTCCGGAAGGCGTGGAGGGCGGAGTGGAGATCGATGCGCACGTCGATCACCGCGTGATCATGGCGCTCACCGTCGTTGGTCTGCGCTCCAGGCAAGGGCTGACCATCCGCGACGCGCAGCATGTGGCCAAGTCGTACCCGAATTACTTTGCCCATCTGCAGGCGCTTGGCGCTCAGATCGAGCTGGTGGAGGATTAACAGGAAGGCAGGAATGAATGGAGGCGACGAATCCATGGCATTTGAGAACCCGAGCAGGGACGAGATCAGGCAGATCCTGGCGGATTGCCGGAACATAGCCGTCGTTGGCCTGTCGGAGGACCCCGGGAAGACGAGCCATATGGTGGCCAAGGCCATGCAGGAACGAGGCTACCGGATCATCCCGGTGAATCCGACGGCGGCGGGCAGGAGGATACTGGGTGAAACCTGCTACGCTTCGCTCGGCGACATCCCGGAGCAGGTCGATCTGGTGAATGTGTTTCGCCGCAGCGAATATACGCCCGAGGTCGCCGAACAGGCGGTTCAGGCAGGCGCGCGCACGCTCTGGCTGCAGCTGGGCATCTACAACGAAGAGGCGGCCGAGATCGCACGCCGGGGCGGGCTGAACGTGATCATGGACCGCTGCATCAAGGTCGAGGAAGCGGTCTTGCGCCCTCGCGGCTGATGGCAGCCGTCACAGACAGCAAGTGCTCCTGTAGCCAGAAGCTTACCAACATAATCGCGAAGCCCTCCGGCACACAATACTAAAGGCTTTATGACGGATGATTCTGCGAAGCACGAGCATCAATAAATCGTCCGCCATGGAGACCAGATGATGAAGGAGGGCTTCAGCTTTGTACAATCAGCAACAGCAATCGTACCAGACAGCCAACTATCGCGGCAATCAGGCAGGCCATGACCAATACCTGCGCTCTGATTCGCAGCAACCGACCAGCTTCGGTGTCGGCGGAACGGCGTTTGCTTCCGGCTCGTTCGGTGCGCCTGTAGCCTCCCAGTACAAGGGATTGCAGAAAACGTACCAACCGACTGGCTATGTGCAGTCCGTGTATGGCCAGAATCAACAGCAGCAGTCTTACGGTCAGCAACAATTCCAGTCGCCTTCGTCCTTCTACACGGCGAACTATCGCGGCAACCAGCCGGGGCATGACCAGTACCTGCGCGCTGACTCCACTCAGCCAAGCAGCTTCGCGAGCGCGACCAACACATTCAGCAATCAATATCAGCCAACGTTCAACAACAGCCAATTCGGCACCGTGGGCAGCCAGTACCAGAGTCAGTTCTATCAGCCACAGTTCCAGAACACGCAGCAGCAATTCCACAACAGCAATTATCAAGGCAACCAGCCGGGACATGACCAGTACCTGCGTGCTGACTCCACACAACCGAGCCAAATCGGCAGAAACGTCTTCTGATCATAAGCGTCGGGCGAACCCGGAGGGGTTCGCCTTCATCATCTGAGCCGTCAGTCTGGAAGCAGCCGGGGGCCAACGGGCGCATCAATCGTGTCACAAGCGAACGGAAACGGTCGGAGATGGCCGGAACTGCCGATAAAATCTTTACAAATCCCACGCTTCGCTATACCATTCTTATATAGATATTGGTCAATTGTACATAGAGAGAAAAATAGATGCAGATGTATGGAGACATGCATAGCTCATGACGGATTCAAACTGAGGGGGATCTATGCGAGTTCATGCTATCGGCGCTGCTCCGGGCATCGCATTCGGTTCAGCGTACAGTTTACCGCAGTGGGAATATGAATTGCCCGATCGGATCATCGATGCGGCCCAGCTGGGCCATGAGATTCAACGGCTGTATGAAGGCGTGAGCATCTCCAAGGCGGAGCTGGAAGAACTGAAACAGGGGATATCCGCCTATCTCGGTGAGGATGAGCTCAGGATCTTCGACGCGCATATCGCCATCCTGGAAGATCCGCAGTTTCTGAAAGAGATTCAGAACGTCATACGCCAGCAATACAAGGTCGCTGAAGTGGCCGTCAAGGAAGTGATGGACCGTTTCAGCCATCTGTTCGAGCAGCTGGAGGATCAGGTCATGCAGGACCGCTCCCTGGATATCCGCGATGTCGGCAACAGGCTGCTGAAGCATCTGATCGGCGCCATGCATGTCATCGAGCCGCCCACGGATACGCCGTATATCGTGGTGGCCAGGGAACTGACCCCTTCCCAGCTGGCCCATCTCGATCCGAAGCACCTTGTCGGCATCGTGATCATGACGAACAGCGCCAACTCCCATACGGCCATCATGGCCCGCGCGCTCGGCATCCCGTGCGTGGTCGGACTGGAGGGCAGGCTGACAACCCCGATCCAGACGGGAGACAGGCTGATCATCGACGGAGAGCGCGGCATCATCGATCTGGATCCGGACGATGAGACCATCGCCAGATACATGCAGATCCTGGAGGAGAATCGGCGGGAGCAGCTTCATCTGCGTGCCATCGAATCCCTTCCGGCGAGCACGGTGGACGGTCTTGAACTGCATCTGGACGCGAACGTTGGCTTCGCTTCCGAAGTTGGCGACGATCTGTTGCGATATGCGGAAGGCATCGGTCTGTACCGCACGGAGTTCGAATATCTGGATCGCTCGTCCTGGCCAACGGAGGAGCAACTGTATCAAACCTATCGCACGGTGATCTCCCGCCTGCAGGGCAAGCCGTGCGTCATGCGAACGCTGGATATCGGCGCGGATAAGCAGTTGCCTTATCTCAACCTGTCCGCCGAGGACAATCCGTCTCTCGGCATGCGGGCGATCCGGTTCTCCTTGCGGTATCGCGATATTTTCAAGTCGCAGCTGCGCGCCATTCTCAGGGCCAGCGCGCACGGTCCGGTCAAGATCATGTATCCGTTCATCGCCTCATTGGAAGAGGTGCGCGAAGCCAATCGCCTGCTTGAGGAAGTCAGACAGGAGCTGTCAGCCGAGATGCCCGGGAAGCTCGCGCTTGCCAGTCATGTGGAAACGGGGATCATGATCGAGCTACCGTCGGCCGTCTCAATCATCGATCTGCTGATGGATGAGGTTGATTTCGTCAGCATCGGATCCAATGATCTGGTGCAATACATGCTCGCCGTCGACCGCATGAATGCGATGGTATCCCGGCTGTATGATCCGTATCACCCGGCGATCATCCGCACCTTCCGCGCCATCGCGGAAGCTGCCAGACAGGCGATGAAGCCGGTCAGCGTATGCGGCGAATTGGCGGCTGATCCGGATTATCTGCCGATATGGATCGGTCTGGGCATCACGCGACTCAGCATGTCCACCCATTCGATATTGCCGCTGAAGCGGAGGATCCGGGGTCTGGCGGCGGGCAACTGCCGGTCCCTGGTGAAGGAGCTGCTCGCTTGCAAGACAAGTGAGGAGGTCAGAAAACGTGTGCACGATTTCAATGTCCTCATTGAAACGAGCAGATAAGGAGCATACCCATTGAAGAGCTGGATAAGAACACTACCCGCAATCATCTGGATGATCGTCATCTTCATCTCCTCTCATCAACCGGGAGAGGCGCTGGAGGAAGGGGTATTGCAATGGCTGAAGGCGCTGTTTCCGTTTATTCGCGATCTGAACTTTGGACATTTTATCGCCTATTTCGTCCTGTCATTCACGGTGTACTTCGCACTGGGCCCGAAATGGATGAACTGGCGGGGCAAACTGCTCAGCGTCCTGATCTGTGTGTTGTACGGAGTAACCGATGAGTTCCATCAGATGTTTGTGCCCGGACGGGCGCCGGATGTGACGGATATCCGCAACGACGCGATCGGTGCGGCCATCGCGATGCTGATCGCCAGCATCAAGCCTGTTCATCGATTGATCCTGCGATTGGCCGAAGGCAAAAAGTTCTAGGCCATCCCCAGCAGGATATTCTCTCTTCCGAAGCGAATTAGTATTCAGTATGTATATGGTTCGGTGGAGGAGAGGATCATTTTGCACCATCATACTTGCACATGTGGCGAACCGATGACCCTGCAGCTGCGAACGGTCATTTATTCCGGTTCTATCGAGATAGTCAATGTCCCGATACTGACGTGTCAGACCTGTTACAGAAGCGTCGTGCACGATGCTGTCAAGGGCGACCTGACCTCTCTGATCGAACAGATATCCAGGGAAGAAGGCATGTCGTCCGAGATACGCTTCGATGAGCGCAACGAACTTGCTTTCTTGCTGATGAAAGCTTCGGATAAGGAACTGTTTCATGAACCGCTCCCAGACATCGTGGAAGAACGCATCAACGAATTGCTCGATATCATGCTGCTCGCCCAGTCGCTGCAGAACCAGGAATGGATCGAGGAGACGAGGAACAGACTGAAACAGATCACCGATCATTACATGATCAGACGATGATGGCGGTTTTCTGAAAATACCGTCCCAGCCATTGCATCGAGCGGCATTTTGTCGTATGATATCGGTAATCGATTTGTACGTTTTTTCACGTAATATTCTATAAGTAACGGAGAGAATCTCATGACAGTAACGATTTATGATGTGGCAAGAGAAGCTGGAGTCTCGATGGCTACCGTATCGCGGGTAGTCAACAACAATCCCAACGTCAAACCGCAAACGCGGAAGAAAGTGTACGAAGCGATCGAACGGCTCGGCTATCGTCCGAATGCCGTCGCCCGTGGCCTGGCCAGCAAGAAGACAACAACCGTAGGCGTTGTCATCCCCGACATTTCCAATGCGATCGTCGCCGAAGTAGCCCGAGGCATCGAAGATATCGCCAACATGTATCACTACAATATCATCCTCTGCAACGCCGACATGAGGAAAGAGAAGGAGATTCGCGTCATCAACACCCTGCTTGAGAAGCAGGTGGATGGCTTGCTGTTCATGGGCGGCCTGGTAACGGAAGATCACATCCAGGCGTTCCGCACCTCCAGAGTTCCGATCGTGCTCTGCGCGACCAGAGACGAGAAGCATGAAGTGCCTTCGGTGGATATTGATCACAAGCTGGCAGCCTATGATGCGGTACAGGCCCTGATCCAGCGGGGTCATCGCAAGATCGCCCTGCTCAGCGGTCCGATCGAGGATATGTCCTTCAACTATTGGCGTTATCAGGGCTATCGTCAGGCGCTTGAGGATGCGGGCATCGAGTTCCGTGAGGAATACGTGCGAAGCGGCACCAGCCGCTACGAAACCGGCCTGGAGCTGACCAAGCACTTCCTGCAACTGGAGGATCGGCCAACGGCGATCCTCGGCACCAACGATGAACTGGCGATCGGGGCGATTCATACGGTCGTCGATCATGGCTTTACCGTGCCCGGTGACTTCTCGATCATCGGCATCGACAACGTGCGCATCGCTTCCATGGTGCGTCCGCGGCTGACGACGGTCGCTTCCCCGATGTATGATATCGGGGCGGTATCGATGCGGTTGCTCACGAAGCTGATGAAGAACGAGCATGTGGAAGAGCCGCGCGTGGTATTGCCGCATGAGTTGATCATGCGCGATTCCGTCGCGCAGCTGTAAGATAGTTCCATCATCATCGCGTGCCTTGCGGCACGCGTATCATAACACGATCCATTCAAGGCAGATACAGGCGCGCAAGCTCCTTGGTCTGCCTGTTTTTGTGTGTAATTTCCTCCCTGCGCGGCATCTTCCCGAGCTGTTGCAGATCATCCAGCCAGGTGGTCGGCAGCTGTCTGCCGTAGATCGGCTGCCATCTGCTTAGCCACTCTTCCGGCAGGTTGCCCGTTGATTCATAGGACAGGGTGCTCACCAACGGATGCTCGCGGACGGTGAGCCACAACAACGTCCAGGCGCGCGGCACCACTCGCCAGATGTCGTATCCGCCGCCGCCAAGCGCCACCCATCTGCCGTCGCAATAGGTGTCGGCCAGCTGCTTGATCAGCATGGGCATCCGGCGGTAGATCTCCATGCTGCAATACACATGCGCAAGTGGATCATAAGCATGGGCATCGCAGCCGTGCTGGCTGATGATGATGTCCGGCTTGAAATGGTCGGTCACCCGTTCCATCAGCTCCGAGAAGCATTCCAGCCAGGACTCATCCTCCGTATAAGGCTCCACGGGCATGTTCAGGCAAGCGCCGAAGCCAGCGCCTTCACCCCGCTCGTGCACGGCTCCGGTGCCTGGAAACAGATATTTGCCCGTCTCGTGTATCGAGAAGGTGAAGACATCCGGGTCGGAATAGAAGGACCACTGAACGCCGTCGCCGTGATGGACATCCGTGTCCACATACAGCACGCGGCAATCGTACCGCTCGCGGATCTGGGCGATGGCGCAAGATGCGTCATTGTAGATGCAGAAGCCACCGGCCTGATTGCTCAGCGCATGGTGCAGTCCGCCCGCCAGGTGAACGGCCCGGGTCGCCCGACCGGACATGACCTGCTCGCAGGCCTCGATCGTGCCTCCGACAGCGATCGCGGCGTATCTGTGCATGTTTTCGAAGTAGGGGGTGTCGCCCTCACCGAGGCCGTATCGGTCTGCCTTGGCCAGACTTTCGGCGGAGGGATGGGCGGCGCTCAGCTCGCTTACTGCCTGGATATACTCCAGCGTATGTACGCGCGCGATCTGCTCAATGTCCGCCGCGGCGGCGGTGATGATGCTTTCGTCGTCCAACGTGCCCAGAGCACGCATCAGATCATGGGTCATCACGAGCCGTTCCTGACGGAACGGATGTTTGTCATGAAAGTGGTACTGCAAGCTCTCCTCGTTAAAGATGTACACAGCGTCTCTCTTCATGCGATAACCTTCCTGCTCGTAGTAGTAGAATTAGTACATATACCTCTGGCGGAATCTGACGCGGTCGAACTGCTCGACGGAGCTGAGCGGCACCTCAGGTCCGATCTTGACCATCAGGCAATTGGCGGGATGCGAGCAGATCTCCGGGTCATCGGTCGCATACCAGATCATGCCAACGGACTTCATGAGCCGCTCCATCATCCTGCGGTATTCCCAGACGTCCAGTCCGCTCGTCTTCAGATCCCAATGCCAATAATACTCCGTCGTGAATACGATTACATTATCCAGCTGACGTTCGCGGAAGGCGAGCTGAAGCATGCGTTTGCCGATCCCGTACGAACGGTATGGCGGAGCAACCTCGATCGCGCCAAGCTCGATCAGGTCGTCCATGCCGCCGTCGGACCAGCGCTCCAGCGGATCCGGATAGTGGAAGGTGACGTAACCGACGATCGTGTGATTCTGCACAGCGGCGATGATCCGGCCTTCCGGCAGCCCGGCGATCTCCACGAGTGCTTGCTGCTGCTCGAGGGGCGGGCGGAAGGCATCCAGCCCTTCATGCATGCTCCATGCCGCGAGCCGGTCGGGAGGGACGGGGCCGCAGATCAGAAGTTCGCCCTCCGGATGAGGGATGATGTCTTCAAGATAAATTTTTCGATGCTCCATCTGTCTCAAGCTCCTTACAGGACTATGTATCTATCATATCACAAACTTGATAGGCTTATAAGATTTCCTTAGAATTAAGTGCTTACAATTCCAATAGAACGATGATATAATAACGTACTGTAAGCGTTTTATGTGACATATATCATAGTAGAACGGATTGTGACAGATATGAGGAGGGAGTATTCAGAATGCTGACAGAGGAGATCATCAAGCCTTCGCGTCAGGATGGCAATCTGCAAGATTATGAACAAGCGAGACAACATTTTGACTGGAAAGAGATTGAGAAGCATTTCACCTGGTATGAGACGGGCAAAGTCAATATGGCCTATGAAGCGATTGACCGTCACGCGGCATCCGAGCGAGCGAACAAGGTTGCCCTCATCTATAGCGACGATAGGAGAGAAGAGCGGTACACATTCAGCGAGCTGAGCAGGAAGTCGAATCAGTTCGGCAATGTGTTGCGCAAGCTTGGCGTTCAGAAGGGAGACCGCGTCTTCATCTTCATGCCGCGCACGCCGGAGCTGTACATCTCCTTGCTGGGCGTGCTCAAGATCGGAGCCATCGCCGGTCCTCTGTTCGAGGCGTTCATGGAGACGGCTGTGCGTGACCGCCTGGCGGACAGCGAAGCCGTTGCGATCGTCACCACGCCGGAGCTGCTGGGACGGGTGCCGGTGCAGGATCTGCCGCATCTGAAGCATGTGATCATCGTCGGCGACAACCTTCAGCTTGAGCCGGGTCAGGTGGATTTCAAGGCCGAGATGGCCGATGCCTCGGAGGAGCTGGAGATCGAATGGCTGGATCGCGAGGACGGGATGATCCTCCACTATACCTCGGGCTCAACAGGCAAGCCCAAGGGCGTGTTCCACGTGCACAATGCGATGATTCAGCAATATTATACAGGCAAGATCGTGCTGGATCTGAAGGAAGACGATATATACTGGTGTACGGCCGATCCCGGCTGGGTCACCGGCACTTCGTACGGCATCTTCGCCCCGTGGCTGAATGGCGTAACCAATGTGGTGCGCGGCGGCCGATTCAGTCCGCAGAACTGGTACAGCACGATCGAGAAGTTCAAGGTGACCGTCTGGTACAGCGCCCCGACCGCCTTCCGCATGCTGATGGGAGCAGGGGAAGAGGTGATCCGCCAGTACGACCTGTCGTCCCTGCGCCATGTGCTGAGCGTCGGCGAGCCGCTGAATCCGGAGGTCGTCAAGTGGGGCCTGCGCGTATATGGTCAGCGCATCCACGACACTTGGTGGATGACGGAAACCGGGGCGCAGCTCATCTGCAACTATCCTTCCATGGCGATCAAGCCCGGCTCGATGGGCAAGCCGATCCCTGGCGTCGAAGCGGATATCATCGATGATCAGGGCAATCCGTTGCCTCCGTATCGGATGGGCAATCTGGCGATCCGCACGCCATGGCCTTCGATGATGCGCCAGATCTGGAAGAATCCGGCGAAGTATGAGGAATACTTCCGCTTCCCCGGCTGGTACATCTCCGGCGACTCGGCCTACAAGGACAATGACGGCTACTTCTGGTTCCAGGGCCGGATCGACGATGTGATCAATACGTCGGGTGAGCGGGTCGGTCCGTTCGAGGTGGAGAGCAAGCTGGTCGAGCATCCGGCCGTCGCCGAAGCCGGCGTCATCGGCAAGCCGGACCCGGTTAGAGGGGAGATCATCAAGGCGTTCATCTCGCTCAGAGCGGGATATGAGCCTTCCGAAGCGCTCAAGGAGGAGATCGCCCAGTTCGTGAAGAAGGGCTTGTCCGCCCATGCGGCGCCGCGCGAGATCGAGTTCAGGGATAAGCTGCCGAAGACGCGCAGCGGCAAGATCATGCGCCGCGTGCTCAAGGCCTGGGAGCTGAACCTGCCAACCGGCGACCTGTCAACGATCGAAGACTGATACTGATGCATATCAAATGGCGGTACGAAGAACCTCTTCGTACCGCCATCTTGACTTGAGCGGAGTATATACGAGTATATAGCAGAGGCTGTTCCTTCCGACGAAGGAACAGCCTCTGTACGTATCCGGGTTCACTCCACGTAGACGGACTGCGATGGGCTGGAGGCGCCCTTCTGGTTGACCGCCACCACCCGATACCAGCCGCTTAACGGGAAGGAGATGTACTCATACGAGGTGGATGTGGTCGTGTCGATCCTCGTATACGAACCGCCTTCCTGCAGCGAGTAGTAGATCTCGTATCTGGTGATCAGCTCATGGCCCGGATTCGCATCCCAACTGATGATGACGCCCGTTCCGCTGTCGTTGAGAACGGCCTTGACATTCCTCGGCGCAGACGGCAATCCTGCCTCCGGAGCGTCGGGCTGTCCGATGCCGCCGCCGGGTACCGGATCGAGGAACCAGCTCTCATCCTCGCCCGGCTGTCCGGACGGATCTTCCGTAACCCCGATGCCCGGATCAAACGCATGCGGATGCGATCTGAGCAGAGGGGTCGGCGCCGATTCGTTGCCAACCACGTCCACTGCGGTGATGTAATAGACGGCGCTGTCCGGGTTGTACACCATATCCTTGAATACCGTATCCGATCCGGCGTACAGGATCTTGAATACCTGATACGGTTGACCATTCTTGGATTTGTACAGCCGGTAGCCGATCAGGTCGTTGTTCGGCGAAGCGCTGAAGGTAATCGTGACCTCGCCGGTTTCCGCATTGCGGCTGATCGATGCCTGACCTGGCGTGGCCGGGATCTGACCGTCGTCCACCCGCGGATCAACCACGGACGGGGCATCCAGATGGGCATCCGTCGGATAGAAGTAGCTGAGCGGCCTGACGTTGCCCTTGCTGTCCTTCACCTTGCTGTTCGGGTATTCCTCGTATTTCTGCTTGATCTCCTGGATGATGGCTGCGATCGAAGGGTTCCTCCTGACGAGCAGCTTGGTCTCCACAAAATCCTTCGGAGTAGCCGGATTCGGGATATAGTTCAGGCCCTCGTACCGGACGACCTCCATCTCCACCAGCGCGTCATCCTGCTTGACCGGGATGTACTTCTTGTTGAAGATGTCGGTGTACAGCTTGCCCGTCTGACGCACCAGCTCGCTTGGCAGATCGCCGGATACGGAGGATACGGTCATCTGGACGATGTTGGCCGGACGGGTGAATTCCTTGGTGGCGAACAGCTCCGGCCTCAGATCGATCGCCGTGTTCATGATCTTCGCCCAGATCGCTCTCGCGCGCCGCTGGCCTTCCGCGCTGAGGGGGGCCTGCTGGTCGTAGCCGATCCAGACGCCGGTGGTGACGTCCGGGTTGAACCCGACGAACCATACGTCATGATAGTTCTGCGTCGTACCGGTCTTGCCGACGATCGTCGTCTTGTCCCAATGGGCGAAGTCATTCAGCAGGCTGCGGGCGCTGCCGTTGCGAACGACGGTGCGCAGCATGTCGGTCATCAGATAGCCCGTTTCCTCGGAGAAGACGCGCTCCGGCGTGACCTTGTGCTCATAGACGACCTCTCCGTCAACCGTCGTGATCTTCTCGATCAGATAGGCGTCCTTGAACTCGCCGTAGTTGGCAATGGTCGAATAGGCATTGGTCAGCTCCTCGACGGTAACGCCATACTTCATGCCGCCGATGACGCCTGTAGCCGCCATGTAGTCCGAGTCGTCGATCGTCGTGATGCCCAGCTTCTTCGCGAAGTTCCAGGCGTTGTCAATGCCGACGACGTAGTTGAACAGCTTCAGCGCCGGGATATTGTAGGACTGGTTCAGCGCCTCCCGGGCCGTCATCAGGCCGTTGTACTTCAGATTGACGTTGCTCGGGATGTGGAAGCCCTTGCCCCCGTCAGGCAGGATGATCGGCGCATCGTCGACCACCGTTGCCGGCTGGATCTTGCCTTCCTCCAGCGCCGGAAGATAGGCGGCGATCGGCTTCATCGCCGAACCGGGCTGACGCTTCATCTGCGTCGCATGGTTCAGTTGCTCGATGCTGTAATCGCGGCCTTCGATCATCGCGAGGATCGCGCCGGTCCGGTTGTCGATCATCATCGCGCCGACCTGTTCGACGCCCTTCTCTTCATCATCCGGCGAGAAGTTCTCCGGATTGGCCGCAATCTCTTGCAGCGCTTCATAGATGTCCTTGTCGATCGTGGTGTAGATCATGTATCCGCCGTTCAGCAGCTCGTTGTGCACGGAGTGGTACAGATCCGGGTTCTCCTCCAGTTCCTCCGGGGTCAGTCCCGGGTGCTTCTGCATCGCCAGG
>Ga0065720_1019037_pt1 | contig 43155 bp, 39 predicted proteins | sample Thericmetagenome_FD_59107 | JGI IMG/M metagenome (GOLD analysis project Ga0065720, IMG submission 59107) | Thermophilic microbial communities from the Joint Bioenergy Institute, California, USA of rice/straw/compost enrichment - eDNA_2 v2... | ecosystem: Engineered > Solid waste > Grass >... | reverse complement strand
CAGCACAAGCCAACAATCAGGAAATAATAGAAGAACTAAACCATTTGCTGCAGAAGGTATAAGAATATCAACTTATTTTAATGCCTAGTCTCAAGCCGTCTTGGAAAATTTTGAGCATAGTTACCAAAACTTGGTTGGTGAAGTAAACAGTTATGAATATGTGAATAAGATTATTAGATGGACGAAACAGAACAGAAAAAGAGGGAAGGCGAGACTCAAATTACTGTAGAAGAAAGCAAAGCTAAAAAGAAGTATGAGCCTATAATTGACAAGCTCAACATTGAAATTAAGGAATTGAAAGTAATGACTGAGGAGACATATTTGATTTGTAAAGGAAGAAAATGAAAAAAGAGAACAACAAATTGAAAATGAAACCAAGAGATTGAACGAGTTATATGAAAAGATCGATGACTTGAAAAAAGAAAACGAGAAGTTGATCGAAGAAAGAAACTTGACCCATGAAAATCTCATGAAGATCAAGGATGAACCAAAGAGACTTGCTAAGAATACTGACATGCTATTGAATGCTCATGTCCAAATGAACAAGGATTTAGATGAAATTAAGGATGAAATTGCCAAGAAAGAAAAATTAATCGCTGAGCAAAAGATAGAATTAGAAAAGACTCAGGCTAGATATAAAGACCATGATGCTGTTGTCGAGGCCAAGAAGAGAGAATTGAATGAAATTATCAATTATACCAACAATCTCCAAGATCAAATTGCATTTATCAAAGAGAAATATGCAGAAATGCAAGAAGAAAAAGTGAAATATGATGTGGAGTTGAAGGCCCTCTTCAGAGAAATCAGAAGACATTCTGATAATATCAACTCCCTCAAGAAGGAAATTGATACCTTCAAAAAGGAATACAAACATGAAGAACAGTAACCAATACTTCTTTTTCCTTTACCTTGTAGTGCTATTATTAAACTCAAGGACCAAATTTCAGAACTTGAAATAGCCAAGAGAAAGACTGAGAAGAACGAAGCCAATCAAGAATTCGAAATTAAGAAGCAGGAAGAAATTGTACGAATTCCTAAACATTTTCTCATTATCTAGAAAATTGATATGCAAAAAGACAATAAATTGCTTGAATGGAAGAGAAAATTGATTGATGACGATACTCAAACCAAGGAAGAAAAGATCAAGAAGCTCAAGAAAGAAATCGTCGATATGGAAAAGCAAATAGCTGAACTCCAGGCCATCGAAGCCAATGCCCAAAAGACTGTTAAGAATTTGACAGCTTTGAGAGAATCCATGGCAAGAAAGGCCTCTGCTGCCCTTTTGGAAGTCAAGGAAACCAGAGAAGAATTAAAGATCAAGGAGCTATTGATTCTCGATCTTACTAAGAAGCAACAGGAAATTGAGTTTAAATTAAACAGTTTCAAGGCTCTTTACGAAGAAGTCAAGAGCGCTAGAAATAAATATGTTAACCTGATCCAAAATAGTTCCCAGGATCTTGCTGAACTTAAGGAAAGAATCAAGATTATTCAAAATGAATTGGAAATTCTTAAGAATGAATCTGCTGAAAAGGACAGAACCCTCATGGAATACAAGCATATCCTCCAAGCTGAAGTGCATAAGAGAGATAAGAGACATGCTAAGTTGAACAAGCTTGAGTATATCAGAAAGCAGAGAAAAGAAGTGGTTGACCAACAAATCAACGAAATTGAAAAACAGAATATGATTATTTTGGCCCTTGAAAAGGAAATGCTTCAACTCAGACATCAATATGAAGTTGCATGTGAGAGCAGAAACTACACTGGTATTCAGTTGATTGACAGAAATGATGAGCTTTGTATTCTCTATGAAAAAGCCAATATTCAAGAAAATATCCTCAGAAATGGTGAGAGAGATATTCAAGCCCTTGAAGATGTAATATTTTTCAATCATTGTCTAACAGGTATAGGATATTAGAATGATCAAGATTGAAATTGCTGAGGTCAAGAGAAAGATTGAAGTTGCTAGAAAGGACATTCCCAATGTTCCTAAACTGGCTGATGAGATTGTCCAATTGAAGAATGAACTCAACATTGAAAAGGAAAAGGAAAAGAAATTAGCTGAGGAACTTGAAAATCCCAACAACCAAAAAAGATGGAGAGATTTGGGAGGTGATGACCCAGACCAGGAAGCTTTGGAAGCAAAAATCCAAGTTCTTGAGGAAAGATTGAATAACAGAAAGGAAGCCTTGCTCGAAAAGGAACTTATCTTAGACGAAATCACAAGCTTGTCTGAGAAACTTAGAACTCAGGCCCTTGAAGGAAGACAATCTTCTCTTGAATTGTCCGAAAAAGTCAATGAATTCCAAGTTAGGCTTAAGGAACTAACAAGAAAGATGATGGCAACAATTTCAGAATTGTCCATGTTCCAGGCTACATCCTTGAAACTTCAACAAGAAAAAGAACAACTTGAGACTATAGTTGAAGAGGCCAAAGAAAGAATGAGTCAAGGACTACCTCCTACTCCTGAAACCGAAATCGAATACCAAAGAATGGTTAGAGATAAGGCCAGATATGAACAAGAAAGAGTAATTATAAAATTATATTATGTTATTTTCTAGGAAATTCGTCTCCAAAGAGAAGCTTTCGAAAAGAGTATGCCTCCCTTTGCTGTCAAGACCACAGCTATTCCTCGTGTTCAACAATATATTCCAGTTGGAGGAATGGGCTTGCCCAAACCCTATGGTGCTCATGCTCCATTTAAGCCTACTGAATTAGGCTCTAATGCAAGACATATTAGAAAACCACAACCAAAGTACGATCTTTTACTCCTCCTCCTAACATAAATAGGGATATTGAAATTTAAATTTGCTCATCTGACAACTGCCTCTGTCTTTGTAAGATATTTATCGTAACTTTTCATGCGGTTAATAATAGTATATTTTGCCTGTTCCCACTCTAAATAGTGCTTCTTAACTACATCCACCCTTACGCTTACCTAAGTTGCACATTTCTCTGGGAGGTCTTTTATTCTCTGTCCAAACTCACTATGGCCTGTCCTGTAACGATAAAAAAATAAAGCATATTTATTTTGCAAATAAGACTTTATAAACAGCTACTCGCAATAAACTCACTCAATGTCTAAGGCGCTTGACTTTGATGATGATGAATACCCTAATGGACTCAATCCCGATGATGAAGCTCAACTTAAAGTATCCTATTGATAAATTCTTGACTTAAATCCTAGATAATTATCAGCATTCTCAAGAAAAAACCACACATGAGACAAAAAAATGAGCTAAGAGTTCTTTATTTGCTACTAAAGGATGTTGAATTTTTCAAAAATATTTGGGAAGAAATGTCAGAAGAAAATCAGATAGATATCCTCCAAGAGTTCCAATATGAATTTGTTCCAAGAGGAAAAGCTGTATTCAAACATGGTAATCTGTATAAATTTAGCGTTAAATACTAGGTGACACTGGAAAGAATTTCTACTTAATCCTTAAGGGCTCTGTCTATGTACTAGCCCCAGAGAAAGATGAAAAAGGTGAAATAAAAAATTTTGTAAACAAACTATCCTATCAAGCTTCCAGCCAAAACCTAAGGAAAAACCAGTCTGCAGCAAACTTGCTAAAGTCTCCTACAGCTGCAGATGGAAACAAGCTTAATAAGTTTGACGAAGTAAAATTGAATACTGAAAATTCAGAAGGTGGTCAATCCTCAAATCGGGCTCAAACATCTGATCAGCATATAGGCACCCCTAAAGTGATCCCCACAAGACTCAAGTCCGAAACAGGAACACCTAGAAGTCCTAAAATAGGTGCCAACTCTCCGCATAGTCAAATTAAAAGCTCACCCAAAAATTCTCCTAAAAATTCACCTAGAGTCTCTCCTAAAACTGTAAGAATGTCTCCAAAAACGATTCTTCGCCAATTAAGAATTGAAACTCAATTATCTAACTTTTCTGCTGCAAGAGATGAGCTCAGTGCTAGATCACATGAACCTTTGAGTGAAGAGGATGTGATGGATCTTTACCCAGGTCATATCATATTGAATAAGCTCGGAGACAGATCACATTTTGGAGAAATTGCGTTAACTCTGAATGTACTAAGGTACGTAATCATCATAATTTAACCATAAATCCTAGAACTGCTACTATTGTTTGTTCGACTGATTGCCATCTCATTAAGTTAAGATCGGCTGCCTATAGAAGAACATTAAGTAATTACATTTGAGCTTTTTTTGATAATTCTAGGGGAGCATCATGAAACAAAACAGAAGGAGAAAATAGACTTGATAAAGAGCATTCCGCTAACATATGGCTGGTCTGAAGAAAATTGTAATGGGATTCTGAGACAAATTAAAGAAGCTAAGTACAAGAGGAACCAGATTATCTATGATATTGGAGATTCAAGTGAGTATATCTACATAATTAAAGAAGGTGAAGTCGAGGTAATATATTTTGAATTTTGCTAAGTTTTATAATAGTTAACAAAAGAAGTTGACTTGAATATAAGAGATGATGACGTTGAGAATACGGTAGACAGAAAGAAGATGGATATCATGATTGAAAAGAACCGAATGATGCATATGAACGCTCTTTGGAAAAAGCAACATGAACAGTCTAAGAGAAGATATGTTAATGTAGCTCTATTAGGACCAAGGCAAAGTTTTGGCGATGAAGAGATCATTAATAATCAGCCAACGAGACATAATAGGGCTGTAGTCAAGAGTTATTCTGCTGAAATTTTTATAATTCCTGCTGTTAAGTTTATTGAAAATGCACCAGATCCCTCCTCTTTCTTTCAAAATCTCAAAAAGAATATAAAGAAAAGCTGGAGAGACACGTTCGCAAATCAGCTGGTTGTTACTTCTGAGAAGAACCAGATCATGTCGAAAATGACTACTTTGGACATCCTCCAAGAACAACAAAAAGACAAAGAAAATGCCACTGTAGCACCTGTGTTCATTCCTATTGCAAACATGAAAGGCGTCAAGAAAATTGAAATAAAGCACTTTAGAACGGCCTCCTTAAGCAATATATACACAACTCCTTTGCCAGACTCTATTCAAAACTCAATAAACCTTTCAAATGTAAGAGGAGTTGTCTATCGCCCACTTGGAGAGGAGACTCCACATACTCACAGGCAAGCAAAAGATGAAAATTCTCCCTTTCCCCAAAGTAAAAGTGATGGCCCAGAAAATCTCGCGGCCTCTCAGCTATCAGTAAACAGGACCAATAGACTCCAATCTGCTTCTACTAATTTCAAATTATCAGAGCCAAAAAGGAGTTCAAGTGTCGTGAACCTGCATCAATCGAACAATTTACTACCGAGGAGCCTTGCTGTTTCCCAGGAGTTGATAAAGATAGGAGATAATTTCCATAAAAAGACTATCTCCCAGTCCCAAGTTAACTCACCCACCTCTAGAAGTACATCTCGATCAAAACTTTCTGGTGGTGACAGACTCTGGGTTTCTAACCTAAAACGATATTCAAAATTGCCATTGAGTATAATTAAAAAATACGGTCCAGCTATTGAAAAAAAGCCTTCTCAGCAACTTCATTCTAATACTAATTCCATAATCTCTTCAATCCCAAATTCTTTACCAGGCTCACTTCCTGGTTCTTTGCCACAATCACTACAAGGAAGTCCACGTGGTTTAGCACAAAGCCAATTTATCAGCTCCAAGATGCTAAATTCGATGCTTAAAGATAGTGAGAGAAAGGATCAATTACTAATGCTACTGGAAAGAGAAAAAGATATATTAGAAAAGCAGACCCTAATAAAGAAGCTAGGGGTCGATAAGCTATTCGAACAGCCTTTAAAGAAAATCCAAAATTCGGAAAATCCTGTAAATTACAAAATTTTAGCCAGAAAGAAAAGCTTACAGCAGGATGAGAATGACATAGCATTCTATAAACCTCAACTTACTGCCTACAATAACGAGAAGAACTTTATGCCAATAAGACCCCCACCCGTGACAGGGCTTCAAGCAGAAAATAAAGGAATGCTTAAGTTGGCTAGAAAAAGGTCTGAAGGAAACCTATTTCAGGAAAACTCTCTTAACTTAACAGGAAGGAGTCTTTTGAAGGCATCTAATTCTTCTAGAACCCTCAGAAAGAAATAATAAAAGCTGACTTCAAATTTTTGGTTTTATGTGCATAATTAGATTTTAACAGAGAGAGAGCATTTTGAGTTACTCAGGACTTTCTCTCCATTTCTGTGTCATTTAAATATCTTGTTTGTTATGATTAACTCCTCTTTTTAGGTAATATTTTCCTAATTTGCATTGTTTTCAGAAAATTTATTGCAATAAAATTAGCTAATAGATTCCTTTTTCAAATGATGGACAAGGAAAAGTATAAGACTAAGCTTTGCACTAGATATCAAAGTAAATTGCATTCATCTATTTAAAAGTACCAGATGGTAAGTGTGAATTCGGAGCAAATTGTTATTTTGCTCATGGCAAAGAAGAATTAAGGATAACTAAGAAGGTACTATTCAATTATTCCCCTTAATTTTTCAGGCCAATCCTACCCCCACTCCAAGTGCCCAAAATGTGTGTTTTTCATTTTTAAGTGAAGGTATCTCTTCACTAGATTGAATAATCATTTATAAGGTAAGTGTAGTCGTGGAGCCAAATGTGTATTCATGCATATCAGACCAGTAAGCGATGTGGAAGATGATTACAAGAAAGAAAAACCTGCTTCCAATAAAAAGATTGAAGTATATAGGGAGTACAATAGCCAAATATTATTAGGAAGAAAAGCATGAGACAAAAAGCGAACCCAATTATCAGAAGAATGAAATCGAGACTCGCAAGAGTAAGGAAGAACAGAAGCAAGAAATAGCATGCTGCTTGGTATGTCGTGAGGCTTATGATGATGAGACTCATTGTCCTCGTATTGTGAAAAATTGTGGACATATTCTATGCGAAAAGTGTATTAAAAAAATAATTGAGGAGAAATGGGGTATCTTTAGTTGTCCTACATGTAGAAGGGAGGTGGAATGTGATGCATTCTCCAATTCTGAATTCCTTAAAAATCATGAGCTCATCTCAATTTTAGAAGTTCATAAACTAGCTCCTAGCTTATATTCAAAAGATACAAGAACCTGCCCTGAGCATAAGAGCATTGCTGAAATTGTTTGCAAAGATTGCATGCTCTTTATCTGCTCGAAGTGCTTCATTATTAAGCATAAATCTCATCAAATCACCCACTTTGATGATATCAAAGAAGATATTTCAAAAAAAGAAAATACCATAAACTTTGAAAAGAAGAGGGTTGAGGATATTCTATCAAAAGTTACAAAGTTTATAGATGATAGCCTAACTGATCTCGAAATCGCCCTCAATAAGAAACTTAGAGAATATTGCGAAGAACTTACGAGGGTCATAACAGAAAGAAAAGACACCCTCGCAAAGGAAATTAGTACATTTCGGGAGACACTGAAGCAGGAACTTTTTAATGAAAGAGAAATCAAGCAGCTTATCCAATATAAGAATGAACTTGATCAAAAAATCAAAACTATCAATGATTATGACATTGACCATATTTTTGAGATCTTATCCCAAGACTTTGACTCGAAAGTAGAAAACTTCAAGTCCATCAATGACCCTGAATTGTTCAAAGACAGGCTGCTTGAGAAAGTTCAAGGGATTGACTTGTTGTATAATCCAAGAATTTCTATTCTGCTAAAAGAATCTATCTCTTTAACAACTGAAATGACCAAGAAACTCGTTTATGATCCTAATTCTCAAACAAAAATTAAGGGTGATGGGAAAATAGAGCTCAACCTATTCAAAGGTTCTCAGTTAGATCTGAATTCTGGAGCCTTCATTCTTGGATTAAACCATAGAGAGCTACAAAACTTTGTAAAAAATACCAGAAAGCATATAGAAGAAAATAATGAGAGAATTCACTATCTTGAAATTGATCTATCAGCTATTAAATCTTTCGAAGAAGAGATCACTGGCCTAGTGGAATCTCTGAGTGCCTTCCAACGACCGAAACATCTTGTTTTGGTTCCTGATGAAAATCGCATATTTGCTGACTCGGGCGTGAAATTATCCTACTTGGAAACACTCTCCATCAACTTAGATGGCTGCAATGAAGAGCACATAAAAGAAATCATTGATCACTTTAATGAAGTGGATGAAGACGAAGCCAAAAGAATGAAAGAGATCTCTCTGAGTCTTCAATACATGTCACTAAAAGAGAGAGTCATGGAAATGCTAGGAAAATGGATTTCAGACTATAAGAAATTGAGGAAGGTAAAAATTAGTTTCGTGAACTCAAATCTTCATGGAAGGGACGGTTTTATCAAGCTCACAAAGAAGTTAGGAGAACTGCCAGCTGTGGAGAAAATTGAGATAGATTTGACTGGGAATAAGAGCATAACTGAAAAAGATATCGCTCATATAACGAATATGATGAAAAAATCTTGTATTGAAGTTTTAATATGATGAATTGTGATATTGAGTAATTTCTTTAGTCTAGCTTTATGAAAAATTATCTAAGAAAATATCCCTAATTATTCGGAAATTCCTCTTTTGTCAAATCGCAATAAAATATATTTTTGAAGATGAACAATCGAGAAAAATCTTCAGATGGCCGTAAAACCGATCGTAAAGGTAGTTTGCACTCTCTGTCATAAATTGATCCCTTAGCTTATAGTGCACATAAAAAGAAATGGAAAAAGCCAAAGAGAAACATTTCTCAAGAAGAAGAAAAAGAAATTGGAATAAATTTATCCCAACAAATATATGAGAAGAAGCCGCTGAGTCCAAAACATGTAATTAGCAAGATATAAAGTCAGTCAATTAAGATAGGAAATTCAAGATGGAGAAGAAACAAAACAAGAGCTTCAACAAGAAAGTTCAGGGCTACAATGCATTATTTGTTATTATGATTTTGACTTTGAAACGCACATGCCAAGAGTGTTCGTTGGCTGTACACATCCTGATACGATTTGTGAGAAATGTATCAAAACTATTTTATTTCAAGAAAATAATTCATATAAATGTCCCATGTGTAACAAGGTTGAGCGTGGTGGATTTGCCGAAGAAGTTTTCCCGAAAGACATCAAGACGATCTTGAAGATGGAAGACAAGAGAGTCAAAGAAAGTATACAAGCCATATGGAAAACGGCTAATATACAAGGCAAATTTGATGATATTTGCAATAAAGCTGAAAACCTCTGCCAACTTTATAAGAATTGTTATATTGGAGGGATCCAAATTGAGAAGCTTCTCAGAGAAATTGAAGAGTTATTGAAGAAAAACGTAGATGAGTTCTATGCTAAAGTAATCGAGCATATTACATCTCAAAGACGTTCAATAGAACAAGAGATAGCAAGCCACATTAAAAATCTTGAAGCTGAATTCTTAGAATTTAAAGAATTTCAGAATAATCTTGCAAACCTAATTTCCGAATTCGGAAAGACCACACCTAATATCTTGATTCAAAGACTATTCAAAGCACTCGATGGCACAAAGATTCATTATTTTGATGATCCTTATGACAAGTTTTACCAGAAATGGAGACATACAGTTTTCAGCCCAAATAATTCATTAACAGAGTTGAGACTAGGAGAATTAGTTGATATCAAGAAGCTTCAGGCAGAAAGTCAAGCAAACAAAGAGATTGAAATTAAAACGGGGCTGACTGTTCAAATCGACACAGACTTAGGGCTGGTTTCACTCCCTCTTACATACAAGACTATTGATATGGCAATAAATTCATTCCAGGATCCTTATATTCAGCAAAGTTGCAATACAATTAATCTCAATTTATCACATTTGCCAACAATTGAATATAAATTTGATTTACTAAGGACCAACCAGTTATCTAAATTCTCGAACCTGAAGGAAGTAAGTTTAACTTGGACCAACCTCGAAAAAGTGAGACAATGTGTGCAAGAATTACAAGGTTTGAATCAACTCGAGAGCTTAAAGTTGGATTTTTTTGCTTCAGAATCATTGGATGATGCATATATCAATAGCTTATCCCAAATCATAGGAAATATAACTACTCTAAAAGCCATAAGCCTTAACCTTTCTAAGAGTTAGAAAATCTCTGATAATTCCGTAGCTGACATTTGCAAAGCTACATTAAATCTTCCGAAGATAAAGTCACTTCTTCTGAACCTAGAAAACTGTAAAAATCTCACAAGCAAATCAATTGAAAGTCTTGTGACTCTAAAACAATGCAAGTCACTACAGAGAATAGTGTTAAATCTCCGGAATTGTTCTGGGCTCCCTCAGAATTATGCTTTGGATCTAAATAACAAGATCGGATCTGTTCTTCGACTGAAAGTTTAAGCAAAATTGCGTGAATGGGTTAATACTTTCTTATTATCGGTTCGGACTCTTTTGAAGTTAGTGTGCTAATAATGATTAGTTATATGACTATTTTTGTCAAAATTTTAATTTGGGTTTTTTAACATCTTGTAATCGATTCTCTTAAATTAATAAATGTGTTAGTTAAAGGAGATTTTTTAGGTGTTTTCAAGTATCCTGAAGACATATCCTTGTCTCGTTGACCTTATAGCCAGCATGCCAGCCCAACTATATTTCTCAAACGATGTAATCATACAAAAAATTCCAGTTATTTAGAATTATTAATTTGTTAGAATGATTATGGGTCTTAGTATTGAAGGACTGGTTAGTTGTTCTTCATCAAATATCAGGCAAATTGTACTGAAGTTGGAAAAGGATGACTTTTATGGGGAAAGATCTTTCCTCGGTCCTACAACAAGACCCTATCTGATTGTTGTTGCTACCTTTACAACTGTGTTGAAACTCTCAAACTATAACTTTGACAAAACTCTTCAGAAATATCCTTCAATCCATGCTGAAATAATTGCCAAGAGTATAGTTATGTTGTCTTCAAATGTAGTAGCACAAGAGAGAATTCACGCTTTGACTGCGGATCATTAAATCTGTAACAATGAAGAAGATGGATTATACTGAGCAGAGAGCAGGTCTAACTGGGGATCAAGTACATGAAAAATACTTACTCCACGATTATTAATTAATTTTGAAACTTCGCTCGATGAGGTTAGATTAAATAGACAAGCAATTCTAAATCCAAACGATTCCCCAACCAGGCCAAAAGCATTTGACGCTAAGAAGATTAATTTAGCTATAGATTCTGACACAGAGCTAGGTGGTATAGTCCAAGAAATCAAATTAAATTGTTAGATGAAAATTTCCTCTCCAAAGAAGAAATCAAAGAAGCTGATGAATTAGTTGAGGGTGATAAGGTGATAAATACCCAAAGCTATCCTAACAAGATCTCACTAAGACCGATTTCCCAGAAACATGAGAGAGTCGAATGATAATTGGAACAAAAGGGCTTTGTCAAAAAACCACGACTTTACCACAAAATGGGGAGTCAATGTAAATTAAGAGTTTATAAATCTTGGGTTAGAGATAGCTAAACTTTTTGGTTTTATCTAAAAACCTTATTACTCTATTTTCTTTTGCTTATTGATATTTACTTACAACTACAATTCTTTCTTATATATACTCCAAGAAAAACCAAAATGGCGGTCAGAGAGCTAAGCAAAAGGGCCCATGCATCTAAGGAAAACTGTTGATAGATTGTTTATTAAAGAATTACTATTAAATTAGGAAACTTGAAAATATAATAGGTGTTAACTTTATTTACTTTTAGTTAGGACACTTGGTTCTAGTAATCGATTTTTTATGTCAGAGAGCCGACAAAGAGCAACCCAAAGTAACAACTACCCTTAAATTATTGCTTATTTACAGATATCGCAAGTGAAACTCTGTACTCACTTCAAACAGAAAGCAAACATAAACAAAAAGGATCAAAATTTAAAAGTTACGGCCTAGAGAAGCTTGACGCAACCACTAGTCTGGTTTGGTCCATTCTAGTCTTCATTTTAAATCTATATACACTCTTCTCTGTTATTTTCTGGATCAGTGTGGATGGCCTTCCTACAGGAAATGGACTATATCTGGAACTATTGATTGAAATTTTGCTGCTAACAGAGATTATCCTCAGAATGTGCTTTAAGTTGAACAACAAACTCCTTTTTTCAAATATAAACCTTTATCATAACAATAAGCACGATGGGTCTTGGAGAATATGGATAGTATTAATTGCGTCAATTCCACAGCTGACCCTTTTCAAATTCTTAAATAACTTCGTCTCTTTGGATAGCAATAATGAGCTATACTCCTTCTTGTTAGCTATCAAGCTTCTAAGGAGTTTTGAAATCATAAGATTTATAGAGAGAGTAGAAGAAAAATTATTTTACAAAACTACGAAAGCTTTGATATCAATGAACTTGATCTATAACATTTTCCTGGTCATTCTTATTACACATCTATCTTCAACAGCTTTTCTATTTGTTGAAAAGACCCATAGATTCAGTACAGGTCCTGAGGCATACTCCAAGAACCCATTGAATCCATTTCGTGAAGGTAATGCGATCTTTAGTGTCCTCATTAACTTAATAGAAATTTCTTATTTCCAAAGAAATAACTTGACAGAAGCCCCAAATGACGTGAAATATGTAGATGCCATAGTTATCTCAACTACTACCTTGGCAGGATGTAGCTATGGAGATGTATCTCCAAGAAGCTTTAATGAGATTATTTGGTCATTAATAATATTTCTGGTCGGTGCTCTCATTCTAGCTAAAGTTTTTGGTGACTTTGCTGCACTCATGCACCTGCTTGCCATTGAGAATACTCAAAAAAAGTAATTTATCTAATTGTTAATAAAATTTTCAAGGAACAAATTTGAACAAGCTCAAAAGTTTTGTAAATTGAATAATATTTCGGATGACATTTGGGAGAAGATTGTAGGATATTATAATATGGAAGATTCGATATCTCTGCCGGGTAAGTAATAGATAGAAATTCTCATAGAAAAATAGTAAAAAATCATGACATTATCCAAACTCTACCCTTCTCTATCCAAACGGAGACAAACCTTTACTTATTAAAAAACCTAATCACTCGAGTCAACATGTTCAATTTTTCAACCCCTAACTTCATTATTGCCATATCAAGAAAATTAAAGCCTTTGTTATGCATGCCAGGTGATACTATTATTCATATGGGAGAGATTGCCTCTGAAATGTTCTTCATTCAACGTGGGGAAGTTCAAGTCTTGGCAACTGATGAGAAAACTCCGATAGCCTTATTAAGAGAGGGTGCATTTTTTGGAGAAATTGGATTAATTCTCACTGCCCGAAGAACAGTCACTGTAAGAGCTACTAAGTTAACCTTACTTCAAGTTTTATCAAGAGACGATTTTGAGGAGCTTAGCTCTGTATTTAGAGGAGAATATAACTATATAAAAAAGGTTGCGAAGCAAAGGGTCAAGATAAAGGATCCTGAAGACTTAAAGGTGGACCAAACAGAAAAAGTTGATATAGAATCCAGAAGAGCATCAAAGTCGACCTACTCTGTTATCTCCAAATTACTGACTCAAGTCCGCAGGCTTAGTAGAAGTGTATCAGGTGTAGAGGAGCTATTCAGAAGACCGAGAATAACTAGAGTAAGAGACAAGAGGAAACTAAGAAAGGACTCGCTTGTCCCCAGTGTTATCAAGAAGTATATGGCTGAAGAGCAGAAATTTGACAGTATGGTCTTAGACAATGAAATGTCTCTGGATCATCCAGAAGAATCCTCTTTTGTCATTATGCCTCTCTCAAAGTAAAGAATATCCTTCATTATTCAATTTCAGATTTTATCGACACTGGATGTATATACTGGGAATTGCAGTCATCTATAATTTGATATATATTCCTTACTCGCTGGCATTTGATTTTGAAGCCCAAGAAGGAGGTGTGCTATGGGTTGATATCATAATAATATTGATTTACTTTTTGGATATAGTAGTCAATGCCAACACTGCTATCCTAAATAAGTAAGAAACGTTCAACTTTTTTAAAAATGATAGTGGTGAATATGTGAAAGATAAGGAAGTCATCAGATACCAGTACTTTTTGAGATCCTTTGTATTTGATCTTCTTGCATTCCTGCCCATAGACTATATTGTCTATGCTTTGGATCTTGATTCCAAGTACGTGGCTTGGAGTAGGGTAGGATGACTATTTTCCCATCATGACTATGTTAGTTGCATCGACTGGTCAAACTTATCAGAATGTCCAAGCTTGTTAAAGCTATTATTGAACAGGCTGAAAACGGATCTCCTGTTTTGAAGGCGGGAGTACTGATGATTATCTTTATTCTATTGAATCACTGGTGCGCTTGCATAATGCATTACATTTCAGAGGATGAAAGGATAAAAGGGAATAAACCGAACTTTGTAAGTGATACCTTTGCATTACTAACATTATAAGTATACACTTTACTCCAATTTATCGTTAGATGAAAAGCCGCTCCATGAGCAAGTCCATTATTTAAAATATTTAAACTTTATTTATTGGGCTTTCTCTACTAGTAGTGGAGCGGCATTTGGAGACGTTTTAGCAGGGACTAAATCAGAGAAAGTGTTTCAAGCAATTACTTTAATATGCTGCAAAATGTTCTTTGCTTTCATCGCAGCTGAAGTTACTAACATTGTGTCCTCTGTGAAGATTGCATATACTGAAAATGTTGATAAGATCCAAACTTATGAAAAATGGATGGAGAACATGAAGCTTCCTCATGAGATAAAAGAAAGAGTCCGAGCCTTTCATGAGTTGAAATGGAAAAAATTCAAAGGTTTGGACGAAAATCAGATTTTAAGCGACTTGCCCAAGACCCTTAGAGAAAAAATTAGTGTCTTTTTATTAAAGAACATGATTCAGAGTTCAGACATCTTTGCTTCTTTTTTAGATAAGGGCTTTATGATGAGTTTTATCAAAAGGCTGAAATTTCAGATTATCAATGCACAAGAATATGTCTTTAGAAAGGGAGATATAGCTGAAGAACTCTATTTCATTGTTGAAGGTGAGGTTGTTGTCTATGACTTAGACGAGATGACAATCATTGTCACTCTGAAGAAAAATTCAGTCTTTGGAGAAATGGGAGTTATTGACCTTAAAGCCGGTACAAGATCCAGATCCATCAAAACCGTTACAGATGTATCCCTTGCTGTCATGAGCCTGGATGATTTCAGAGAAATCTGCAATGAATATCCGGCTGTGTATCGTGCTATCCATAACAAAGTACAAGAGAGGACTATGCAAAATAAAGAAAGAGAAAGGAAGAATAAAGAGTTAGATCCTGTTCGTGCCAGTGCTAACTCAGAAAGAAGATCTGAAATAGAATCTCCTCGTCTCCTCATGAAGGAGGGATCCGGATATGAAGATAGTGATGTATCAACATTAAGAATGCAAAGAGAATTTTCCAGTGAGTCTGCAGGATTGCAACTACAAAAACGCAAAAGCGGCTTCCTCTTAGAAAAAACGGTCCAAGAACAAGATATACCAAGATTTACAACCTTTGCAAAAGAAGACGACCTGAACACATCTAGAAGAATGGAGGGTCAAAACTCTGACAGAGATGGGATGAGTAGTAAAAGAATTGAGGGTCCAAATTCCTTTAGAGATGCAGATACTTCAATGGATCCATTAGTTCAACTTGAGAGAATGTTTAAAGATAACCAAGCAATGACAAACAGGCCATTAGATAATAGTGAGAATCAATCAGCTGTAGCTGATTCTAACAGGGGATTCACTTTCAATAATTTTGAAGATGGGAATAGTCAACAAGATATTCCTCATCCAAGGAGAGGTAAGATGGTGGCAGCCATAGATATACAGGAAGAAAGTGAGTACAACAGAGGTACTAAGAAGAAAAGCTCACTATTCGCAAGACAGCTTCAAATTGATACCAAATTGGATAAATTCAGTGAATCCGGGCCAGACAGACCAGGCCTTAACAAAGTCATTTGCAAAAGTTCAGACACTGAAAAAGCAAGTTCTTCAAGAAATTCTATTCTCTATGACGAAGGAGAGAACAACAAAATCATATCAGCCTTGAGGCGCCAACTTGAAACCATAAATATGGTGCTCAACCGGCTTGGAAATCAAAAGATTTACAGGAAATTTAGCAATATTTTTCAAAAAATTCGGGATGCCCTTATGAATGTCATCGTTTTATACAACTTCATCTTCCTTACAATTCACATTTCATTCAAAAAAAAGTCATTCACAGGAGGATATTATGCCATGGAAATCATCTCTATCTCTATCTTTGCTACTGATGGTCTGACAAAACTTTTGGATGCATGTGCAGAAAGAGTCAAGTAAGTTTACCCCTGCCTTTGTAATTGAATTAGGGACAAAGCAAATGGCAATCAGAAGAATGGTGATTGGAAAATATTTTTCAATCTTGTAGCAGATATTTTAGTGACAATTCCTTTTGCCTTGATACTTGAGAAGGCTGAGATAGCTAACAGATTCACTAACGTTTTTCTAATCATCCTCCAGGTGTTAAGAATTTTCTGTATCAGAGCATTATTTTGGTTCTTTCGATCCAGATTCTTCAAGAAGAGGGCTGGGCTTGCAAATATTCTAGCATCTATTTACAGCTATCTCTTGATTAATCATCTGACCTCATGTATTTTGATCTTATTAGGATTGAATGGAGACGTATCTCGCAATTGGATGTCAAGGATTCCAGCTCCATTCTTCAATTGGCCAAATATAAAACCAACTATTCTTCCAAGGGAATGGGAAATATATGTTTCAGCCTCGTATTGGAGCTATGTCACAACTTCTCATCTCGGTGTTGGCGATATCACTGCTGTTACTCCTGAAGAAAAGGTATATGCAACCATTGTGATATGCCTTGGAGCTTTCATTTATGCATTTTTATTCGGAAATCTTGCCTCTTTAGTAGAAGATGCTATTCCGGCCTTTCAAAAGAGATTTGAAAGCAATTATAGGTATGTCCTTCAGCTAATCAAGAGTAATTTCCCCCAATATGAAGAAAAGATTCATGTAAGATATTTTAAATCGAAACTGATTCATTAGAAATATTATCAATATCTCTGGGAGTCAAACAAAGGATTTGAAGAAAGGGAACTACTTGATGAACTTCCGACCTGCCTTCATATTGATATTCAGCTCAACAGATACGAAGAAGCGATTTCAATGTCTCCATTTTTCAGAGAAGGAGATATGATCAATCTCAATATTGTGAGTTATTTCTTTAAGAAATGCAGTTATATGATTGCTCTCCCAGATGATCAATTATTAACAATTGGACAACCAACTGACAATGTTTACTTCATTTTAGAGGGAGAAGTAGAAGGAATCAATTTGACTAAGACGAAATACATCAAACTTACATCAGGACACTTTTTCGGAGGTTATATTCCCCTGTTCCATACAATGTATGACTATAAAGCCACGTAAGTTGTTTATGAAAGTCTTAATTTTATAGGAAAACCACCAAATTGGCCATACTCGATGGAAAATCTTTTGATTTTCTTTCTCAGGCCTATCCAGAATGGGTTGAATATATTAGAAGCCAAAACAAGGTTTATAAGATTATCAAAAGATATCAGGCAAAATTTAAAAAGCGCTTCAATATATCCGATTCCTTCCTTAAAAACGATAAAAGTGTGGCTACGAAGAAAGCAAAAAAAAAGCACATGCCCTCAAGTAACAAGGTTTTTGAAAAGAATAACCGTTAGAAATTGTAACCAGAAGAAAAATCACTGTTAGGAAGGACAAAGAAGCCTACTTAAGATCCAAGAAGTTCTGGCTCTATCCAAATTCTACCCCACGAATTCTTGTTGAAATATTACATCTCCTAAAGATTGCCTACACAGCCTTTGCTATTCCAATTCTAGTAGGATTCAAATTGAAATTACAGGGACTATGGCTTGTTATGGAAATTTTTTGTATGGTTGAAGCCGTATTTTATTCTCTGGTTCAGCTCAGAATTGCACAATACGAGGAGGGAGTCCTGACACTTAAGCTTAAAACTCTTATCAAGTTATACTTTGAAAGAGGATTTCTGGTCGAGATTATTGGTCTGATACCCCTTAATTTAATTACAGGTAAGAGATTTAAATCTTTGATTTATTATGTAGGGTTGTGCAACATTGAGGATCCGATAGTTTTGATATCCATATTAAGGCTGAATAGAATAATCTTATTAACAAGAGTCAATGGAATTTTAGCATTGGTCACAACAAAATATCCAAAAATAATGAAATTTATTTCAGTCTTGAAGCCTCTGGGATTCCTCTTTTTCATTTGGCATCTGACTTCCTGTATGTGGATGTGGTTCAATTTAGCAGTAGCTTGAATTTTTCCTTTTTTATAAGACTTTTAGATCGAGCCTACTCTAGATGTCGACCATTCTTGGTTAAAATTCCTAGAATTGGATCATAAGTCAGTCCTTCGCCAATATATCTACTGCCTACACTTCATCATGAATATTGCAACAACGACCGGTTTCCCAGAACAAATTATTTACAACACATATGAAAGAATTGTTTTTATGATTATCATCTACATTGGCAATGGTCTGTTTCTTCTTGGGTTTGGTATGATGGCTGCAAGCTCTAAGACATTGCCAGAAAAATATGAGAAACTCTTCGGTACTGTCAGGTAAATTGTCGAATTCATAATACAACCTGAATAGAAAGGTTGAAGGCCTCTTTAATGGCAAACCTCCGCAAAAACTAAAAACTAAACTTGAGATGTACTACTCTTACATTGTCGAAAGCCAGGACGAAAACGGAATTAATGTTAAGAGCCTTGAAAATCTAGTTCCTCAAACTCTGGTATGAAGTGATTTTGAGCTCTAAATTACATTTTAGCTTAAAGAAATTATTTTCGGATTTTCCACAACAATCACTCAATATCCTGTCTTCCAAGACCTTAAATCAAAGGGATTTCTCATAGATCTGATATCTAGTATGACTCATTCGCTTTATCTCCCTGATGATTATGTTGTTCAAAAAGTATTACAATATAGCATTATAATAACTAAATAGGACGACTATGGAGTAGATATGTTTTTCATTACTGAGGGATTGCTACATTGTTATTCTCAAAATCAAAGGCAGATAATCTTAAAACTTGAGAAAGATGATTTCTTTGGAGAAAGAGCTCTGCTAGGATTGACCAGAAGACCCTATCCAATAGTTGCTGCAACTTTCACCAACTTGGTCAGGCTCTCTAGGAAGAATTTCGAAGATATTTTGAAGAAATATTCTTCATGTAGAACAGAAATAATAGTTAAAAGTAGCTACTTTAAAGCAAAATTTTATGTTATAGTGAGAAAAAGAATAAAACAATTAACTGCAGAAGACGATGAACCTTTGAGTGCAGAAAACTTAGGACACTTAGGAAGAAGGAATGCTATAAGCCTTGGTAGTGGGAAGTTGTTACAGAAAGAAAAATTTCTATTCCATAAACTGTTAATTAACTTGGAACACCCTCTCGAAGAAGTTGATTTGAATACAGAGCCAGGAACCATAGATTTAGAACAGGAGAAAGAGCCTCTGATCCTAAAACAAAAAGCATTTGAGGTTAGAAAAATTAAGGTTGCTATAGGTTCGGACTCTGAATTGACAGGTTTATTTTTAAGTTATTTAATTAATTCGAACAGATTCTGATTTAGATAATGAAGACGTAAAAGAATATGAAGAATTCGTAGAAGGAGACGAATTGATAGATCTAGAAGGCCACAATAATAAGACCTCATTGAGAACAGCCAGTCAGAAGAATGAAAGGAGGTTTAGTCGTATTGTGCTCGGTGCAGAAAAAGCCGTCTCAAAACACATGGGAGTAACTATTAAGTGGGGCGTCAATCTCAATTAGCCATTTCCCTTTTACTAGATTTGAACGCTATTTTTTCTATGATTATTGGATGATTCTGCAAACTCTTTGATTGATTGATGTACATTTTGTTCTTGCATATTCTGAATTATAACAATGCTTCAGTGATCTAATGATTTTTCTCTCAACCATGGTTTCATATATATTTCTCGATCTAAAAGTTAGCTTGATGCTTGGTTGAGACTTTGTCTGTGCAAAGAGAGAACAGAAACAAGTAACTGAATTTTATAGATTTTAATGAATTCAAATCATTGATTTAAGGAATCAGAGTGCTCTATCTAGCTCCTTTTTGAGCAGTTTCCTCTTAATATGCCCTGAAAGTTTTAGACTGACAGATCTCAATCTTTACTTAATCATCCAATAAGTTTAGATAACAGAAAAATGTAGAGTAAGAGAGTATAACCACAGACAGATTTTCCTATTTTTAACTTGGGGGCATATTAGCATGCGTTAATGAGAAAAGGCACTAATTTGATTTTTTTACTATTTAAACAGATCAATAGCCGAGATAAATTTTACAGCAAGTATGAGGCAGCTTCTCCGAAACAACTCAAAGTTATTGAAAAGAAATTATCTAGATGGGAAAGGAGAAGAGGAAAATCACGACATCTTCAGAGACAGAACATGGATTTCTCTTATTTGGTCTACTTTGGTCTTTTTCTTTAATAACTATACTCTTTTTACTGTTATCTACTGGATAAGCATAGCTGAGATGCCAACCTGTTTTACAACGTTCTTGAGCCTAGCTTGTGAGACCTTACTTTTAGTAGATATTCTTCTAAGAGTCATGATAAGGTGCTTTTCAAAAGAATTTTATGATGGATTGAATTTAATACACACAACGAAGCAAGATGATTGGAAACTTCTTACTCTACTAGTCGTAGGCTCAGCACCCATATTGATAATATACCAAGGAGTCAATAATAGCTCGGAGAATAGTCAACAAATTTTTTCAAGACTAATGGCTCTCAAGCTTTTAAGATGTTTTGAAATTCTTCGAGCCCTTGCGAGAACAGAGGAGATCCTATTCTATAGGAGGTTCAAAACACTTGTCCTAGTGAAATTTATAAAAAATATCATGTACGTTCTCTTCATAACTCATTTGACCACCTGTGGATGGTTGCTTGTTGAAGAGACTCATGGAAACCAGAAGCTCCTCCATGGATATAGTGAACTCAACCCCTACAAAGATAGTAAAGGAGTCATATCGTTTATTGACTTTTAGATATTCCATATTTTCAGAGAATGAATATGGTTAATGCACCAAATCTTGAAAAATATGCTGATTCACTAATTTGGGCTGTAAGTACTATGACAGGCTGTAGCTTTGGTGACGTTACTCCCAGAACCTTGAACGAAATCATTCTTTCTTTGCTGACATTTCTAATTGGTATGATTGTTCTGGCAAAGACTTTTTCTGACTTTGCCTCTTTGAAATTTTTGCTTGATGAAGAAAAAACCCAAAAGAAGTAAGATCTTTAATAAATCAGACCTCATGTGAATAGGAAAAAATTACAGCGTGCTCTTAAGTTCTGTGAGATCATGGAGCTTCCTCTAGAAATGCAAAATAAAATCAGATTCTATTACAATCTTGATAAGGAGACATATCAACCAGGTATAGAGTATATTCTCTCTTTGTTAACGAATAGGCAACTATGTTTCAGCTGTTTATGGATTGCCAAAATCTTTACACACAGAAATAGTCTTATCACTGAACAAGGATATGATTACCAAAATCAATATGTTCAATTTTGGATCTCCCTCATTCATCCTCTCTATTGTTCGCTATCTTTATCCCAAAATTGCCACACCAGGAGATTTTGTAATCAAAGAAGGTGAATTTGCAGACGAAATTTTCTTTATCAAAAGTGGACAAGTTGAGGTCCTTGCCACAGACAAAAGAACAAGAATTGCAATTTTAAAAGACGGGGCATATTTTGGTGAAATTGGAGCCTTGATTACTGGAACAAGATCTGTGAGTGTTAGAGCTCTAACAGTCTGCGAATTTCAAGTTATAAAGAAAAAGGACTTTGAACGCTTGATGGAAGAATATCCTACACAAGCGGAACTCTTGAAGAAAGTAGCTCTTCAAAGATTGAAGGTGAGAACACTCGAAGATTTAGGAAAGGCAAACGACCCTAATTCTCTTTCAAGAGCAAAATCAGACGTATCTGATAAGTCAGATAGAATTATTGGGATAGATATCATCCAAGATTCTGATTCTATTGATGAGGGGAAGTCAACAGGATATATTTCTATGCAGTTCTCTAAATGCTGGGACCTGATAAGAAAGAAACTCAAGCCATTTGTTTCTAGTAATGATGAAATCTGTCACGAAGATGTACCAGGACTTGTCGTTGTTCCTTTTTCTCTTTTCTCCAATTTGTGGACAGCACTCTTGATGATAAGTGTCATGTATAATCTGGTTCTTTTCCCCTACGATATCACCTTCGGAAGTCTTTATCCTAACTGTGATGCCCATGTGGTAGGATTTGAGATCTTTAATGGAATGGTCTATTTCCTAGACATCATAATTCATGCAAATACTGTTATCAAAGTTAGGGATTCATATATTACAAGCAAGCATTTCCTTCATCAAAAATATCTCAATAATGGCTTCTTGGTGGACCTTCTTGCCTTTATTCCACTTGATCATATCTTTATTGGGCTCAACTTAGGATGTTCCTACGCATATTGGATCAGAGTAAATGATATTTGATTTGTTTTCTAACTATTAGTTACTCAGATTTCTAAAGCTCCCTAGATTAGTGAGATTGGTTTATCAACTTTTGGAAACAAGCGAAAAGAGATATAGAATCTTTATGTTTTCAATGATGATTCTGGTCCATCTCTTCCTTAACCATGTTGCCGCTTGCATTATGTATTATATTGCAAAAGGAGAATTCCTCATGGGAAGATCCAGTTCAGGTCTGGATATGGTAGGTTTATCATTTACAGATGATAATATTGATAGTTCCTCAAGCTAACATTCACAAGCATCACTGAGACTCCAATCCATACGCAAACTCCTTATGTGAAATATGTTAATTTCATTTATTGGGCCTTGAATTCCAGTTCTTCTGGGGCATACGGCGACATTGGAGGTGTAACTCCGAAGGAAAAGATCTTTCAAGCTGCCACTATGTTGGTGTTCAGAGTTTATTTTGCATTTATTGCTGCAGAGGCTGCTAATATAGTCTCTACTGCCTATGAATCCTACTCGGAAAATTTGGAAAAGGTAAGATAGATGATTCTTATAAGTAAATTCTTTTAGGAAAAAATGTATGAAAGATGGATGTCACACGTCAAGCTACCAGCCTTGGTCATTGATCGCGTCAGACGCTATAATAAGTATATCTCCAATAAGTATCATGGTCTCGATGAGAACCAGATTCTTGATGATTTGCCAGATAGTATTCGATCTGAAGTTCTTGAATATTTACTACATGAGTATGCTTAATCAATTGAAAAAATTATTAATTTTTAGAATGCTGGAGAATGTTGGGATATTTCCAAAGGAGGAGGTTGGACTATATGCTAACCTTGTGAAGAGGTTCCATTTCTTGGTAATAAACAAGGGAGAGTATGTATTTAAAGCTGGGGAAACCGCAGAAGAAATATATTTCGTTCTTGAAGGAAGGATTGTTATCCTTAATGAAGAAGAGAATAAGTTGTATGCCAGGCTTAAGAAAAATGATTTCTTTGGAGAAATGGCAATTATTACAGGCCAAACAAGCATAAGAACAGTACCTATTAGAACTTCAGAAGTTTTATTCTATTAGAAATCTGCAAAAGTAGCCTCAGACTGCACTCTAGCAGTTTTAAAGCTTCAAGATATCAAAGAAATGTGGGAGAAATATCCCAGTGTCAAGCAAAAGGTAACAAGAATGTTAATCATCTAATCTTGTTAATAGATGAATGAGAAAGCACAAAAGAGAAAGAAGCAAAATGACAGAAAGAATTTGCATAGGACTAATAGTTCTGAAATTTTACAAGAACTCTACGACGATGAGGATTTTATAGATGAAAAGTCTAAGTCAAGGAAATCCTTAAAATCAGCTAAATCTATAAAATCTCTAAAGTCATTAAAGTCACTTGGCAATCTGAATCTCAGTATCAATCCAAGCCCCATAATGATTCCAGGAAACAATGACAATCCGAACACCAAGAAAGCTTTGGGGACTATTAAATCAGTTAAATCTGTGATGAAAATTCCCAAATCGAACACTTCTTTTAACTCTTTTACCAAAGAGCTTATGAACCTTGCCAGAGGTGAAAGCATTAAGGACTCAAAAGGCTCTCTGTCTTTAACTCGCCCCTTTGATTTTTCAACCATTAACAAGAGCAAAAGCCTAAGGAAAATTCCTACTCTCGAACTGTCAGCCATTCCAAATACTAATAGAGGAAGTGAGCCCAGTAGATCTCTCCAAAGGGAGCTCAAATATCTATATGATGGCTTAGATGGCAAACTCACGCCTGACCAAGAGCATCGCTTTAAGAAATCACAAATGGAAGAATTAGCACAATTAACTGAAGCTGACAGAGAAGATGAAGAAGATCTGAAGAAAATGAATGAATCCTTTCTTTTATCAAGAGATCATTTTGTTGAAAGTAATGATAAAATCCCTAGACCTCTCAAACACTTGTTTGCTTGCATAAAACATCTAGTGGAATACATTGAGGTACAATTTAGAAAGACGCGTGCTGTGCTTCTAAACATTTGTTTGCTCTATAATGTCTTCTGGTCACCCTACAACTTAGCCTTCAAGAATGTAGTCCACTCTGGAGGTATCCTGGTCATGGAAATTATCACAATAATAATCCTTTTCATGCATTTTTTGGTTGATTTAAAAGATTACAGGAAAGAAAAGAAAAAGATGCTTCAAATTTTAGCTGAGAAGAGCATTCCTTCAGCTGTCTTTCTTGAAGAAGAGGATAAACGAAAAGCTTCGAAGGCCAACAGTGTGACTCTCAAAACTGTCATTTGGGATTTCTTATACCTTATCCCATTTTCTCTTATTCTAGAGCTAGCGGATGTTAAAGCTCGATTTTCTAATATTTTTCTCATACTACTTCAGTTTCTGAGACTCTTTTCCATTGACAGAATCACCTGGATATTCAATCTCGAAGTCTTCAAGAGAAGATATGCACTGGGAAATATCTTGATGATCATCTATGCTTACATTATTATCAACCACTTCTGTGCCTGCATTCTCATTATGATCGGCAATACTGTAGAAGATTTTAACAAAACTTGGCTCGCAAAATTACCAGCTCCACAATTTGATTATCCTCGCAACCTTCGAACCAGCTTGGACTTAACAAACTGGACAATTTATCTTGGAGCTTCTTACTGGGCTTATGTAACGACTTCCCATGTCGGTAAGGTAATCCATTAATTTTGCCTTAGACATTAGGTGTCGGAGATATAACAGGTGTAAATACAGTCGAAAAGATTTATTCCTCAATAGTTATCTTCAGTTCGACATTTTTCTATGCTATTCTGTTCGGTAACTTAGCCTCTATGGTAGATGACCTCACACCAAAATTTCAAAAAGAATTCCAAAAGAGATATAGACAGGTATTAGAATATGCTAAAAACAGCAAATTGGACTCCTTCATCAACAAAATCCATCAGTATTATAACTATATCTGGCAAAACAATAAAGGGATCGATGAGAATCAGATTTTAAAATCCTTGCCCAATTCCATTAAATATGACATCTTCATGATAAGATATAATAATGTGATCCAGAGCTCTCGATTCTTTAAAGATGATAAAAATCAGCTAGACCAAAATATCTTCTACTCATTCTGCAAGAAATTCAAATACCAAATCTTCATGCCAGACGATATCATCCTTACAGCAGGACAAGAAGACAATACTGTATATTTAATATTAGAAGGCGAAGTCGAAATTCAAGATATTACTACTGGAACCATGCCAAAACTAGAATCTGGACAGTACTTTGGAGGAATTGTTCCTAACATACCACAATTGTATACTGTGAAGGCTCTGTAAAATTTCAAATTTGTTAACTCATATTTTAGGAAAGTAACGAAGACTGCTGTTATCGATCAGAAGAATTATACTGAACTAAGAGAAGCCTATCCCGAGTGGGCTAAGGCTCTTCTTAAGCATGAGAAGATATACAAAATTGCCTTGAGGTTCAAGGAAAATATTGCTAAGGTTTCCAAGGAGAAGAAAGCGTCAAAAAAAGTACAATTCCACCAAAAACATCTTTTGAAAGTGAAAACAAATCTCCGTGATATGGACGATAAAATCAAATCTAACAAAACAGAAAGCTCAGATAAGAGTTCCTCTGGATATTACCTTGTAGTTCCCAATGAAGGAAAAAAAGATCAAATAACAGAGCCTATTCAAGAAGAGAGCCGAGAAGAATTTTCTCCTTCACTACCAAAAGTTCAAAAAAAAAATAACTTAGAGCAAGAACTAAATGAACTGATAACCCCAACTAAGCCAACACCTCTAGACCTAAACAAGAAATTATCTCCAAAAGATTTCACCCTAACTAAAGACGTTGACTCACCTGCTAAAGGATCTGATATTCCCAGCTCTGTGATTGGCCATATAGATTCAGTCTTTGGAAAGAATCTTTCAGAATCCAACCAAAACACCCCGATCAGAGCCAGAGGTATCTCTGGTGAAGACAAATTAAAATCCCCTCCATTGAAGAATAGCCCAATCACAATGCCCGACAGAGAGCCATTAAAGAAGTCGAACTTCGTTCAAGGAAGCAGGTCTTCACCATCAGGAAGTAAAGTAGATAAGAAGAGTCAAAAAGATTCTGTTCGTGACTCAGTTGTTGTGACTCCTACAAAACTGACCAATCTCAAGAGATTCAGTCTCTTGGGAGATTCCTTGGGTGTACAATCACCGACACTTGTTGACAGAAGATCAAGTGTAATGTCTCCATTTATTAAAGATGGAGACCAGCCTTCCATGCTTCCTTCCTTTATGCTAGATCCTGAGGATTCTAAAACAATTATGCCTGAAGAAAGAAACACAAAAAAACATAAATCTATTCTAATGAAAAAGAAAACAATTCGTCCAAAAAGTAATAAATCTTATTAATTATTAATTTCAATAGATGTCGTGACAAAGCTCGCTGAATTACTGCTGCTTAAGAAAAAGCTGGAGCTAGAAAAGAGACTTCGGTACTATATCCATCCTGACTCCAAATGGAAAATGCTTTATGAGCTGCTTCACACTTTGGTCATCATATATTCAATCTTTACGATTCCTCTCATTGTTGGATTTGAAGTAGAACTCAATACACCTCTTTTGGTCATTGAAGTGATCATTTTAATGGAACAGATCACATATCCAATCCTTCAACTTAGAACCCCTCAATATGCTTATGGTATCCTCACCTTAGATTTCAAAATATTACTACAAACCCTAATAGAAAAGGGCCTGATTATCGAGCTTATCTCACTTCTCCCACTAAACCTTATATTTGGTATATTTTTACTTTATTTCATAACATTTCAGGAGCTCTAGAACTAAATAGACCTAGATATATTTTTGATGTTTTGAGGATGAATAGAGTACTATTGATCAAAAGATTGCAACCTCAATTATCTCTATTTAGCTCTCAATATCCCAAACTTACTCGCCTGGTCAACTTGATAAAACCTATTTTGTTCTTAGCTTTTGTTTGGCATTTCGCTTCATGTCTTTGGAGCTGGCTCGACTTGGTATTTTTCTAATTATTCCCCTAATAACTACTAGTTCAACGACTATGAGACTGAAGAATTGTATTGGTACAAAGTTTTGGATCTATATACAGCTCCTCTGTGGCAGAGATACATCTATTCTTTACTTTTCACTATGAATATTGCTACCACAACTGGCTATCCTGAAATGATCATTTATAACGACTACGAAAGACTCCTCTTTATTATTTTCATCTATATTGGAGATGCCTTGTTCGCTTTAGCATTTGGTCTGTTTGCTGCTAACTCAACAACCCTCCCTGAGAAATACGATTATGTATTCGAAAGACTCAGAAAAATGGACTCAATAACAACAGGGGTGAAGATAAAGCCTCAGCTGAGGTCTAAATTAGAAAAATATTTTGCCTACATTGTCGAGACTAGAAATTACAACAATTCTTGTCTGGAAATTCTTGATGGCTTGCTACCTCCCAGCACAGTAATGAAAGAAAATATTTTTTCTAATATTCTAGCTAAAAGAAATGAGTTATCAGCAAATTAGTGTTATTAACAACTTCCCATTAATTCAGCAGCTTTCATCTAATAAAGTCCTCGCAAATGAGATCGTGCAAATCCTGGAACAAGCAATTTACTTACCTCATGACTACATCGTCCATAGAGTAAGTCAACCTAATAGTTTTTGAACTTTTAGAATGACTTAGGAAGAGAGATGTACTTTATTGTGGAAGGCACCGTACATATGCTATCGCCTAATGAAAAACATGTTATATGTGTATTAGAAAAAGGAAGCTATTTTGGAGAATTTGGAGTTTATACCACTACAAGAAGATTAAGCACCTTTGTATCTCATACTTTTTCCTTGATATACATTCTCCACAAAGAAAAATTCCAGGCAGTCCTTAAGAACTTCCCACATGTGGACTTTGACTTCAAAATTTATGGTATATTCATCCAATTTAGTATTCACCAGATAGCCACCAAGCGATTAGAGGTGTATGACTCAGGATCTAGGAAAAGGGCTTTGAAACAAGCTAAAATGTTTTTAAAGAGTGTAACAATGCGTTCAATTGCAAGACAGAAGAGTTTTAAAGATGTTCCGGGACTACTTAAAGCTGCTGAAATGCCTTTATATCTTCTTAGAGGTAAATATGTCAAGAAGAAGACCGGAGAATCCACTCCTGGCAATAACGCATTCAATCTCCGTGGATTCGATTCGTTTAAGGCAGAAGAAGATGAGAAGAGTAACAGAGTGAAAAGAAATATTTATTTGATAGAACATGATGAAAATAATAATTCTCTTGATACAAGTTTAGAAGACCTTGTTGAAGAAGGAGAACTTGAAAACATAGACGCTGACTCCAAGAAGACAAGCTTCAGGGTCAGAACTAAACTAAGAGAAAGAAGAATGAGTAGACTCAAGCGAGAAATTGCCAAATCAGTATCTCAGTCAGCGGGCCTTACAGTAAAATGGGGAATTAACATGGAATAACCAAGAAATATTCGAAAAACTCTATTGTATTTTTTGGCGAAAATACATTACTATATGACTTTTCTGCATTAGTCATTCATAGAAACCTGTAATGATTACAGAATTTACTCATAAAAAAGTATGTTCCCATAGCTTATTCCTAACTAAAATCGTTAAATTAAGAGAAGAAATTATTTCCATGCACTACAAGCCATGCTATCTCTAATATAACTTCGGAAAGAGACAGCATTTTGCTCAGGTTATTAAATGATCTAGACAGAGTGTGAAAATTGTCCATTTTATTGAGAGATTATACAAGAGGTGAGAGCAGGCAATACAAAGAATATAATTTCATAGGAGACTTTAATATATTGCCTGAAAGAAATATTACATAAATTAAGTGTGAATTATTTGACAAAGTATACATAAATAATGACATGAATTAGATTTATTTATTCCCTTGTATCAGTTTTTCAAGAGCTCCTTTCTTTGTTGATTTAGATTTATAGCATTCCACTATTATATTCTTCTCCTCCTCAGTGAATTCAAGTTGCTTCAAAAATGTTATTAAGTAATTAGGTGCCTCCTTTTTCCTACAGCCAATTAATGATTCCCATTGTGACTTTTACTTGTCAATACTGCTTTCAAGGAACTTTATAAATATAGTCTTCATAGCGACCTTTTCATGGGCCATGGCAGATACATGTTGGTTCTCTGACTTTCTCAATTCTTCTTTGAGAATGTTCATCTAGCAATTGTTATATTTAGCATTATTTCCTTACTTGGAACTCCAATCTCTTGATATTTTCTTCATAGTCTTTGATATCTGATATCAGATCCTCATTCTTAAACGTGAGATCATCAAACTGTCTCTTCATTTTCTTGTAATCAGCCAAGAGCTTCTCATTCTCATCCTGAAGTCTTCTATTCTCATCTCTCAAGCTCTTTATAAGCTCCTCCTAAACACTTAGTTCATAACTTCTTCCTTCTTTACTTCGTGGTATAAGTTTTCTTTGTCAGCGCTATGGTCCTTTCTTTCCACAACATAATCCTAAACTTAAGGAATATTACTCAGAAAATTACTGATAAGAAGGAGTGAACTTTATTCTCATCAACATCAATATCGTCAGGGATTTTGAAAGAAATATCCTTTTCCTTCTTCTCATTTTCTAGTGATTCTCTTAGTGCCTGAACTTCATTTTCCTTCTTGACGAATTGTTCCTCAAGTTCTTGAGACTTTAGTCTAAGTTGTCTGTTTTCATGCTTATAATTCTCATATTCCTGGAGACTCTTGTGCAGGTTCTCAACTTCGGCCTTCAATCTACATATTTAGTTTAGTTCTAACAAACCTTACCTCTCGCACTCTTGCCTGAGGTCCTTATTAATTCTTGCAGACTCACTAAGATACAATAAATTGTTCCAGATAATCTTTTCAGAACTAGAAAGATCATCCCTATTCTGAATCTCAGGCTTGGGTTTTGGTCTCTCATCGTAGATCACCTTGATAATCTGTTCAGTCTCTGAAGCTATCTTAGACAGTCTGTTTCCAATATCTTCTTTTAAGGATTGAATCATATTCTTAAACTGATTCTTTTCTAGCTCATGCTGCTCCTTGATCTTTTGAATAGTTTCATGGGCCTCATGGGTTGTTTCAGTAATTCTTCCCTTAAGTACGTCTAAGTCTTGCTTCGAGACTGTTTCTTGAGTAGAGAGATCTCCTTTCAATTGCTCATTTTCTCTTTCCAAGTTTTGAATCGCTTTCTTCACAAGTCTTAGAGTTGCTTGAAGTTCCTCCTTGGTATTCATTCTGACATCAATTCCATCTTTAAATGTGGCTAGCATGGCAAACGATTCAAGCTCATTCTTGAGGACTAGATCTTTTTCCCTGTTCTCAGAAAAGATCTTCTCACTATCACTTGTATCTTTTCTTTTTTGCTGAGAAATCAAGACAACCTGGTTCTGGAGGGAATTAATTTGGTTTCTTAGCTCTTCATTTTCTTCCCTGAGGTGGGCGTTTTCCTCCAGTAAGGCATCTTTGAAGGATTCCTTCTTGTGAGATTTAGCATGGCCTTCACCTTCTTCGGTATCATTTCGACTATTATAAGCACTTATAGTCTTTTCATACTGATCCCGAATTTGATTATTCTGGTGATTCATCATCTCAATTTCGTCTCTAAGTTCGCTGAGTTCTCTTTTAAGTCTTTCGTTTTCTTTCTCTAATTGTTCAACATGTGGATTTACCGAGGTTCCCCCGCCAGTTGCAAGATCTCCCTTCTGAGAAAGATCTTTTTCTAGTACTTGCTTCTCTTTTTCGAGCTTAACTATATATGTATTAATTCTCTGGTTCTCAGAAGTCATTTCTTTAAGATTTCTCTTGAGTTCATTATTTTCTCTCTCAAGCTTTGCGCATTCTTCTTGAAGTTTGTCATTTTGTTGGTCCAAGGCTGAGACATCCTTCTTAAGTCTCTCAATTTCCTGGGCCTGTCTTTGGATCGTCTCCTGAGGATCATCACTAGCCTGAGGATGAACAATCATTGTGGTCTTTTCTAATTCGGCTTCTAACTCAGCAATTCTATTTTTAGCTTTCTCAAGTTCTTCGTTCATATCCTCCATCTGTTGTTCAGCATCAAACTGCTTTTCCATTGCCTCATGAAGGGCCTCTTCGAGTTCTGCGTTCATTCCTTCCAGTTTCTTAACTGTATTTTCCAATTCTTCAATTTTCTTAATCTTACATTCCAATTCCTCATTGCCATGAAGGGATTCAGCCTGGCCAGAGCCCTGCTGAGCCATTTGAAGTTGAGTTCTAAGGCTATTAATAGTGAGATCATATTCGGCCAATTTCATGTCCAAATCAAAGATTCGTTGATCTTTCTCAATTTGGGCTTGCTGAATCTCGTCAAGATAGGCTCTCCATTCATTCTTCTCTTTCTCTAGGACAGCTATTTTCTTTTCATAGCTTTCCTTTAGAGCAGAAATCTGAGCGTCAGTTTGAGCCTTATCGCCATCTTCATTCTTATTTTTGAGAGCATTGGTAAGGGAGTCAATCTCGCTAAGGCTATGCTTCAATTTCTCTGCAAGAACATCCCGTTCTTCCTGGAGGGCAACACATTGAACCTCAAGATGTTGTTTTTCCTCTTCAAGTTCATGAATTCTTTTCACTGACTTATCGATATAGGCTCTATGCTCGATAGTTAGATTTTCCTTATTTTGAATTTCGATTTGAAGTTTTGTGTCAAGATCCTTAATCTTAGCATCGAAGTTGTCAATCAACTGCTGAGCTTTTCTGGCGGATTCTTCCAGAGCCTGGTTAGCCTCTTCCAGCTCTTTGTCAAGGTTCTCAATGGTTTGATCTCTCTCTTGGATCTCTTCATCCTTTTGTTTAAGTTGGGCTTCAAGATCGTTGATGTGCTGCTTGATGTAGACAACTTCTTCATTAATTTCTTCATACTTCTTTTTCCATTCAACGGCTTTGTCGACCTTTCCTTCAAGTTGGCTTTGAAGTTCATCTCTTTGCAAAATGACCTCTGCCAATTCTTGTTGAAGCTGTGTAATTTGTCCAGTGGCAGCTTGCAAGGCATTCTCATATTCAGCGATCTTTTCCTTTACTTCTTTAATGTTTTCAGAAGATTCTTGGCGAAGTAGGGCTTTTTCAACTGCAAGAGATTCCTTTTCAGCCTTGTATTGGTTCCTTTCTAGTCTGGTATTCTCAAGTTCACCCTTAAGAAGGTTGAGTTTTTGGTTAAGATTGTGAACCTGAGATTGAAGCTTATTGCGAGATTCTTCCAACTCTTGGATGGCTGCTTCTTTTTCTTGAATATCTCTTTCAAAGCCTGCTCTTTCTTTTTCTTGCGAGTCTTTGTAGGCATTATACTCTGATCTCAACCTCTTTAAATCAGATTCCTTTTCCTTGAGGGATTCTTGTAGTTCTGTAATTTGATCTCTGAGTTCTACCTCAATATTTCTTGTGGACAAACTGAGTTTTTCTCTTTCCCTCAAAGATTCACTTTCCTGCTCTAGTTCTCTTATTCTATCACTCAAATAGTTCTTTTCTTCATCGTATTCTTTAATTCTCTTTTCAAGTTCTTGGATAGTCAGTTTCTGTTGATTAATAGAATTTTCAATGAACTTAATATGGGCTGCCTTTTCTTCTCTCTGTCTAATTGCACCATCTAGGCTCATCTTGACACTAGCCAATTCTTTTTCTTTTTGTTCCAAGGATTGCTGAGCCTCATTATAATCGTCTTTAAGGCTATTGAGCTCGTCCTCTGCTTGTTTATATTTCTTGGTCAATTCTTCAACCTTTTGGGTTGTTGACCTCAACAAGTTTTTGGTCTCCGCCAATTCCTTTTCAAGCTTGATTTTATCTTGAGCCAAAGCAGTATTCTCCTTTTGTAAGTCTTCTATGGAGGAGTTTATTGTTGACTTTAAGCTCTCAAGTTCTTCCTGGAGTAGCTCATGCTCTCTTGATTTGGACCTTAAGGCCTCATCTAGTTGAGCATTGGCTGCTTTGAGACTGGCAATTTCTTTGTCTCTGTGAATATCTTTTTCTTGGACCGATCTTCTGCCAAGATCAGTTGATTTTCTCTGTGATTCTAGTTCGGCAATATAGGCATTTAATTGTTCAATCTTATTGTTATATTTCTCAGTTTCTCTCCACAACTTAGTGTTGAGGTCGTCCATTTTTCTTGAGTATTCTTTCTTATACTCAGAGAATTCTTTCTCTCTTTCTGCTAATCTTGTCCTCACTTCAGATTCATATTGCTCTTGAAGAGCATCTTTCTGTTTTCTATACTCACTTTCCAGTTCATGTACCTTAGCTTGCAAGTTTCTCTTATCCTGGGTCAAAGTGTCTATTTCTTGTTCAAGGCGTCTCTTTTCCTTAGTGAAAAAGTCGGCTTTCTCCTTGGATGATTTAGCTTCTTTCTCTCTAAGATCCTTCTCAATATTGAGTTGGTTGCTTAAATCATCAACTTTAAGTTGCATATCATGATTTTCTTCCTTAAGAGATTTATTTTCCTTTCTCAAACGCTCAATTTCCTTCTTTCTAGGTTCTTCACCGATTGTAAGATCATTGAGCCTATCTTCAAGTTCTTGGATCACAACTTCTTTCTCCTTTAGCTCTTTCTTCAGATTCTCATTATTTCGGGCAAGAAGTGTATTTATTCCTTCAAGATCCTTTATCTTTGCACTTAAAGTTTTCTCCTTTGACTCGATTTCCCTCTTCAGAGACTCCTGTCTTGCTGAATAGATTTCTTCAGTGTTGTCAACTTCATCTTTCAATTTGAAATATTCTCTTAGACTAGAATCGATAACCTCAAGGATCCTGATTCCATTCTCAATGTCTTCTTTTGGCACAATATTGTATTTTTCAGCAATTAGTATAAGTTTTTCAGCTAAGGCTTCATACTCTGTTTGGGATTTTGTAGCCTTTATTTGTAATTCTTTGATTTGTTTGGAATTGCTTGCTGTGAGATTATCTTTGGCTTGAAGTTCTGATTTCAATTTTTGAATCTAAAACATTATCAAACGATTTGAACATTTATTTACCTCAGCATCCTTCTTGACGAGTATATTTGTGAGTTCCTTGTTATCTTCCGTCTTCTGCTTAAGGTCAGCCTTATAAGAAGAGACCAAGATTTCTAGATCAGCATTTTGCTTTTTCCAGATTTCAAGTTCAGCCTGGTTCTTAGATTGCTGCATAGGACCTCCACTCTTCTTCAATTTCTCTCCATGGTCAGGAGATAAGGTCAGATCAGGCTTCCTGGGTTTGCTTTCTCTTTCTTGAATGGTCATGTAGAGCTGATTTGCTTTTTCTGTAAGGTCTGCCTGCTCTAGGGAATCTGTTGAATATCCCAAGAATTGGAAGATTTCGAGGATTGTTTGTGATGCGACCTGTATTTCATGTTTTAGATGGGAATTAACCTCTTTGATATAGGTGTCATCCTTGAATGGGGACCTGCTTTTCTACAAAATTTAACAAAAGGAATTTTTAAGTACTTCAGAATGTGTTGAATCTCTAAATCTTTGGTTATTCTTGGATTCTAATTCGTCAATATAATCATTGAGCTCTTTAATCTTGGCGTTAAGAACAGCAATGTTGTCTTCGAAGTTCTTTTCCATCCTCTTTCTATGCTCTTTTCCGTCGTTTAAGTCTTCTGCAAGCTCGTTGATCTTCTCCTCAAGTTCTCTCTTTTCGATATTTAGCTGCTCAATAGTGTACTCTTGTTGGAGAGTATGCTCTAGTAATTGGTTAGGTCTCTATCAGAAGTACCTTTAAGCTGATCTCTTTCTGCCCTTAATTCCTTGAGTTGTATCTTGAATTCAATCAGCTTATCTCTGATTTCTTTCTTTTCGCTGTTGCCCTGGGCATCTTGAGATTTTTGTCCAGATTGTAGAACTACATGTTATGAAAATATCGTAAAGACTTACTTTGGACTTTCTTGAGAGTTGATTCTCTTTCTTTCTCCAAGAAAGTCACCATATCTCTCAACTCACTTGCCTTTGAAGGAGAAATTGACTCAATGCTAATGATAGCGTCCTCAAGTTTTTGCTTTTTCTTATCCAATTCTTTGACATCTTCCAAGAGGAGCTCAACTTTTGGATCCTTCTTTCCATGATTCTCAGAGGATCTACCCTCATTAAAGTGAGCAGTATCCTCTAAGGTAGGCTCAGAGTAAGAAGTTCTTCCAATGATATTGTACATTTGGGCCAGTTCTCTGTCTTTTCTTTGAAGTTCTTGCTCAAGAAGTGCGTACTGTGTTTCTAGTTCTGTGAGTCTATCCTTAAGAGCCTCATCCATTCTGGCTGTTTGAGAGTCTGATGGGGCAGCAGTCTTCTTATAGAAATTGATTTCCTTGTCTTTTTCTTGCAACAATTCGAACAATTGTTTCAAATTCTTCTTTCTTTCTTGGCATTTCTTTTCATATTTTTTGGCAGTGGTGGTTAGCTTTTTGTTTTCTTCAACAAGGGCAGCATGTGCAGCTTTGAGCTCTTGATACTTGACAGCAATATCTGTATTCTTGGGACTTCTCATCTGCAATTTTCCATTTTCTTCTTTCAACTGTTTGATCTCAAGCTGAGCTTGCTCATATTTGATCTTGAAACTAAATAGTTCTTTCTTCAATGTCGAAACATCATCCTTGATATGGACTAAAATGTCAGTGTTAGGAGCTTCGAAGAAATTTTGGGCAGAGGCAGGACGGATTTTAGAAGAAACAGGATCCTTTTCAAACCCTCTATAAAGATCGCTATGATTCCTATCAAATTCATCTATCATAGCCTTGATTCTATTTGCTCTGCCTGAAGGAACTTCCTTTCGGTGATCCTCCTCACTGGAAAGTCTTTCAGAAAGGTATATATTTCTCTTTACAGGCGTGACTGTGCTGCTATCTTCACCTCTTTTCTTCTTTTCGTGACTTTGAGATCTGATTTGTCCTGGAGATTTAGTTAAACTAGGTGTGAATTGTGATATAACATCACTAATGTTGGATAGATAAGTCTCTAAGGCTTTCTTGTCAGCTTCGAAGACTTTGACAGCTAGCTCTTCTTCTGAGTTTTTCATGGGAAGATATTTGGAAAGTTTGGTCGAGGAGATAATCAAGTTCCTGGCACTGGTCTTGACATACCCAAACTTTTGGGTCATTGTTGTCTTCAAGGCTTCAATCTCTCTTTTGGCTTCTTCGAGGTCTAATTTCAATTTTCCATTCTCGAACTCGAGATCAATTGGTTTTCTGGGATCTGTTGCTTTAGGGGAGGCGAGTTTCTTAGCTGATCTGGTATGGACACCCTCAGAATATCTAGTGCCAGCAGGAGAACTACTCTTAAAGAATCCTGAGAAGGTGTTTCTTGAAGGAGAAAGATTATCATATTTATTCTCACTATAGAAAGGATTGATCTTATCAACATAGGGCTTGAGTTTATTAGCTGATGAATCCCTATTCAATTAGAAAATATCTAATTTGAGATACCTTGATCTGCGGCCTTCCTTCTCCTCACCTGCTTTTTTCCCTTGGCCATTTGTTTTTTTATCATCTCTTATTATGCTTAAGACGACCTGATTATTAGTTCTTAATTTTTCAGTTTGAGCGCCTAATTCCTTGATATAACTTTTAGCTTTGTTGCAAAGTGTTGAAAATTCTTCCTTGCAAGAAATAAATATTTTATTTTTCTTAAGATCATAGGTGGAAGTCTCTTCTAATAGCTGTTCAGTAACCATGAGGCTCTTCATTGTTTTGAATAAGAAATCTTCATCTCCTCTCGTCTGTGTTTTGGTTTCCACCTTGGCATCCTTGAGAATGCTCTTAATTTGAGCCCTGATCTGGTCAAGATTTTCTCTTAAGAATTGAGAATCCTTAGAGAAGTTGAAGGAGGTTCCGTCAAACTCTCCAAATGAAGTTATGACTTTCTGCTTGAATTGTTCGAGGGTTGCCTCAACTTGTGCGATTACAGTATTAGAAGCTCCACAGAGCTCATCGATCTTGGTGAGCCCTGCCTGGTTGTTCAAGGCATTCTTGATATTTTCTATTACTTTATTCAAATTTCTTTTAATCATACCAGAGTAAGCTGAAAAATGAGAAAAAGCTTGTTCAATTTGACTGAGAGATTCATTAAAATAAGAATTTATCTGGTAAGTTATAGCTTGTTCAAGTCGGCCACTAAGGTATAAATATTTCTAAAAATCGAACTGTACACGTCATCTATGGAGATGATTCGGTCTCTTAGAGAGGTAATATTGGACTCTAAGAACTTATGAAACTGAACAAATGCTTCTTCAGATTCATTCGGGACTGAAGACCTGTTTTTCTCAAAAAGAATTGACTTGAGTTTATTTAAATCCTCTCGAAAAGACTCTCCTAATGTTGATAATTTTTTTATGTCTAGTTCAAGCTGGTCTTGTTCCAACAAAATTGACTCGAAGTAAGGAGGGTCCATTCTATTCTTATCCTTAATTATTTTCTCATTCTCTTTGTATTGCTTCTTGAGATAACCTGAAAATTATTTCTTGTAGTCATCATATTTACCAAAATGAGCGTTTTCTAATTCTTTAAATTTTGTTGACATGTGGTCAAGACTAGTCTGAATACCTAGAATACATTAGACCTTGTAGAATTTAACTACCGAAGAATTCGCTTGGCTTCCACATCAGTATTCGAGTTTGAAAAATTAATTGTTATTTGGAAATTAGTTTAACTTAAGATTTTTTTATCTGCTCACTATACATATAACCTAAGAATTTTTCTCTTCTCACTCAAGTATTTCTGATGACTGTAGATAGTATTAACTACGATACATCAACTGGAGTGTTTAGGGCTCCATCCTACAGTCCATTGCTTAGAGTAAAGTTACTAAGTCAGGTAAGGCCAAATTTATTCTAACAAAATATATAGTTAGCTCGGTTTTTCGTTAAGTTCTAGATGAAGGTGCCAATTTTGAAGGTTTTATTCAAGATCATATTCAATGTTTTTCCATACATCTTTTTTCTCAAATATTGTTTACGAAAGATTTCATAGAGGTTTCATTAAACTCAGAAATATCAAAAAGAAACCTGCTTAGTCTTGCTTGATTTTTTTCCTGGGGTCTCCGAGCTCATCAACCTTTGAATAATAGGTCCTGCAGTCTAACCCTTCTTTAAGATTATCTCCTAAAGCGATAGGATCAGAAGAACCCATCATTTCAAAGGTAAATTCTCTCATATTCATTTGCTTGCCAGTGGAAGGGTCGATCATCAAAGTTGGGGTCAAGAGGAATTGGCCATTCATTCTGGAAAGTTCTCCGGTTATTGAATTATCTTCATTATCTCTCTTCTCTTCGAATTGATTTTGGAAATTAAAAATTTTGTTATCAAAAGGTGTGTTTCTGCTAAGCAGGGCCGCCAGATTGGCGGTATCCAGGGGCTTCTCTTCCATATCAGAAAATCCATTTTTGGGTATAGGTGTGCTACCATTCATTGGGAAAGCAAATGAAAATCCCTTCAGAATCGAGCTCAAAGGCTCCTCGTTGCTTTGGGCAAGTCGACCGAGGAATTTTAGTTTGCTATTTTGGTTATAGAATTTGAACGGAGAAGCATCTGTCAACCCAGTGAATGGTTGTTGGAAGTGTTCGCCCATAGAAAGATAAGGAGAAGTCATAAAGTCCATGTTCTTGTCTCCTCCTGCCTTCACAGACTCAATGGATTGTTCTTCCATAACCTGCTTCATATTTACAGAGTTGGTTGAAGGGTCAAGAGGAGCACTAAATAGATTTCCATTTTCGAGAAGGATGTTAGGGACCTATAGTTGATTAATATTCCCAGAAAAAATAGACTTTACCTTCTTGATGTCTTCAGTCTTAGGGATTTCAAGTCTTAATCCTAATTTGTTCTTATTTCTAAGTTGAGAAGCAGAGCTGGGGCTAGGATTATTGACTTTTTCTTCTTCCTTCTCGGTATTATTAGTAGTGGGCAATTGTGTGCCAAGGCTGGCAGGAGTTGCGTCTGAAGAGACACTATTTTGTTAACTCATATACAAATTGATGTACTTTTCCTCCTTCACAGTCATTTGATCAGTACTTTCACCCTCGCCAACTTCACTCAATTGAGCATCATCATCTGATCTCATTTGAGAGAAAGTGCGAGCTGCCTTCGAACTCTAGGGAAAATTAACAAAATTCAATGAGGACAGGTTACTCTTGTTTTAGGTCTGCTCGAGCTGCCGTCTTCCTTACCCTTGTGCTTCTTGTAGTGGTTTACTTTGAAGAAGTTAGGATACTATACACATCAGGAAAATATTTTTTAGAAAAACTTACATCTTTAGAACTGAGCTCGAGAACGTTGTTGTATTTGCATTCCTTGAAGAAGCTCGCAATGCTTTTGATCTTATCCCTTGAGTACTGGACTAGTGTCCCGTTACCGTCCTCAAAGATAAGAAGCATGTTAACATTGCAGAGCATGGAGAGTTCTGCGGCCTTTTTTATAAGACCGTTTTTCCTCTTGTTGAAAGTGATCTAAACCTTTAGAGCTAAAGTTCAATTGCTTACGTGACGCAGCTTGGCATCTTCAATTTGCTTAATAGTGATCTTTCTTCTGCCCATAGTAGTAGTGGTAGTAAAATTATTTTCTGTAGTGAGTTTGAATGATATATAAAGTTTCTAAAATTGGGTATCTATTTATAGCTCAGATCAGAATTTAAATTCTGAGCTGAAACCTCGCCAAATATCCACACAACTCGATTACAAATAAGAGCAATGGACAATGCAAGCCTGTTAATTACCCATTCCAAATCGAAAAATCTTGTTCCGAGACGGCTCCGATCCTTAGAATTTTAACAATAGAGTATTTTTCAAAAAAACTGTATGTTCACGCATCAGACTGTCGTCATTTGGGTGTTATGATATAATGGACCCAAATTTCTTCTCTTCACATGGTCAGCATGATGCTACTGACATGACTGTACATATTATCATTTGCCTATCTGAAAATTTCCAAGACTTATAAAACACTTTATTTGACCCTATTGAATAAAATCTTGGTAGAATGATGCCATTCTAAACACTCCAAAAAGAAAAAGCACCCATATAGCAGCTTTTATTCACAAAATTTCAATTAGTTATTATATCTAAATTTGGCAATACATGGATTTAACATATTTCAAACGCGTTTTCACTAGCACAATCAAATTTGCCTGCTTCTAACAGGAATTTCCATCGGTTAGAATAGCACTTGCTAAGAGTATCAGAAGAAAGTTATTAAGTTTTCGGCATTGGCCGTTTCTGTGCTGAAAATTTGAGATAAATTTGCAAATTTGCAACTGCAGATGAAAAGATATTTGTACAAGTATAAATAGAAATACGATATTTCTTCAATAGAAGACAGAAAAAGAAACACGAGGAAGAGTTACTCTAGTTATGAATGAAGCAATAGTAGCTAGGGTTTCGTTCGAACTTGAGCTCGTCTCGATTATCATCTAAATTGAAAAAGTCTTGATCACTCTCAAATGTTGATTGCTCCATATCATTGATTGCTTGAGTAGGCTCTAAGGCGAAATCGTAACGATTTTGGCATTGCCCAAAATGGATATTGCTGTAGGAAAAGCTAGGGAACTCTTGAGGGATAGCGAAGCTGTTATTCTGCATTTCTGAGTTAACAATACTGTTCTCATAGGAGATGTTTGATTGAGCTTGTAGCCTTTTGTTCATTTCTTCAGCTTCAGCAAGCTGTTGTCTGAGCTCCTCTACCAAATTCATGTAGTAGTCAACCTTATTTTCCAGATTCTTGACAACAGACTTCAATTTATTGTACTCTTCTTTGGAGACTGTTTGGTTTTCAGCTGTAGACTCTTCACAGTCAGATAAAGTTTCATTATCTTCTCCATAATAGAGCTGTCTCAAGTTACGATTCATTTTTACAATTTCGTAGGCTTTTTTGGCACTGACCTTCTTCTTTTTGTCCATATTTTTCTCAATGAAGTCATTTATGATCTTTTTGATGGGCTCTATGTTCTTGGGTCTTCCTTTTGATTTAAGATAGTCCTTAATGAGAGCAGCAATCTTGCTTTCTTGATCGACAGTGAAAGTGCTATTTCCATGAGGTTTTTTAATCTTCTTGGAGTCTGTGATGATGCTGTCTTGTTTCATGACTTGTAAAAGATGTATTAGTTTTTTTAAGTTATTGATTATTGCTAAACTATCTTGCTTATATATTGAAAATTTTAATAAAAATATTGATCAGAAATGTGGCGTAGACACTAGCATATTGCCATTATTACGAGCGATAATAGGCTGATTTTCAGGCTATGAGATCTGATAGAGCTGTCTTAGAATGAGGTGAAGTCAAAATCTCATAAGGCCTTTGGGAAAGGGTTCGTAGGCCAGAGTCTACGGGAAAGGTAGGGCTACTACTAATTAATTTAAATTTAATTTCGACTTTCAGAACCGGAATCTACATGAGTCTACAGGCTAATTGATTGATTATGTGAAGTCTAAGAAGATCTTATTGTGAATTAAGTTATCTTTGAGAGATAGGTGCCAGAGAAGACTTAACTGTGAAAAGATGCATAAAAGAATTGTTATTGAAGGTGTTTGAAGGTTTTTTAATGCATGTTTGGAAGAGCAATGAGGTTAAGGCCTCAGGACCCTTGAAATTCATTAGTGTGAGGACTTGGCTGTTATGATCAGCATGTATTTTGGATCTAATGTTGTTGCTTGGACACTGGTACAGTTTTCCATGAAGATGTGTAATTAGGATAGTTATATTGGTTTATATTCTACATGAGCTTACTTTAATGGTTAGAACAACTAAATTGACATATAAATGAGATAATACATTAGTTGCGCAAATTGAAAAAGAAAATAAGAATAGTCGACTGACCTAAGATGATTGTATTATGAGCACTAGAGTAATAGAGAAGAGCTATTGAAAACCCCAGGCTAAAATATTATCTTCTTGCTTGACTTCAAAAAAATCTTCTGGTTTTGAAGAGTCTTTCTGCTCTGCAAACGCTTTGATGGTTTCATAGGCTTGTTCTAGCTTATTCCTCAAATCTGCAATTTCTTGCTTAGCATCTCTTAGCCTTTGCTCTAGGTATGCATTTTCTTTCTTGGCCTCAAAGCAAAAATCGCATTCTCGAATTCCAGGAAATGAGAACTTTGGATCATTTTTTACACAAATTTGAGAACAGGTAGGACTTTGAACTGTCTGCGAGTCATTCTCATCATCTCTATAGTAAAGTTTTGAAAGGGCTTGATGCTTTTTGATGAATCTATAGACTTGCACCATACTAATTTCATTTCTTTTATCTGAATCGATAGCATGTTTCTGGATAAAATTATTCATAATTTCCCAGATTGGTTTAACATTCTTTGGCCTCTTGTGCAGTCTGAGATAGTTTTCTATCATAATAGCAAGGGTCTCTTCTGCTTCGGGAGTGAGCAGGCGATTTCCGTGTGATTTCTTGATTTTCTTTGAGTTTTCTTGTAATACATTCTGCTTCATGCACGTTTTTGTTATCGACCGAGATTGAATATTGAATTATTAATACTTTAGACTATTTCTTATCTAATAAGTTCGTAGACAATTAGATAAATAATTTAAACTAGATGAATATGATTTTCACACAAATGTAGGTGATCCGTCAAGTAATCTGATAAGAAATACCTTTACTAGACAGCCTTAATCTTTTCAAGTAGCCCTAAAATATAAGAGTCGCTATATCGATAACAAAGATTAGAATAAAGAACAAAATAGTCATTCTTATATCTATAATGACTCTCAAAGGAACT
>Ga0065720_1002852_pt1 | contig 43199 bp, 31 predicted proteins | sample Thericmetagenome_FD_59107 | JGI IMG/M metagenome (GOLD analysis project Ga0065720, IMG submission 59107) | Thermophilic microbial communities from the Joint Bioenergy Institute, California, USA of rice/straw/compost enrichment - eDNA_2 v2... | ecosystem: Engineered > Solid waste > Grass >... | reverse complement strand
ATTATTTCTGTCAGAGATGAGATTGCAAAGACTTTCGAAAAGAATGATGCTAAGAGAGCAGGTGTTGCAACCGATGATAAGGTATCTAGGTTATGAATTCAATTTAAATATTAGTGTACTCTGGAAGGTGAAGTCAATATTACTACTGAGACAGAAAAGAAGTTGCAGAATAACCAACTCACTGAAGAAGAAAAAGGAAAACTTATAAATCTTAAAATTAGAACTGAAAGTGGAAAAAGAACTCTTTTAATGAAGGTTCTTTATACCGAGAAAATTTCAGCAATCTATCAAACCATCAAATCCTACAGGTAATATTCTAAACTTCTTGAGATAATATCTAGTGAAACTAAAGCATTCGAAATTTGGGGAGGATATCCACCTAGAGCTTATCAAAATGAGGATAACAAGACCCTTGAAGATTTTGATATTACAGACGACTCTGTTTTTAATTTAAGATCTACTTCAAAGTAGTTTATTGAAATTTTTATTCACTATATACTCATCTTTGTTTATAATTCTATTCTGTAATTGTTTTCAAAAGAGATAGTGCTACAAATCGCATTCCAATTCAGCTCTATAATTTATATTCTGGGCTAAATTAATCCTATAGATATTCCCGTACAAGAAGGGAGTGACAATAGGTCATCAGAAGTTCTAATAACAATATGTCACTTTATTGCAGCAATTCCAATCTATTTTTGAAATCAATAACTTTTTAATTTTCAATGACGGATTTTCAGTTTCTAAGAAAGTGTATAGCTTGCGAGGCCTTCGTCATATTTCTAACATATTGTTATTTAAACCTTACATCTTCTCCCTCAGACACAGGTAGGATTACTTACTATTAATCCATAAATTAGGTCATATGAAGCTTGAGCAAGATATTTCAGTCGAACTAGGACCGAGATCTGGAAAAAGAAAAGACAGTAATGAAGATCAAGATGATATATATTCACCCAAGACAAAATCTGGAATGACTTATGTAAGACTGATATTTTCTTTATTCATATTCAGTTTATGAGGGCTAAATGGGCTAAAGAAGTCCTTCAAATATTTTGTAATAATGCCATTTCATGTGCCTTGGTGTTGTGGTACCCTACTACTACACATCTAATTATTCAAACTATACATTTGGCTGGCTTCATAGGGATGGCTCTCTTTGCTGTTAATCCTGAACAGAAAAATAGAAAGATCTTTTTTACAGCTGTCATGGCATGCGCCAACTTATATTTAATTTGGAAAGGAATTATGATGGTCTGGTAATTTATAGCTTCTAAAAGGATCCATTTTGTTGTATCATAGTTGTATTTTTGTTTTAAATTCTTTGACAATAAATGTCAATAATGTCTGCAATCTGGTTTAATATAGTAAATTGAAGATGAACAAGTTTTGGGATAACTTGTAAGTTGTAACAATGGAATTTATCAGATTTAAAAAAAAATAAACTCTAACTCTGTTAATATAATATGGAGGACAAAGCGGACGCTAACAGCGAGAGGAAGAAAATTGCCGAAAGAATTCTAGCAGAAAATCCTAACTATGCCCTACTCGAACTTAGGAAGGGTCCTAAATGCAAGCTGAACTGTTTTGAGAGAAAGAAGTAAGGTTTTTTCTCATAGGTTTCTAATTTCTAGTCTAATTGCCCCACTTAGTTATCCATTTTCGTTGGTTCTTGATGACATACGTCAGAGAATAGGAAATCTTGACAAGAACCAGGCACTGTTCTGTTTTGTTAATAAAACAAACATTGTTAAAACAGGTATGTCCAAAATTTGTCCTGAGTTGAAATTTGTTATAGATATGACTGTTGGAGAATTGTATGCAAAATACAAAAGCCCAGATGGATTCTTATATGTTGAGTTTAGCGACTTAGACACTTATGGATAAATCTTTTCTTCTTCGACCCTTTCATTTATCTCTTTACTACCTGATTTACTTGTATCACTAAATTGGATTGTGTAATTGATTCCTGTAATAGAAATATGAAAGTCTGCTCAATTGGGCTAAAAAAGAATCACCTCTCAGATTGTAATTTGGCATAACTATTGTAAATATCTCTCAATGTATCACAGTATTGGTCTATTCGAATTTCAATCTCAGATCAAGTCTTATCGTTTTGTGGCAATAAAATTGTCTTAATTATCTCAATGATGAGCAACTGTGTCTGATCGTAAACTTTTTCTTATGAATATTCGGGAATAACACGTTAAAATATTCTTACCACAATAGAAGGAGAATTGTATACAACTTAACTATTTAGGGATTGTGAAGAAAAGTGTTACAATAATCTCTTAGTTAACAAAAAAGCATAATTTGATTTCGTCTTATCGAGTTATTAGCATATGTTGGCCCAAAGAACTTTCGGTGTACACCTTCATTTTATTTTGGTTAATAGAGCTACAACGCAAAACGAAAGAGATTTAACTATAAAATAATTTATAGAACTAATGCAGAAAGTTGTCGAAAATTATATTCTGTACGAGACTGTAGGAGCTGGCCAATATGGTAAGGTCTATCGTGCGAAGAACTCGAAAAATAATGAAACAGTAGCTATCAAGGTCGTTCCTCTCGAAAAATTCAACCAAGTTCCCAAGCTAGAAGAATTTACAACAAACGAAATCAAAACACTCTCACGTATTAACAACCCTAACGTTGTCAAGTTCATCGAGATGCTAAAGACAGCAAACAACATGTACCTAGTATATGAGTATTGTGATGGCGGAACTTTGGAGGATATCTTACAAAGAAAACACCATTTAAGTGAAGCAGAAGCCATAAAAATATTCCAGCAATTGGTTAATGCATTCAAGGCCATCTATAAGGAAAATATTTTGCATAGAGATCTCAAGCCTTCAAATATCCTCTTTCATAACAATGTAGTTAAAGTTGCTGATTTCGGTTTCTGCAAAAAAATGTCAAGTAGCAATGAATTAACCTTTACCATGGTTGGTTCACCAATCTACATGGCTCCTGAAATCCTCAAAGGCTTCCCCTACAATATCAAAGCAGATATCTGGTCTTTGGGTGTGGTGCTTTACGAAATGCTCTTTGGTGTCTGTCCTTACGAAGATAAAACCCTGTCAGGATTAATCCATAAACTGGATACTCAGAGCTTAGTGATCCCAAGGGAAGTGAATTACATCTCCCAGAATGTAGAAAATCTTTTAAGGAAAATGTTGACCCTAGACTACAAACAAAGAATTGATTGGGAAGAACTCTTAAATTATCCCATATATGATGATAAGCCAACAAGCTCCTTAGGGAATAACTCATCTAACACAAACCAAACGCCGTCAGCAGAAGATTCCAAGCCCTCAGGAGGACTTGGTCTTAAATTAGACTTAAATACTGTCAATAACTACACTGATAGCTATCAAAGAAGCTCATATCAACAAGAATTGATTATTAAGAATCTGATGAAGGAGAGAAATAAGATTGTCTTTGTCTCAAACTTACTTCATGCTACTTTAGAATTAAATGTCACCAATAAGGCACCTATTGTTGCATTCCTACTTTTGAAAAAGATTATATCCATGATTGAAAATCTAAAGAAAGAAGTCTCAGTAGAGAATACAAACTCCAAGTTCAAGAATTTCGATAAGTGGGACGACTTCAGATTAACAGATGAATATCTAACCTTTTCAAGATATCTTAACGAAGAACACGATGAGGCCAATGCCTTTATGACAGCTTTCAAGCAGGAAATGCAAGGGGTCATAGACTCCATTAAGGATAACAGCTTCAAGGCTGAACTATTGAACAACCCAACAGACCCAAAATTCTTGCACAGTATTCTTGTGGGGTATGCAGAGGATATCAAGAATATCGCTTTTGAAAAACTGAAGAACAAAGATGACAATGGTGGATTTAACCTCTTATTGCATGTAAATGAAATTTTGGATTGTGACTCCATCGAAGACTTCTTCGATAAAATCCTTGTCGATCATAGCTTGAGACTGAGTGATCAGACCTACTTCTCCCTTATCAAGAAATTCACTAAGGAGAAATTACAAGAACTGGTACAGGGCAAGTTGAGTGTAGCTAAGAATAGAATTGTGATTGTATGAAATTTATGATATTTTACACGTTAAATTGTGTCTTTTGCTCTAAGAAATATGACTTCCTTAACATATATGTTTGTTGTTCAGGAGTATAATTTAAATTAAACATAACTGAAATATTGTGAAATACTAGAAAGTTATCTTTGAGAAAGGAAAAAAAAGAAAAGGCCTCAAACTTTTTAAAAAAATAAGTACATATCATTAATTCTTGTCCCTCAGCATCCATATTTCCTGGTAATAAAAGGGAATAAATATTGAATAGGCCAAAATTGATATCAGCACCAATGCATGATTCTGAATATAAAGACATGCATTTAGAATGATTCGGATATGCTTAAAAGAGGAAGTTCTTAGTTTCATAAGCATTGAAAACAAAATTGTCATTATAAATTCCAGCGTCAGGTCAAAAGTCAATGCCACAACACCATTATCAATTGTATCCTCATCCAATAAATGAATATAACTAGAGACTGTGATAGCTTTTGAGCCAAGGGCTATAATGATCATAGCCACTGAGGAGCTCAGATCCAACAGTTGCCAGACAAAAAATCTGATTACAAAGTTCACTAGTCTCCTGGGCAGAGCTACTTCAATATTTCTTTGAATTTTAGTTTCCTCTGTTAAAGTTGTCATCCTATGAATGACTTCTTTCTTCTTTATGCTTACATGGAACCATAAGAAGAAATGCACTAGATAAAGGATTAATTTCCAAACTATTTTTGTAACAATAAGGGTTATGAGCGATTCAAAGCCTGATTGATTAGTAATTTCCTTGACAAAGAACACTGTCTTGTATGCACAAATAATAATTGAAAATATCTTTATTCTCAATAGCAAGCTTCCTTGGAAAGTGAAAGCGTAGGCTAGAAGTCTGGCAATGGTAAAACCAATTCCATAGATCAATGAAATAGCAAGGGCATCTAGAATGAAAGTTACGATAAGTGGAACATCCCAAATTTGGATATAGTATGGAGTCAAAGTAGCTGCTAAGGAAATAAAAATCATTAACAGGATGTATAAGTGGATGAGAACAATATGATTGGATGAAATTTTTGGAAGCTTGGCTTTGGTTTTGTCAATGGTGAGAGAATCTACTTTTATAGTCTCTTGGGGTCTTCTCCAAACTGGGGGATCTATAGGTAAATCTCCTAGGGTTAATTCTCGAGTCTGAACTCTTTTGGACTTCATTCTAGATTTTTGCTGGGCTAGTTTGTTTTTTTTCGAATTTGTAAAGTATGTCTTTCTGAGATGATCAACTTCGAGAATGAAGTCATGATACATGTTTTTTCCAGGCTCGTTAGATAACATTGACTTTCTATTCACTACTATTTCTTTTTCTAGTACCCTAGCATAATATCTTGCAAACCGGAATTGAAGGATAGCCATTATAAAAGCAGTAGAGCACACGACCATTATTAATTTTCCAATATGATAAACATTTTCCCAGAGATATATAAAAAAGATACAGCAACCCAAACTAATTATTGTAGCACCAGCTTGAAAATATTTAAAGCTGGAAGGAAATTTAAAATATTGAATCCTTTCTTTGTCTATACCTCCTGCTTCAAAAATATGAGGGAGTAGCTTAATGTATAATACTTTAATCATCAGTGTAACTGATAAACAAGAAGTTAGCAAGGAGGCCACGGAATGACCAAGAAAATCATAGAGGACCTGATCCTTAAAAGTTGTAGTAAACAGAATAGCAGCAATAGTTAGTATCACTATGACCACTATTATTATGATTACTCTATTCACTTCATTCACGATCTTTCCAAAGGTATCGGGATAGACATCATAATGTTCTTGGCCTCGATAATAGAGCTGGCCAATAATGAGAGCAGGCCCCCGAACTCTTTTTCTCTGCAATTTTTTGGATTTCCTTCTTGTTTGTACAATTTCTCCTTCAGTATTTACAGTCTTTTGCTCTGTGTTAAAGAAAAAGTCAGCTAATCCTCTCTTGTTTTTTCTATCCTCAGTATCATTTCTAGTATCTTGTTTTGTATCATATTTATTATGTAAATAGGTAGGCAATGATAGCAGGAATCTGTTTGATGAAGCAGGATAATCAAGGTGAACAAATGACTGTGAATTTTGATTCTGAGGGTTGCTAATTATACTCAAATTATGATCATGATCCTTGGTTGGACTAAGGTCCAACTGACTTAGATTTATTTGGCCTGACCTTTTGTATCTATCGGTAATGCTTCCTCTATCATCAAATTGAGAAATATCTTGGACTGATTTATGATCTAAGATGTGATCTATGGTAATATTTGCAGGTTGTAGTATTAGCTTGTTGGTAGAGATGTCATCTTCTTGGAGGGATTCATCTCCTCTCTTCTTATTAGCACTTTCAAAATATGGATTCATTCAAAATTCATATTTTATTTTTTTTTTTAATTTTAAGATATTTTTGTTTTTTCTTCCTTTTCCAAGAAAATGGTCTTTCAAAATTATCTGTCATGAATTTTCGGGTGTTTATGTGAAAACTGAGCGTAAGGATTTTTTAGAAAAGTATAAAGTTAAAATACAAAATGTAAATTTAAAAATATTTTACATCAAAGAAAGCTAAGTTCCAAGTTATTATAGAGCTAAGAGCTTACAAGGATAACATATATGTTTAGTATGTCATTGAGTAAACTTGGATATGATAGAATGCCATGAAAATTGCATAGGTCACGAACAGGAAAATGAGGAAGGCATTCTCTTTCAAATAGAGGAAGGTATTCAAGATAATATTAATATTCTTGAACTCGGGTTGGGCCCATCTGAGCAATTTTGGATAAACAAAGAAAATGAGAGTCTCGATCAAAAAGTCAATAATTAGTACAGCAACGAGCCCATACACCTTTACATCTGATTGTTGAACGATGAAGTTATCCTGATCAAGTTCAGCGAATATAAAGGACATGGATGCTAAGCCTATTGAGAGAGTCATGTCGAGAATTTGCCAGACTGAAAACGTGATCACAAAGTTGAAATGGTTTCTAGGGATATAGCCAGATACATCTTTTCTCCTTTTATTTTGTTCTGAAACATTTGCTATATCTTGGATCTGTATGACCTCTTTCTTCCCCACTTGGGCAAGTACAAAATTGAAAAGGGATATTCCATAGATTATGACTTTCCAAACGATTTTTGCTAGGACAATTGTAATCATATTCTCCAAACCAATTTGGTCCATAAGGTTCTTACAGAACATATTCACCTTATATGGGCACAGCATGTTAAAAAATAGGACAAGATGGCAGAGTAGTCCTGCACGGAACCTGAATAAGAAGAAAGAAATCCTACTTATTAGGTTTGCAACGACATAGGAGAGTGGCAGAAAAGCAAAGGTCATAATTAGCAGAACTGTCTTAGACATCTCCATTATTTGCTCATATATGGAGATGATTGAAAAGCCATATATGGCCATCAAAATGATGAATAAATGACACATTATTATATGTCTCTTGATAATGACTGGTGGCCTGGTAGTTTGCTCTTCCTGGATATCTTCTTTTGTGGTTTTCTTTTTCTTATTCTTTCCTCCTGGTGAAGAAAGAGAAGGTTTTTTAGACCCAAAACTAGTGAAGAAACTTGTTCTTTTACCAAATCGTCTCTCTGCTTCCTCTTCTCCTTTTTTGATATAATATAACTCCAACATGAATTCATGATAAACATTTGTTTCATCATCGTCTGAAATAATTGATTTATGATTTTTGCCAAATTCACCCCTACTTGTTGTTTTCCCATAGCCTTTAAAGAAGTTATATTGGAATATTCCCATAATAATTGCACTTAAGCAGACAACAAATAAGAGTCTAGCAGTGGAGTAGTAATCCCTTAATATGAATGCAAATAGGCCTGAAATGCCCACAGTCACTATGATTCCACAAAGTTGGACTTTTAAAAAGTTTTTAGGGAGGGTATAATGCTGCATTCTTTTCTTGTCAAAGCCATGAGCTTCGAGGATCTTTGGCATCTTTTTCATATAAAATATTCTTATCATCATGGCTGAGGAAATCAATGAAGTAACTAGGGAAAATCCTGGATGGACAGCATAATTATAAAAATATTCATTGTCAAATATGACTGTTGAATAACCTGCAGCAAATGTAAGTATTATGATAATCAAGGAGATTCTAAAGACTCGATTTAGCTTCTCAATAAAGATTCCCATTTTATCTATGCCTATATCAAAGTATTCTTGTCCTCTGTAAATATAAGCTTTCTCAAGTCTTCCTGGAGCCGAGCTAGATCCATCATCAGCTGTACTTTTTCTTCTTCTATCTGCTGAAAAATTACTGAGTTCACGAAGACTTTTTCTTTTAGAATATACGAAATCGGTCTCTTTCTCTGATGTACTCTTCCCTTTAGAAACCGGGGAGTCAGCAGCTTCTAATGTAGGAAAAGGAGAAGGTTTGAATGGATTAATACTATTCTCAGATGCTTTGCGCTTTTTCTCTACTGTACTTTCTTCCGACACACCCTTTTTTTTATCTTCTTTAGGTTTTGCCTTTTTTATTTTGAACAATTTGAAGAAGAAAGAGTGTTTATTAGAACTATTCTGACTCTTATTGCCTGCATTTATATCATCTAGAGTTGCTATATTCCCAAAATTCATTCTTTTTGGAGAATTTTGTCCCTGTGTGGCTAAAGACTCTTGTAGTTGAGTTGTTATTGAGATGTTACGATCCCATACTTTATCAGGAGAATCACTAAAGTATTTGTTGTGCTCTTTTGAAACAGAGGTTAATGATAACTTACGAATATTTTGGCGTTTAGGAACAGGAGTTTTATTGGTGAAACTTAGCTCATGAATATAGCTGGCGTCTCGAGATATATAGTTGTACAAGGAGATTTCGTTGACATGTTGGTCATCCCCTTCTTTTGGATCTGGCACTTCTATACTATAGTTCATAAATAATTCCGTTTATAGGCATCTATTTAAAAATGGCAATATTCTCACCTGGTCCTCATCTTCTAATACACACACATGGGATACCAATTATCTTACAATACTATCCCATCCCTCTCTGAGATGTTTGCACTCTAGAGGTTTTGTATTGCTTTTATATAAATCAGTCTTCTGACTATGATTATCAAGCTTTTAAGTCAAAGACATAAAGCATATCTTCTAAAAAATTGAATGTCAGGAAGATTTTCTGATACCCAACACTAGAAAAGGTTATATATGAATTAGGAATAAGAACAATTCTTTTATCCAAAATTATAACTTTTAGAATTTTTTTTGAAAATACTTTGAAGGAATAATGGACTCATCTCAAGAACCTTCTACTCGCTCTCAAAGTTTGTTGTTGTCACTTCCATATCTAAAATATTTTTTTAGCATCATTTGAGGAATTTAAAGACAGTTCTGTTCGTTCAGAGCCCAGAGAAAGTTTTATGACAGAGGCTTCTATCAACGAAATTGCAGAAAGAGATATATCAGCTCTAAAAGAGACCTTCAAAGTGTAAATATCTAGCCATTCTATTGATTTTTTGTCCTGACTCAAAAATAACGTGTATAGAAAGACCGAGAAAAGAGAGTTTGGGTCACTAACATCTAAGGTCTCTGTATGCAGATACGATAATGACGATATGTTTATTGCTGCTGGTAAAGTTTAAAATTGCAAAAAATCCTAACAAAAATCAGGCTGTGATGATGGTGTGGTCAGAGTTTATATCAACGAGACGAGTAATAATATTGTGAGGGCCAAAATTAAATGAATAGAATTGCTTTTAGCAGAAATTAAGCTTGGACAGAAGGATGGCAATGCAATCTTAGGATTGAGGTGAATTTAAATACCCTAAACTTCAAAAGTTAGATGGAGACCTACTGTGAATAAGGACTTAACAGATCATGTTTTTATGGCATCAGATGCTGATGGATATCTATATCATGTTCATGCTCCAACAAGTAAAATTTGATTTTTCATGTCAATAAATTTAAAGAAAAAGTCCTTCATACTATTTTTGAGGAGGAAAACCAGATCTACACATGTGACTATAACTACGACGGTTCAAAATTTGCAACAGGAGGGCAAGACTGCAAAGTAAAGTTATAAATTTATCCCTAATAGATAATAGGTCAGAGTATATGACGAAAAAAAGAAGTCTCACTTCATTGAACTGGAGGAAACACATGATATTTTGGCTCATACAAACAGAGTATTATCCATGAAATTTTCCAAAGAAAATCCAGACATCCTTTTGACAGGAAGCTGGGACCAAACTGTAAAGGTGTGGGATATTCGTGCTGGAAAAGTTGTCAAATCAATTTTTGGTGTGAAGGTATATGGGGACTGCTTGGATATCAAAGATAATGTAATTTTGATGGGCAATTATAGAGAAGAGGACCAACTCCAAATTTGGGACTTAGGAACAAAAAAGCTAATCCAGAATATTGCATGGGATCCCAGGTATAAAGTCGCTAAAGGAGCCTTCTTGACAGCCGCTCAATTCAGTAAATCGAGCTCAAAATACATTCTTGCAGCAGCTGCAAAGTTGAATGAAATAAGGTTGTTTGATAGAAACGACAATAACAAGTTGTGTTATATAGAAATGACAAGAGAAAATGTGTATAGTGTAGATTTCTCAAATACTTGTGATGATTTCATTCATGGGGGAGATGGAACTTCCCTAGTGCAATCTGTTATTGTATAGCATGTAAGGAGAAACAACAATTACAATTATTTAAACTAAGCAAAAATAAATTTTTAAATCTTATGAAATACTAGTCAAAATGGGTCATGTCTTATTCCCTTAGTATTCAGATTGATAATATTAACAAGTAGAAGGTAAAATTTGATGATTAAAGAGATTACTTTTTCTTTCCTTTACTAGATTTTAATCCTTTACTGAGATCATTGAATTCCTACAATTTTTAAAGAAAACCAACCCAAAAGTTACTTTTTCAGTGAATCTGATATTTAACGTGATGTTAGGGCTGAGGCATTGGCAAACGGTAATGTGATGGGTGCATGCTTTTCTGTTGCAGTGAGAGCATTGTAAGTAGGATAAATAGCAGAAATTTTTGCAAATATGGCAAACATGAGCATCATATCTGTTGAGACTGTTGTCGAATTGTCTAATATTAACCTTAGCATAACATTTTAAAACAGCTTCTCTCTCCCTAAGTTCTTTGTTCTTGACGAGTTCGAAATCTTGCATTAGCTAATTTCATTAATTAAATTAGTTCCACATTTACTTCTTCTTTTCCAATTCTGGAATAGTCTAGATCATCAAGTCTTAGAATATTCTCCATGATAATCCATTCATAAGGGAAGGAGGTCTTCCTGAGGAATCCTTCTGATGCATAGTCTTCAACTGCTTGTTTTCCAATTGGGATCCAATCAGGGGTAGCAACGTTAACGGCTTCGGAGACATTGTACCCGTGGGAGAATCCGCAATGGTAGACTTTGGGGAAGGTCAGTATATACTCTCTGGCACACTGCTCTGTACGATAAACAGGAATCTATTTGGTGAATTATGAGCCGCTTAAGCTTACATTATTCTCAACTAGTTCGAGAGGGTTCATTTGTAGAGTAATATCATATAAGAGCCCAGGCCTCTTCTGAAAGAGGTGAGCATATTTAGTCTTAATCACTCTGTCGAATGCTTCCTTATATGCGGCTGGTACTATGTACCTAAAATTTGAGAAAAGTTGAAGCTATGAAGAACCATGTTTTTGGAGCTCCAAGATGCATATAATTCAGAGAGTACATATACAAGTCCTCAACATGCCAACAGAATGAAGCAAAAAGCATGCCGGAATAGACCCATGGCGAACTTATTCCACTTATGTTTTCCATCTTTCTAGTGATAATTTGGAACATGGAGTCCTTTGCATGACTGATATTATTTAGGTTGAAAGGGTGAGTTCTCTCATCAGACGGATCTAATTCATCGGTTGCCTTAGCTCTATAGATGGTGGGAAAACCGCTTCCATATTTTCTAGATGGCAAATCAGCTGCATACTCAACCTCTACTCTAGTCTTCTCAACTATCAAATAAAATAGCAGGACTGAAATATTTACATGCTGGATCCTCGACTAGTGCCCAGAACTCATATTCGTTTTTCCTGTATTGATCATTTTCCTTTATGTTTGTTTTGAATTTGTATTTTTTGGCAAAATCGTCTGCTAGCTTCTTGAATTCCTCTTGGGTGTAAGCTTCAACATTTTGTTCAAAATCCTGAATAGAGTTCTTATTTCTATTTTCAGTAATATATTACCTTTCCTTTACAAAGGTCTCGGAGAACCTGAATCCTAGTTGTCAACTTTTTATCGTTCTGATTGAAGGAAAATTGAGGATTCCAGTTCTTAGGGGCTCTAATCTTCACGGCTCCGTACTTTTCAAAGCCTTGTTCTTTGAGTTTTCTGAGTAAAAGTAGAGGTTGTTTGAACTCTGCTAGAGTTGGTTCATATGTGGGAACTTCTTGAATCTTTCGATATAGCTTTGGGTCCCTGGGAAACTTATCATCTGAGGTTTTCTTTTCTTCAATAATTTTGGTATTAGTCTCCTGTTTCAGTTTCATAGTAACATGATTTCTAAGGGTCCTGTTCTTTCCTGATTTAGCTTTCTGCTGTGATCTAGTCTAATAGGATGTTGAGCCTAAATTGCAGACGTAAGAGTTACCTGTATGGGTTTGGCCTCCTTAGGTATTTTGCGGATAGTTTTCTTTAACATAATTTTCGAACTAACTCTTTCGCAGAAATTTTTTTTATTATTAATACAATACTTTTGACCCAACTATTTATTAGACATCGAAATAATGGAAATTAAAAAAACAATTAAAATATAAATTTTATGAGTCGGTTTGGAAGCAGAGGGATCCAGTTTTCGGCTATGTATTAATAAGCCCATTCTGGTTCGAAACAAATTAAGGTCTAGATTTGTTAATTCAGCTATTAAATTTAGATATATTTAAATGCTCACTGGGAATGGCTGATCTGTACTTAATCATAAAGTACAACCTGTAGGAGTTGCACGATCAATAGAGTTTAATAATTAAACAAAGTATCCTGATCTAGCTTCAAGTAAATACTAGTGTAACTCAATATATTATTTGATTTGAAGGCCCAGGGCTATTAACGAAGATTCTTCTAAGAGAGTCAGACCTTACTTAAAGAGTTTTCTCTGAATTTTCTAATTAGAGTCTAGGGGAAATAAGAATAAGAATTCTTCTACAATCACACAAGTTTTGTAGGAACCACCTTGAGATCTTGGACCTTGAATGGGAAATAAACAACTGCGAGTTTAACAGCAATACACTCTTCAGTCAGATCTTGACAACTGCACACTATACCATGTAGGGTTTATAGTGAACAGTAGTCTATACCTGCAACTCTTGTATGCTTTTTTTTTTTCCTGAGATATTTTTAATATCAATATTCGCATAATGGCAATCAAGCTGTATGAACTCGATCCTTATTTTCAGGCAAAAAAATTGTGTTCTCGAAATGGAAAACATTCGATTATAGATCCTTTCTAGAAAAAGTTTTTTCAACCTTTTTAGCCATCTACTGAAGAAATATATTTCATAACAAGTAAGTCATCCTTGATATCTCGTCTATTATGCTAGGTAATGTCTTGATACACTATAATGTTGAGAATTTTCAATGAAATCTATTAAATAAATCCAATATACTTTGTTATATATTTGACAGAGGAAAAATTAACTTTGTAAGATAACGTAATAATGGATTGGGTTGAAAATAGAACTTATACCGAGGAAAAAATTACAGGGTAACATTGCTAATTCTATTTTTTAGGTTTCGATTGTCTAAGTTCTCACGATCTTTGAAACAATGAGGCAGGAAGATTTAAATACCATGGGTCAGGTCTCTTTTAGCTTTATATTTTCTACAAAGTTTTCGGTTCGATTTCATATGGAGGTTGTACAAATTATGCATTTCCTGACATAATTCACATGCATTCCGTAGAAAGGGCAGTCCTGGTCATTATTCTTATGGGAATCGAGTTGTTTTTATGCGTTTATCTCAATCTTCTAGCTTCTCTTTCGCATTCCATCAAAGAAAGAGTATCTCCCTTCTTGACGGGTCCCTTGACGTTTCTGATCAATTGTCTGGGTTGGCCACTGTTAGGGTCAATAAGTTGGACTCTAACTTGAGTAATACCACCTCTAGAACCTAGGAAGAGTTAGTATAAGGTCAACAAGGGAATTATTCTCATATGACAAATAGATATCTCATGAGATTTGTGAAGGAAAGAGATTATTCAAAATTCGAATCACAGAAAGAATGGAAAAGATATGCTTACCAGTTTTTCCCAAAATGTCCAAGACTTGAGCGTTAGTTGCCTTATCTTCCATGATGTCTTTATTCTGACTCTAAATTATATTGGATATAATTTTATAAATCGAAATTGAGTGGAGTCTTTAGGAAAGCCTCTTTGCTCATATTCTTTTTTTAAAAGAAATTGTTTGGTCACTTTTATTAATCCACTAGACCATAAAGAACCACTCTATCAATATTTTGATATATTAGGAAAAAATTTCCTTCAAGTAAACACCAAAATTTAATATTCTCATCAAAATATTCTTGAAACATAGTTTCTTTTAATGTAAGAACTTAGAATATGAATTTGATAGCTTTATTTATTTTTCGCACACAAAATTATCTTCAAATCTGTCTCTTGTCAATTCATAAAGACAATACTTATAAACAATCACAAGATTCTTTTCTTATATAAAATGCTCCATGAGTATAATACGAATAGTACTAACAACTCCACTTCGTAGTGTGTATCTTTGAAGAAAATGTAATTGTCAGTCCGGGAAAAATTAACAATACATTGTTTTAAATAAATTCAAAATACAGCTGAAAAGATCTTCACATGGATGATTTTGACGAGGTAAGAGTCCTTTTGACTATGTAATAAAACTCAGGATGAATTGTGTCTTATTGATGAGATGTTGGAGCAAGACAGAGCCTCGAACTCCATATCAAAGACTAGCTTTCTTTTTGATCAAAATTCAAAAAGCAATAATGACACAATCAGAAGTTCCACAAACCAAACAACCACTAATATTAAGCCTCAAGTCTTAGACACAGTCGTTCCTTTAGAATCCTTTGCCTTCTCAATGAGTAATAGAAAGAACAGCCTAAGTCGGAGCAATACCGATGATTCAATCAAGACTCCTCTTTTGTTTGGTAATAGCAAAAGCAATGAGAACACTGCTTGTAGTCTCCCAGCAAGAATGCCTGATAAGAGAAAGGAAGTCCAAGAAAAGTCCATCAAGAAAAAAGGAACGCCGCTTGCAGCACAGTCAAGAATTGAAGAGTACATGAAAAGTGCAGAGAAAGAAAAACAGCAGAGACCGGACTTTAGTGAAATGACTACGCAGCAGATCATAGAGTATTTCAAGGACCATGAGACAAAAATTGGAAGCAATTCTGGGCTTCCACCAAAATTAGAGGTCGACTCCGAAACTATCCAAACCTGGGTAAGCAATTGGCTATGAGAAATAATTCCCTAGGTTTATTTGTTGACTAAATCTTTTCGTGAATATCAGTTCAAGATTGTTGAGACATGCCTGTTCTATAACACATTAGCATGTTTGCCAACAGGTTTGGGAAAAACATTCATTGCTGCCAATGTCATGCTGAATTACTATCGATGGTTTCCTCGAGGGAAGATTTTCTTTTTGGCTCCAACAAAGCCATTGGTCAACCAACAAAAGGATGCTATTGAATGCTTGAAGAGTGTTAATTCAGATGATATCATAGAAATTACAGGGAAAGTTCCAACCAAAAAGAGATCAGCATATTATTATGAGAAGAGAATGTTCTTTATGACTCCTCAAACTCTAGAACATGACCTAGAAAAATCTGTTCTCAATGCTAAAGATGTTGTTTTGGTTGTAGTTGATGAAGCTCACAGAGCGCTTGGAAAATACTCTTATACTAACATAATTAAGCTTCTTGATGAAGCAGAGGTTGGGTATAGAATCTTAGCCCTTACAGCTACTCCAGGAAATAATGAAGAAAAAATTCAGGAGGTTTTGACTAACTTAAATATTGCGAGACTTGAAGTTAAGGATGAGAATGATGAAGATGTTAGGCCTTATGTAAAGAACAAGGATATTAGAGAGATCATAATTAAAAATTCAACGGCTATGGATGCCCTTCATAGTCTTTTCAATGAAATTCTTATGAAACCTATTCGGACTTTGCAGAACATGAAACTATTCCCTGATAATCCTAAGCTTACAATCAACAAGCCACACGAAATTACCAGAACTAAAATGCTTCAAATGATGGAGGAATTCAAAAAAGACGAAGAAGAAATTACACTCAGAATTGGATTTGGTAATTATTTTAAAGAAGTATCTAACTTACATAGAGAATAAGAGCTTGTTTTATGAGATCATTGGCATCGTTACCAATCTTTGCCAAGCTAAGCAAATTTTGCAGGAACAAGGAATCGGTTCCTTCATGCAATATTTCGAGAATTTCAAGACAACATTAAAAGTACATCGCCCTAAACATGTCTAATATTGTAGAATAAATATGGATTTTCGTTAGAGTATAAGAAGAGGTTGATAAACAGTCCAGAGTTCAAGCGATTGGAGGAGTGCATAAAAGATGTTGAAAAGAATGGTCAGAATCATCCTAAATTGGAAAAATTACATGAGATTCTAACCTGTTTCTTTAACGATCCTAAAACTATTCAAAATCAATCCAGATGCATGATTTTCACAAATAACAGAGCCAGTGCAAATGAAATTAATGAATATCTTCAAAAGGCTGACAAAGTAAGATCCAGTGTCTTTGTCGGCCAATCTAGCTATAAATCTAAGACTGGAAAGCCTGTAATTGAGGGTATTAACCAGAAAAAACAAATAGAAATAATTCAAAAATTCAAGGACTATGAGCTAAACACCCTTGTGGCAACATGTATCGGTGAAGAAGGTCTTGATATCGGAGAAATAGATCTGATTATCTGTTACGATTCAGGATTTTCACCCATCCGCTTAGTCCAAAGAATGGGAAGAACTGGAAGAAAGAGAGCAGGAAAAGTTCTGATTTTATTAATGGAAGGAAAAGAGTATTATAGCTATAGAGCTAGTGTTAAAAGGAGCCAGAATTTGAAAAATGGGCTCAAAGCTAATAGCACCACTAAAAGTGGTCAAAAGAGCCTCGTGGCTCGTGCAAAAAGCAATTTCAGGTTTTATTCCTTTAGTCCAAGGATGATACCAGATGAGATAACACCAAAATTGGTGCTGATAAATGACATTAATGAGAAGAAGCTTCAGGAACTTCAAGAAAGGCAGGATGCTCAAGTTGAAGCTGAAGGAGAGGAGGAGGAGGAGGAGAAACAAGAAACTGAAAAAGCCCTGTTTGATACGGAAGAGAATAGTATAACAAATTTCATAAAAGATGAGATAGAGGAAACAAAAGCTGATACAAAATTCTCGGTTGAGATAGCAGAGACTGTGGAGATTGATGATGATTTAGAGGATATTTCTCAGCTGCTAGAAGAGTACGAAAATGAACAAAGAAGAAGCAATACAATCCAGAGTGCAATTGTCGAAGAGAGGCCAAGTATGAGAAGCTTAAAGGATATCCTAAATGGAACAAAAACATCATTTTCGGTTGATGAGAGACCATCCCAGTCTGGAAATCCATTTAAAAGGAGATTTGGAGATCAGAAGGGCGATGGTGATGGATTATTCCAGGAGAAGCAAATGAAAGTATTCTACAATCAAAGAGAAAGCCCTATTGTATTGTCTCAAGATTCGAACTACTAATTCTTATTTATGAATTTAGAAGTAATCGAGTTATCTTACTGCAATTATGCAATATTTATACCTGTATTAATAGCTATCCAGAGAGTGGCATCATAACCCTTATCATTAATCTGTTTTCCTGTAATTAGATTGTTCCTTTTGGACAAAGCACTTTATTAGAGTTGATAAAATAAAAAATTTCAAAGGGAGATACAAGAATACATTTATTTATATGAAGTCCAGAACTTCGTTCCTAAAAAAGAGGTGTTACGGATAAGAAAATTATTATAACTCTATTTCAATTTTATTGATTCTGTTGTACATTGCTCGTAAAGTCTGGAAGCACCTCATTTAGGAAGTCATAAAAGTCCTTCTTCTTAAGGGAATAGGTTGTATATTTTCTTTCATTGGCCATTCTGACCTTTTCAAGTTTAAATCCAATGACTTGTAGATCACTAACCAAGCCTTCACAGTCTGAGAGCAAGTCTATAGAGATTCTTTCTATATTTTCAGTTTTAAAAAGGAAGTGGAAGAAATGCAGTGAAATAGGGATAGCCATCTTCATTTTTCTATAGATTTTTGGTACATAATATTTTGATAATACTCCGCTCTTTTTCTTTTTATCTTCAATTACAAGTTCTGCAAAGCCGAACTCCATGGCAGCATTTTTATATATTGCTTTCATGCAATAGAACTTACCAATATTTTTATAATCCTTATAAAATGATAGTGACTCCCTAAAGGTCTCCAAATCTATCTTAGGAAGTTGAATTCCAACACTTCCAATACTAAAGTTAGAAGAAATCGTGCTAATAGTATCCTTGCTAGGAAGATGTAGAGATAATTTCTTGGTTGAAAACTTTGTTTCTGAATGATCTATTGACTTTGAGACAATATTATTTCCATCTCTGAGCAAGCTTGATTGAAAGTTCCCGTTAGATGAAGACCTTGTTACAGACAAGGAGCTATTTAAACTCAAGAGATGGCCAAAGGTCATCTTTTTCTTCTGAGGAAGAAAATCAATATACACTCCTGGAAAATTGCTTTCAAGAAGAAAAGGATCAGTCTCGTTATTTACAAGATCCAGGCATTTTGCCAGTAACTTATCATTATATCCCTCTACAAAAGAAAGCATATATTTCTCATTGAACTTAGTGACTTGCTCAACATCAAAGTTTTTTCTCTTGTAATCCTCTTTGGGTGCTATCTCAATATGCTTCTCGTTAAATAATGTCGGTTTCTTAGGTGCCGCTTTGCTGAGAGAAGGCTGTATTGACCTATTTATTGATATATTATGATCTGGCTCTGTGATTTCACGATTATTATGTTTCAGTATTGACGCTAGTCTCCTTTCGCTGTGTTTGGGGATCAGGGAGAACTTGCTTCTGGGTACTTCTGCGATTGAGATAGATCCTCCATCAGAAGGGACCTTTTGGTGTGCTAGTTTCTTTGTTTCTGTATTATCAATTGGTTCTAAGCGGACTCGTCTTTTTTCAAGAATGCCTTTCCTCTCCAAAGAACGTTCATTGTGTAACTTTGGGGGATAGTCATAAAACTTGACTGTGCGTAGTTTTGTTTGGTCTATTTTAGGTTGCTGTACCTTGAGATTCATTTGACATGAAACAGCTCCTGATATTATAATTTTATATGGAATAGAGGAGCTCGGAAACAAGTTAAAATTTTAGGCTTTTTCATCTAGCATTTCCAAATTTCAAACAAAATTTCGAATAGTTGGTCTGCACTGATCTATTTTCAAGCGAAGTCCTTCTAGAGTTGATGATATAAGGACATAACAACTAATTAATTATTTCCTTTGCTAATATTTATTAAGTCTTTAACAAATGTTCGAATTCCTGCAAAAGTATTTATGCTTTGGGGATGGGAAAAAGAGATCTCAATCAGCATCAGGCCATGCTGTAAGATCTAATGTGGATTATGATTAAGCTTTATTAGAGAAAGCGTCCAGTTCAGGAGTCATACTCTTGCAAGTATTGTCAAAAAGAATTCACTTCTTCGCAATTATACCAAGTGCATAAAGAACAGTAATAATCAAGAACTTGGAATTAATCAATTAGTTATTGTCCTAGCCTTGCAGGCGCAGGATCCAGATACGAAACATCTAAGAAATCTGTATCGAAAAAGTAATAACGAAATAATTATCATTTATCTTGTCAGCTCAACCAATACATACAAGCCAACTTCTACAGCCAGCTCTAAAGCAGAAGGTAATATTAGAGGGCAAACGCAATCAGGTCCCCAAGTGGCAAAATCAGTGAACCACAGCATGGAAATTTCAAAAACAATGACTAGTACCACTAATAGTACTACAATTTCGAGGAGTCCAACTGTAACTGCGGATACTCCACTTGAAAAGGTATGGCCACATAAACTTGATATTAACAAGATCAGGAAAAGGATCCTATGGTCCTGATTAAGACTGCAGATGACGAAGAGATAGACAAGCTGTTAGAGGAAATCGAAAGCATATCTCCGCAATTAAGGTATTCATATAGCACTTTGTGCTTAAGATATAGGGTTAAAAAAGAATTAGAGTTTATAACAAAGAATATCACAAAACAAACCTCCTGTAAATATGTTGTTTCTGAAGCCTGGATCGAGAGCTATACTGCATATTTGAATGGGCATAAGAAAGAGGCACCTGGTCCTTTGGATAATACTCTCGAGAAGGCTCCTAAGACTCCTAAGAAGGATGTGTATGCTGTTAACGAAAAGATCTGGAAGTTCATTATGAAACTGTATGGAGGAGGCCCTGCAATCCCACAAGTGAATAGAGCTGTCACTACTACTGCACAATCTGATTCTGATAAATATTCTCAACCAAGATATGTGGACAAAATGACCAAATCTGAGCTTGGATTGAAATCCTATAACAGCTCCATGATAAATTCAACTCCAATAAATACTTCATTTCTAAAACCTGCAGGTTTATCTAATGAGATGTTCTACTGCTATATGAATTCCTCACTCCAATGTCTCTTGGGAATCCAAGAGCTTGTGGAGTATACTTACCAAGAAAAATATAAGAAATTACTTACTAGCAAAAACCCAAAGTTCTGGAAGGCTTTTAATGAATTGGTAACATTATATACTCAAAGTACTTCGCGCTTGACTCCGAAGGCAATTAGGAGGATAGCGTCTGTATATTTTGATCCTGATGAACAACATGACTCACATGAATTTCTCAGATACATCCTTTCAGGAATGCAAGATGAGGTAAATTTACCAAAGCCCAAGAAGGTCATGGAATTTAAAGATGGAGACTCGGCATGGGAACATTACAAAAAATACAATGTTTCCATAATTGACGAAATGTTTGCAGGACAACTTTCAAGTAAAGTTACCTGCAAGATGTGTGGGCATGTCTCTGTAGCTTTTGATCCCTTCTTGGACCTTTCTTTGCCTGTTATCCCAGATAAGACTAAGAACATCAACGATTGCTTGAATACTTTCCTGAAAGAGGAAGAAATAAGAGATTCCTACGCTTGTGAAAAATGTAAAAGCAAGAGTAGGGTCACTAGAAAACTTTCCATAAACAGATTCCCAAAAATTCTTGTTATCCACCTCAAGAGGTTCCAGACCTTCCCTAAGAAGAAGAAAATAAGTGCCTACATTGATTTTCCCGTGGAAACTATGAAGCTAACAAAGTAAGAAAGACCACTTCTAATTTGATATACTAGGAATGGAGATGAGGGACCTAGCACCCACTTTTATAGTCTATTAGGACTTGTCATGCATATAGGTGGAGTGGACTCTGGACATTACGTAGCCTACTCTAAGAGAGGAAATGAAGTAAATGAAACTAATTTTGATTTTTAATTATATAGTGGTACTTGTGCGATGACGAGTCTGTAAGGAAGGTTTCGAGTAAGGACGTGGCTTCGAAGGAAGCATATGTCTTGATCTACGGAAAGAAGGAATAATCAACTTGTTTACGATGTTTGAGTTTCTAACAATTTTGCCTAACATTTTTTATTCTTATAATTCATCAGGACGTATATTCTTTTAGTTTCTATTCATAATTTCCTTAATGTATGATTTACTCTTTACCCAATATTTGTGTTCCTGAACGCTGTGGTGTTAAATTCATTTAAGGGAATTGGTTCTCAGAATGGGTCAAATGACAAAGGCAAGACTGAAACAAAACTGAATATACATGTCACTTCTAATACATATTAAATACATTAGTTATTCTTTCAACTCGACATGCTTTTTTATGTCTGATTCAATCTTCCCCAAAATTCTTTTCCTGAATTCGGCTAATATTGTTTCACATTGTTCAACATATTCCTTGCTAATCTTCTTATCTCCATCTAGCATTGTAAAGACAATCTTCTTTGAACATTCCTGGCTGACTTTCTCGAGTTGATCATCTGGCAATGTGCTTAAGCCTGAGATGTATTGGCTGAGATCCATTTCGTTGAATTAATTCGAAAAATATCCCAAATATTCTTTAAGTATTGAACATTGCTAATACACGATTTAGATGATCTAACGATCTCAAAAAATTTCTTGGTGAAACTGATGTTAAGGACATTTCGGCGTTGAGTCAAAACGCAAAATGACACCTAATTAAATATAAAGATACAAGAAAAAGACACTATTAAGGCAAAATGACAAAAAAGCCAGCTGAATTTAATACATAAGCAGAATTATAAATTGCGAACTGAATGTACTTATTCACTCTTGTTTTCCGCTATCTTTAGAAGTGTTCTTCTCCTTTGTGAGGATTCTAAAATGATAAACTGATATCACACTATATACTTTTTAAGTAGATCTGAAATTCTGGATTGTCCTTTGAGCACCACCTGAGTGCCTTCTCGACCTCATATTTAAATCTTACTAATATTTCACAAAGCTCCTCTTGTATGAGTTGTAAATTAGTGTATTTCTTGTCCAGACTGTCTGTAAAGAATTTGACTAGGAAAATGATTTAATTGATCATGATTAGTTACATCTTTGTTCTTCCAGCCTTTGTGGATTCCATCTTAACCTTCTAAGCTTACGGACTTTATAGCCTAAAGTTATAAGAAATTTGGCATGATTTCGATACTAGGATCATTCAAGCTGAAGCTTGGAATCGTAGCTTGGAATTCCTTTCCAACGCGAGTCTTTTCTTTGTCCTCCGATGGATCAAGAATATTTGGCCAATTATCATCATCTTCTTCTTCGACGTCGCTGTTATTTAGAAGCATATGTGAGTTCGCGTGCTGCATCTTGACAAGGATTTCATCACTAGTTGTGGATGTTCTAGGGTAAAATTAGACCTGGAAACACATAGATTACCTTTCAGACTTCATCTCATTTACTTCTTTATTTTGGCAAGGAGGGCATATCTCAGTAAACCCTTTCTATTAAGAGTGACAATATGAGAGAAGATGAGGTACTTGATAATCTGGATGAGAGATAGCTTCACCGCATTTTATACAATTATGAATCTCTTCTAGTATAGTAATTCCCAAGTCATCAGCTCCAAATCCCAAATCCATACTGTCATTAAGGCTCTCAACTTGATTACCCTACATATTTAAGTACAATTTGGGGCTAGAAAAAAATTCAAATTGCGTAGTAAGAATGAATTAATGAGTTACAATTTGTTGGTCTCCATTAGCTACCTGATTACTTTTCTCATTCACTTCTGTAGCCACAATTTGTGAGGGGGCATTAGTACTCTTGTGAGACTTATTGTTTCCCTTTTTAGTGTCATTCTCTACGACTTCTACATGAGCGCCTTCATCAAATTTAGCGGGAGTATTTGATTTAGTATGAAGTTTCTTTCTTTGCTTATCAATAATGTCCCTTGGAGGCTCCTTCTTTCTCTTTGCATTGACAGACTGCTTCTGGGAAATTATTTAAGTAAATGACCTTTTACTGTAGTTGTGGTTGAAACTCTCTGTTTCTTTATATTTTTTCTTGAGTTTTGAGGCCTTTCTTCTGTAGTTCCGGAAGCTCTTTGCTTACTGCCAACATTAACTTGATAAACTTTTTCCCTAGTCCTCAGAGACTTTGTCATTTTGGGGATCTCTTTTGCCTTAAAGGCCTTGATATTGTTTAATGTTTTCTTTGAAATAGTTGGATCATCTGCAGGAGGATTGTATATATTGGTAAGATTCTGCATGTAAATGTCTGAAACTCCTGATTTTTTCATGAACCGAGACTTATACCGTGTTGACACTGCAGGAGTTATAGAAGGATTTGTCATCAAAAGTTTTACAAAGTCAATAGTCATTCCAGCCTCCAGATCGTTTCCCAAGCCAATAGTGGTACCGGAATCAAAATTTTCTGTATTCATCCTATACTTTTTGAAAATATTTGAAATGATTTTTTGCAATTATATAGAATCAATTGCATTGAGATATTATAATGATATTCCAAATTCTATTTGAATAAACCTCAATATGCGCCCAGAGCATAACTAGCCTTTGGAATATCAGCTTCGTGCGTTATTTCCACTAGATCTACCCTTCGGATAATTATTTTTTGATAGCAATATCCTAGCATATGACTTAGTACCTCTAGTCAGGCTTTCTTATCTCCATTCTTCATCTGATCACCCTCAAAATTAAATCAATTAAAGAAAAATCTAACCTAAAAACAGCTTCAACCTACAGACTCTATCTTGAGTTAATTTTCGCCTCTATCATCAAAGAACTTCAACCATTGTTGAATTATTGGATGGTTTATGGAACAGGGCAACCTCGATAATTCATTGCCCGTACAAATATTCAAATCGATATATTAAATAAAGACTACCGAATGGAAACTAGGATCTCAACACCCTTCCAAAAAGACAAAGTGATGAGCAAGGATAATGATTCTTCATCACTCAATATCTATATTAGCTCAGTCAAAGAGAAATTATTGCCTTTTCTAGGGAAATTTATTTGTAGCAAGATACACAAAAGATTCACGAAAACGTTATTATTCAACCCTTTAGCTACAATAAATTTATAGGCTGAGTTAATTGCTATCTGAGTACTATTTATATCAGAGCCCTTTGCTATGAAACTTAGAATCCATTATTGAGAGTATTAGTATCCAGAAACATTAATGATTTAGATAATTCATAATAATCTCGCAGAATTGTAGTTTGGGTAATGTTTAGGTCTTCAGAGATATTTGGGAGCAGTTTTTTGTTTAGCTTAATAATAAAAAAAAAGTGATTTTGTTTCAAACACGAAAAAAAAACTAGATCGAAAAAGGTTTTATTAATTTTCCATTCGTCTCTTAGATTTGACTATTAAGGCTTTCGCGAACAAGGGTAGTAATTATATAGACTTTTATTAGGTCAAAATAGGATATGAAATTTGGGGTTGAATAGAAAACTCAGCATTTGTTAGCACGATGTATCATATTCGTAGTTCTAAGAAGTTGACCAACATGGCCAACCCAGCTGGAGCTTACACTACCATGTCTTCGCATGAATTTGTATATTTATTATCATCAGTTTTTGGAGGATTGATGCTTGGGATACAGAAATACTATCAATGTGACAAATGAAGCTAAAATTTATTCCTTGTTTGAAGCAACAATGAATAGAAATTGTGTAAAGGAGTTGTGGAATTCATAGACGATAATGGCAATTATAAGATCATTATTCAACCCTCATCCAAGCTCTTTAATTATCAAACTCAGTCCTGGAATTAATGTAGGAGCTGCTGACAACTGGGCCAATCATCCTTGTAACACAACGTACTCTGCATACGGGAATAGGTCTTGCATAGTAGATTCGTCTAAGAATTTTCAGTGAGAAAGGAGAGTTAATAGCAATGCATTTGAAGGTGCTAAGGGTAGCTATCTTTAGTTATCTTATGTCCTTTTTTGACCAATTTGAAGAGATTCAAATGGATAATTCTAAGGTGGTTGAGGATAAAGGACATTACTTCATGGCCACTCGCTCGTTTATTCAATAAAACATGAAATTGATAAGCTCTCCAAGAAATTGAAGTAATCTTCATACTCAGAGAATAAGAGATTCTTTGCATAAATTCAAAATTTAAGAAATTTTGTTCTTTCATGAGTGGGAAGGATAGAAATTTGGCTAGTAATTGGAAAGATTTTTGATTTTCTTTTAAAAGTTGAACCAAGATAGAGTCAGATCAAAAAATAAAAGAAAAATTAAATTATTGAAAAGAAAAGATGCTTTTTCGCCTTTTACTTCTTTACTTCATTCTACTGAGCATCTTGGTTCAAAAATCTCTGACCTATTACAACAATGGTTATGAAATTAGGGATCTAGAAGATGGAACTTTTGTGGGCGATACAGAGAAGTGGTACATTTCTAATAATAAAACTCAAAAATGGTATAATTGTTCGTCAAATCTAATGCTCGGTGGATATGATAATTTGAAAACAGGAGAGTATGTAGAGGTTGTGTATTCTTCTCTACAGACTCACCAATATATGTACTTGAGTTTTACTTTTTGGAGAATTGATAGTATAGATTGGAATTATGATTACGACTTTCTTAGGGTTGAGATTGACAATGCTGCTTATACTTTCGACATATATATCCCTACAGAGACTGGATATTCTGCAACTGATATATGTGGAGGTAGTTCTGCTGATGCTGCTGATGCCAGATATATCATTAAAATTCCACATGCTGGAAGCTCTGTTAAACTGAGATTTATCAGCTATCTATGGGAACCTCCTACAAATGAAGCTATTGGAATCAGCAAGATAAATATTTTGTTCAAAAAAAGTGATGAAGGAGAAGTACAAGGAAAATTTGCAAGTGGACATAGACTTGACAATAGTTATAAAAGAAGCACTTGTCCTCCGACTTACAATGACGATACTTGTCCTGTATGCCATGAATCATGTGCAGAATGCCAAGGACCTTCTGCTAATGATTGCCTCTCTTGCAACAAATACTATTTCTTTGATGGAAAATCATGCTTACCATGTATGCATGTTTGTGACACTTGCTACAATGATTATTCCTGCACTAAATATCTTTGTCCAAATCCACTTAATGAGTTTGCTTATTGGAATCATACTTGTCATACTGAATGTAAAGCACCATTAATTCAAAGAGATCTTCTCGGAAGAAAATATTGTCACTATCCTTGTAATACAACCCAATATCTTTATTGGAATGGTTCATGTATTAATCATTGTGTTGCTCCTCTCAAAATAAGGGATGAGCCAGGTGCAAAATTTTGTGACTATATCTGTGCGGCTAATGAGTATCTTTATTGGAATGGTAGTTGTCTATCAACATGTCCAACACCATATTCCATTCGAAAAGAGGGTGGGTTCAACTTTTGTGATTATCCTTGCACAGATTCTGAATATCTATATTGGAATGGATCTTGTATCAGCACATGTGATACTCCATTTACCCCATTAACCACTTCTGATTCCAAGAAATACTGTTTGCATGCATGTACAAATACAAATGATTATCTTTATTGGGATAGTAGCTGTAATAATACATGTGCTCCTCCTCTAATCTCAGAGATAATCAATGGCAAAAAGTATTGTAAGTTCCCCTGTGGAAGTGATTATCTATATTGGACAGGTGAGTGTAGAAGTAGCTGTAGTTTTCCTCTCTCAAGTTCAATATTTGGAGGAAAGAATTTTTGCCATTATCCATGTCCAGATGATAAGTATCTATACTGGGATCAATCATGTCAATCCAATTGTACATTTCCTCTCAAATATCTGAAGAGAGATGGCAAGAATTTCTGTGAATATATCTGTCCTAGTGGACAGTATCTTTATTGGAATGGAGACTGTGAAAGTTCATGTTCCTATCCTCTAGATATTGTTTCTGATCGTGGGAAGGACTTCTGTGCGTTTCCTTGTAATACTACTCAAGTTCTCTATTGGGATAAGACATGTCTGACTACTTGTGATCCTCCATTCAAGAGTGTGACAAAGTATAGTCGATTATTTTGTGAGAGTCCTTGTACTGGAACAGATTATCTTTATCCAAATGGAACATGTGCTGCTACATGTCAACCACCTTTCCATCCAAATGTGACCAAGTCAAAGAATGTTTGTGAATATCCTTGTCTAACTACTGAATTTCTTGCCTCATGGAGTGGAGAATGTCTCCCATCTTGTGATCTTCCTCTATTATCTAGATATGAAGATAATGGAGATGGATATTGTGATTTCCCATGCACTTCAGCTCTGGAGTATCTTTTTAAGAATGGATCTTGCCTTACGAGTTGCAATTCACCATTCATCATAAGAACTGATCCTACTGATTCCAGCAAGAAATATTGTGATTATCCATGTCTTAGTTCTGAGTATCTTAACTGGGACAATACATGTATCTCATCTTGTCAGAGTCCTTATAGAGTGAAGGTGATAGATGGTGATAAGTACTGTGATTATCCATGTTCAGAAGATAAATACTATGATGAAGACAAAAGGGAATGTGTAGAAGTCTGTGAAGTGAAAAAATTTCCTGAAACAGGTAAGATAGGATGTTGATTTAACTGAAATTGTTGTAGTGGGTGTTCCGAGGTGCAGAAGTTGTCACTTATCATGCCTCAACTGTGAAGAAGAAACAGAGTAAATTACTTTTATATTTCATGACTTATTTTAGATTAAGCACATTAGAGATTGTTTTAGGGATTTCGGTTGTTCTGAATGTAATTATTTTATTTGGCACAGCTCAGTTTTGGGCCAAGAGATGTCGTGAATTTATGGATAGAAAGGATCATAAAGGAACTAAAGTTACAAAGCAGAACCCAGATCTAAAACCTAGCGACAATAGATTGCGGCAAAATCCAGATGAAAAAAGTGCAGATAATGGAAAAATAAGAGTCAACCAATATTCTAGCCCCAAAAGAACAAATTCATTCACCAATACTTCAATGTATTCTTATTCTCATAACTCAATTCTTGAAGAATCCCCTAGTGATGAAGTAACTCCTGGTTCAATGACTTTTACAAGACCACATGGAGTAAAACAAAGCAATACTCCTAATGTCAGAGGGATTCTAAAAAAATATTGATCAAGATTTTCTAATTACTTCTAGTACTATTTAAAGTAATTCAATGATTCTTTATCATAAGATTTATTATCTCGTGACCAGACTTCTTTTTTGTTGTATTGAACAGTTCTATAGTTTTAAAGTAATAATTTTTATTTTTCCACCTTGAAATCTTCCAACACTCTTTATTCTCAATGATAAATCTAGGATGAAACTCAATAATACAATATATAAAGACAGTTCAAAATTGTTTGAGAGAGTGAAGAGGAGAAATTCGACAATCTAGAGGGCGTTTTCACTTGGTCAGCTTGTAATTAAAAAAGATTATTATTATTATTAAAAATATTTTTTATCTAAACTTCGAAAAAATGAAGCTTCTTAGACTAATAAATACCCTATGGATGCTTTGTTTTTTGTTTGAACACATTATCTGCCGAACCCCAGGTATGCTTTTCTTTGGAGTTGCTTACATTTAGTGTATCAAATTAGGGATCTTTGTGATGATGACAAATTTGACACCCAAGCTAACGATTGGTCGTTCACAGGCCTTGTTGGGGAATCAAAGACCTCTATGTGCGATAAGAAACTTATTGGAGGATATAATACGATTAAGGGTTATGGGACTATGACAAAGACATATTCCAACTTGCCTGCCCATAAATATGTATATGTGACACTCTCAGTATGGAGGATTGACAGTTGGGAGGAAACAGACGGCTTCTCTGTGGTTGTAGATGAAACCTCGACGGATAAGATAGGACACAAACTGTTTGAAGATGCTATATTGAGATGTGGAAACGAAGCTTATGGCGATTATGGAGAAATGAAGGTCATGTTTCGAAAAAAGCATAGTAGCGACTCTATTAAAATAGAAATAAAAGGGTATCTAGATGAAGAACCAACTAATGAGAGCTTTGGAGTAAGATGTGTACAAATTCTTTTTGAGAGAGATTCAGACAACACTCAGGAACTCATCAGAGGATATACACAAGCAAATCCTCCCAACGGAATAACATTGGCAACAAGTTATCCTAATTTCGAAACGAGGGATACTTGTCACGAGAGTTGTTTGGAATGTATTGGGAGTAGCGCCACAAATTGCTCCACTTGTAAATTTGAAGATGGTTATTTTTATAATGGAACTCACTGTGATAGCTGTTTATATTATTGCAAAACCTGTGAGACAGCAAATGAATGTCTGACTTTTTTATGTGATTCTTCAAATATAGCTTATTGGGATAGAAGTTGCTCCACCTCTTGCGAGTTCCCTCTGACTATGACTAGAATTAGTGATCATAAGGTATGTTCATATCCCTGCAAAGATGAAGAATACCTGCTTTTCAATGGAGAGTGCCTTCCAACTTGTTACCCAATGATAAATGAAACCTTAAAAGGAAAAAATATGTGCACCTATCCTTGTCGAGATGCTGAATACCTGTTTCCAGATCAGACTTGTAAACCTTCTTGCGAGTCTCCATTGGTGCCTGAAATAAAATATGAAAAAAAGTTTTGCTTATACAAATGTAAAGAATCTGAAACACTCTATTCGAATGGTACATGTTCCTCCAAGAGCGTTTGTGACCCCTTCTTTATTTCAAGGATAGACTATGGCAGGAAATTCTGTGACTATCCTTGTTCTGCTGACCAAGCTCTGGCTTGGAACGGATCATGTTTGAATTCATGTGAGTTTCCATTTATCCAAAGGAATCAATCAGGAGAAATATTTTGCGATTTTCCTTGTCGAAACAATGAATTCCTCTTTAAAAATACATCATGTAGGTCAAGTTGTGAATTTCCTCTTGTCTCAAGGAAAGATTCGGCTGGAAAGAAATACTGTGACTATCCATGCACGGGAGGAGAAACTCTTAACTGGGATGGTTCTTGTATATCTCTTGAAAGCTGTGCTTCGCCTCTATTGCATAAGGTGATTGATAAAGACTCTTACTGTGTAACCCCCTGTACTTCTGAGGAATTCTTTGATAAGAATTCCCAGAAATGCATTTCATTCTGCCCCGCAAACACATTTCCTGAAACAAGTATACTGTTTTATTTTGGTCTAATATAATAGATGGAATGCGCTCATGTCAAGAATGCAATCAAGCCTGCCTAAAATGTGAGGAGTCTGAATCAGAGTAAGAGAAACTTCGAAATATCGTTAATTATTAGGGATAAGGGGCTAATAGCTGTCCTTGCCATTTCTGGAATTCTGAATGTTGCGAGCGTTGTTGGGGCGATTAATCTTTGTGCAAAGTGTCTGAAAGGTCTCGGAGACAAAAGGCTCCGCTCTCCAACAGAAAAGGAGACTCCCAAATTAGACCAGAGCTCTGATCAAGTCTTAAAACAAGAGTCCTTCAATCAACCCAATCCATCTTTAAATCAAAGCAGAGCCATGTCATTTTCTGATCCTTTTCCAGAAGAAGATGGAATTGGATATGCTGAAACTGTCCTAAGATTAAGTTCAATTCATCATAGCAAACAAGAAGGATTTATTTATTCAGGCTCTGCGACATCAGATGCTGTCGAAATGGGATTCAATGAGGAACCAAATCCTGCAGACTTTAATGATGGAAACAGAGTTACGCTGGTCCATGATAGCAAAGTCTCTTTCAGAAAGATGAACAACGTCGAGAATAATGCCACACAAGATACAGATAAAATAGAACTAAAGCCAATTCAGAATCAAAATGACATGTCTTTGAGTTTAGATATTCAGGAAGAGAACGGGCTATCTACAATACATTCTAGGTCTATCAGGGTACTGCTAGACAAAACATAAATATTTTACATACTGAGACTTTATTTCTTATATTTCGTAAATATGATTTTATGCTCCCCTGAGATAGAACCTCAGGTAATAAGATTTTTTTTATATTCAACTTTCCTACAAGGATTAATTGTCAAATCGATACTAATTTCATTAAGATTTGCAATACAATAAATTTTATTAACTATGGAAAGTGTCCGAGACAGTGAATTTGAAAAGTTCAGGAGAACTATAAATAAGTATTTCAGCCCAAACGTGTATGTCTGTGCAACCCAGAAAGCCAAGGAAACATGCCACAAGAACTTAGTCACTCCTGCTGAATTTCTAAGGCCTTTTGGGTATTTCCAAGAGACTACAATCAGATATCGTTCCGCCGACAATAAAGAAAGACTCCTTTCTCTCTCCAATTTTCATTTGAACTTCGTGGATGCAGAAGAATTCGAGCAACCCAAAAAAGAACACATTGAAAATCACATCAAAGAAGTAATTAATACATATGCCCCCGAAAAGCTCAACGAGGAAGTAAATAGCATAGTTTCATTATCACAATGATAGATGTTCAGCGTAAACAGACCAGAACAGCTTTTAAGTGAGCTTAGTTCACTTTCAATGCCTTGGTATGACCATGTTGTTGATGCCATCTTTAATGTAAGGTCCTTTCAACTTGAATAACGGGAATAGTTCACTAAGTTTCAGTTTGATTTGAACTTCCTTGATCATCCCTTCTCTCTCTTCTACATGATTTCAACAAAAGAAACAGACGCCAAACAGGCGGCTAAACAATTGATGTAAAATCCCTCAACTCTTATTAACATATTAGAAATGAGCATAGTAGCAAAATAACTCGCATCTTCAACAGTAATCCTCTTGACCAAACACATGTTCCTAAAGTCATTATCATCCTTTTTGAATTCAACCTGGAAGAAGCAAATAAATTAGAAGAAGCTCAAAAAATGGTCAGCCAACTTCAGGCCGAATTCTCAAACTATACGGTCAAGCTTGTTGTTTGCAATACAAGTAATGAGAAAATGGCATATCTTGATAATTTTAGCTGAGGATGATATGGCATATTTGGCTTGGGATGGACATATTTATCATAAATATTACTACCCAACCAATCAAATTGATCTAGTGAATAATAAGGAAACCGCAAGAGGAAGAATGGTTCCTAGAAATGATAGAGAGTTTTTGAAGAACGTGCTTTATGTATATTTGAACTGAAGAGAATTAAAGATTTAGGAAATATTCATTAAACAAATTCTTCCTTACCTGGAAAATAAAATCAGACAACTTGACAGTGTTGCCAGGACGAAAAAATCTCTGGGAGCTTCTATAAAGGTTATTAATACCTGAGGGATAATAATTTAATAGAGATTGTTCGGAGGGTCAAGTAAAACTGAATCGAGTAATAATTACGTCATGAATCAAGATGAAGTGTATTTGAGATCATTGGCTGATACCCTCTTCCTACTAGAAGATTATGATGGAGCCTACTCAAACTATAAAACACTGGCTGCTGAAATTAAAGGAAAATCAAATAGGCTTTACTCCAATGTTATTGAAATGCAGAATCTTTGTACTATGATGATGGGAGATTTTAGCAGGAAAGACAACAGTTTCAAAAAGTGCTTCGAGACATATTTAGAAAATTGGGACGCAATAAAATTCTCAATCCGAAGTGTCATTTTCCATACCTACCATTGTCTACTATGTAAGAAAAGATAGATAATTCTGATTTTCAGATAATATGAGAGAAGAAACTGGGCTATTGCTAGACACAGCAAAGAGATTTAAGGACTATTTCCCTATCCTGAACAGCATCTTCTACGAACAGGTAAATAGTTTATTTCCAATTGTAATTATAAAAGTTTGCTCTTAGTTTCCTGAAGATTGCCCCAGTCTGGCCTAGGAAATATGCTTTCTCCATGGTGTTGGCTGGTCATACTTACAATCAAAACAACCATAGAAAATATGGCCAAAGATGCTACCAATTAGCCAGTTTGATGTATAAAAATACCGAGTGGAACATGATTCAAGAACATGTGAATAAAACTTTGGGTTCAAATGCTTTTGCAGGAGGAGAGCCATTGGTCAGCCTTTCCTATTTTAGAAAAGCTCTTGAGAACATGAAGCAAAACGACACAGCTGAGAGACATTCTTCCCTGATTAAGGAGTCTTTAAGTGCCATTGCGTACGTTCAAAGCAAGAAGATCAGCAATGAGCTTACCACAGAGGAAATAACTCATTATTATGAGGAAATTATCAAGTTCCCTTTCCCTAAAATTGCTGATGAGGCTTTCGATATCACATTAACCGATGATTACTTCAACTTTATGAATGACAGGAAAACCAATAAAGTATTTGCCGAAGGAATATCAACCAGAGAAATTCTTCTCAATCGTGACTCAGACCAACTTTGGTATAATATGGGAAAGAGACTTGAAAGCTACATTAAGTCTGATTCTCACACCAAGAGACTTGACATTGAAGATGAAGTGTCTTTGAAGATTATGGATTGTATTTATGTTAGTGATAAGAATTTGCTCCTTAAGGATAACCCAAGAGAATCATATATTGGAGAAGATATCCTTATTAATGTGAGAGTTGATAATCCCTATAAGGTAGAGACTAATTTCTCTTGTATAACTGCGTAGATGCCCTTGGAAATTAAAGACTTCAGACTTGAGTATGAGCTTGTTCCTTTGGATTCAACTGAGGATGCTCCTGTGGAAGTTTTGGAATCTAAGAGAGAAAATTTCATACTGGGTGAACTTGAACAGAAATATATCGAAATTAGAATTAGTCCTGATAAAGAAGGTCTGCTCAAGGCTAAGGGAGTCAGATGGACTTTGGATTGCATCGAAGGAAAGCATTTCTTCAATTTAAAGCCACCTGCTATTAACAATCAGAAGAGAAGAAAACACCACATTAATGAAATTAAAATTGTCAAGAAACAGCCCAAGCCTATCCTCACTCTGAAGGGTTTGAAGACTCAATTATTCTTCGGAGAAGTTAATAACCTAATCCTAAATATCGAGAATAAAGCAGAAGTAGACATTGAAAAAATATTCATCATAAGCTCATATCCTGAAATGATGGGATCAGAAGCCACTTCTTTAGGGCTAGTTCAAGCAGGCTCTGCAGTGGATGTATAAAAATAACCTTTCTATTTTAATTCTTAGTTCCCCTTGATACTCCGTGGATCAATGACTGGCATCTTTGAAATCCGTCTTCTCTTAAAGATATTCTACAAATCTGGGAAGCCTAGATATGCAAGAATAGTCTTCCCTCTTGAAGTCCAATCTTCTTTCATTCCTAAATATTTCACAACTCCTTGCTTTGATAAGAGAATTGTTGGTCTCCAGGTAATTTGCTTTTCGCAAGTTTGAAACTAATTTAGTGTGATGAAATTTGGAATCATCCCTTCCAAAGAATGGTTGCAAACTTGGATAAGTCTAAATGTGGACTCCACATTGAGCAAGTAATATTTTTGTAAAACAAATGCTAATCGAAAGATTGTTCTTCTCAGTAATGAATGGAAGTCTTCTGAAACTCCTAATCATCATGCTAGCTATAGAAAACGTGAGAATTTCCTTCACTTCTATGTTGAGCCAAGTGGAAAAGACAAAAAAGATACCAAAGTCGACTCAGCAGAGCTAGGAAAGAATTGGTTTAAGTTCTCAGATGACAAGGAGCTTCCTCTCGACTTTAAGACTCTTTATGATTATTATGAACTAACCTTCCAACAATTTTGCAAATTCCACCATATCGATACTTCGACTTATGAGAATAACGAGACACTTTCCCTTGCATTATTTTGGAGATACAAGTTGGAGAATGGTAATTTCCCTGTAAACATTCTTAAAAGTTAGATTCATTCCAAGGAATACATTTCTTGTACAAGATTCCTTTGAACTACAAATTTTACAATAACCCAATTGCTCAAAAGAGACCACTAGTTGAGCTCCCACTCCAAACCCAAATAGTTAGTCCCAAGAAAATAAAGCATAATTTTTCAACCCAACCGTAATTATCTTGCAAAATAATCTTACCTTAATAGAGCTTGTTATGTTGATATTGAATTAAGATTGATAAATATTACTGGAACTAGTGATATCTCATTCAAGCTCGAAGCCCTTAACACAGAGACTGCTCTAAGGTATAAAAGTCCATTTTCAAAATAACATTCTAGTCCTACCGAAGTAACAGGCGGTAAGTACTTTGTTTGGGAAGGCATCACAGAACAAGATGTCAATGATTTGAAACCATTTGTAAGTTTAGGAGAAGTGCTTCTAATTTAATTAGGAATTAAGGACAATTCCTTTCAGAGCAATCTTTTTTGAAAAAGGAGTTTATGATATTTCAAGATTTAAATTCAGCTTCTACTTTAACAAAAAGACTAGGGAGCTAACAAAGGGACTTAGCTATAAAGAGATAATAAACTCAGGAATGTATGAAACAGTGACCTTCTCCTCAGAGAAAGACCAATGCTTGATTGAGATTATCTAAATGCGATTGTATCCTCCTATTTATTAGTTTATTTGTATTCCTTAGATAAACTAATATTCAGCTAATCTTACCTCACATTAATACGTGGCTTGAACAGATACAGTAATTTCTGATATAAATGACATACTATTATCCAAAAGTTGATATCATTTTCTATTTTCTAAAAGTGTGAGAAGCTGAATAGAGCCTACATGCCGATGCTACAATAAACTATGCAGAGTAACTGAATAAATTCTATTCTATGAGGATAGGCCAGAGGTTGAATGTCGCTCAAAAAACTCATTTTTAGTAGCAGACGAAGAAATTATCAGTCTAAAATTGGAAATAGTCAATCAGTATATTTAACAGAACTTCTATCAAAAAGGGGCTATTTAAGTTGGGGCTAATTCTTATTCATAATAATCATATCAATTTTCTTAAAATGTCCTCAGAAACTGTTGACGCAAAGCCACTATTGTCAATTCCTGAAGCTTTTCTCTATGAAGTCAAGGAAAATAACCCTGTCTTGATAGCTCAGGGACCACTTGTTATTTTCCAAATTGACTCTATGGAAGGCTTCATTCTTCAGGTAGGAGAACACTATAGCTATAGTGTTCTCAAAGATATGCCTGTATTGGCTTCATCCAATGAAGAGGGCGCTCTAAGATCTTATGTCCTTTCTAATGTGGATAACTATATCATTATCAGAATTGTGTCAGTTCCTGACAAGAAATTACTTGAGAACTTGGAGGTCTTTTTTGCCCAAAATACAAAGTTTGCTGAGAAAGGTGAACTCCATGGAGCAGTAGTACCTAAGCCCGAAGGTCAAGAAGTTCAGCCTAGCCAGGAAAGTGCTAAGTGGACCTTCTCTTGGCTAATCTATAAAGGAGGTGAAGTTATTAAAGATGTTATAATTGCTGGAGCTGAGCTAGTTGCAAGAGGCATTAATGCTGGAGGTGAATATATTCAGAATAACTATCTCAAGAAAGAAAATATTGAGATTAGTGAAACTACAATGAAAGCTTTACAATATGCCGGTACAGCTACGGGGTGGGTTCTCAAGTTTAAAAGATCTAAAGTTCAGCAGTTGATAAACTATGGCAAAAGGGTAATGATTAATACGGCTAAGAAAAGAACCCAGATAGATCCCAATGGAGTGGATGGAATTAAACAAATTGGGTCTGCAACCATTTATGGATTATTGAGTATTTATGAAGGAATGATGGACGCTCTTGATATTATTCAAGACAAAGGAATTCATGAAACCACAGCAAAAATGTTTGGGCACAGATATGGAGAGAGAGTAGGAACTGCTGCTAGGCATTTCTTCAACTCTATGAGCAATTCTCCACAAAGAAATGAAGCTCCAAATAATAATAAGCCTAAAGAAGTTGTTAGTGAATCATAAAATAACTACCTAAATTTTCAATTTATACCAAGTATTTTGTTACTACTTATTGATCTTTTAACATACTGGATCTGTATATTTTGTTATTTTATTTTTTGCAATCACTGATAAAAAATGAGAAAGAAATCTTTCAATAAAAACTCTGAATTCATTGTTTTCACAGAGCATTCATCTGTTCTAGCTCCAAGAATAATATTAGTATTCCTGTTCTTTATGTTAGAGTCGAAGATATATAAATAAATTTATTCAAAATGTCATCTAAGATCAAGACCTACAGTATAGTGAGTGCTGTTGCTCAACCTAAATTGGGAAATGCCTTCGAACTCGTCTTCAAGGACCCTCAAAAATATGGTAACATCTTTCATCCTTTTCCTTGAAAATCAGGTGGAAATCTCCTTAAGCTTAAGGATGGAGTTAACCAAAGATGGAAGATTTTGCCCAAGGATCTTAGCTTGAGCGGAAATAAAAAGAGAATAGGAGTTTACCAACGTAATGAATCTTGAGCGGTGAATAAGTCTGTAGCAAATATCGTTGATGCAGGAGTCCAAAACTTTTGGCTTGACCAAAGACCAGACTTCACCACTAGAAGTGTCAAGATTTTCCTTTATGATACCTCTCGTATGCATAACGGTAATTAAGGACGAGTCCTTGCCTAAAGTTATAGTTCCTGTTCTTCCACATGGAGATAAATGGTGTGTCCAATATGAAAGAATAGGTGTTTACAAGACTCCTTGCATGGGATGGTATTTTTTTCAAAGTAGGATCTAATACATTCCTAGGACATATGTCAATGATACCCAATCTAAGAGAATGGTCAAGTTCAAGACTCTTGAAGATGCCATTAATTACTGCAAAATCATGGGACTCGGATTCGAGCTTGAGTATCCTAAATTCAGATATCATGCCAGAAAGAACTATGGTGATAACTTTAAATGGAAGGGAAACCCAAAGCCTGAGCTCGAAGACATCTAATTTAATTTCTCATCAATATGTCCGTCTTAATATTCATAGTTATTCTCGACATGAATTACCGAACAACTTACATTTAAAATCTTTAATATAAGAATCTTTTCACGTACTTTGCGTAGCCAGGTTGGTGCTTACGGTAAGCGTCCTTGTCAGCAGTTCCTGGACGATAGAATGAAGTAAAGTCTCTGAAATTAATTCCCAATTTGCTACCATCTTCTAAGCCTCCTTTGTCTAGGGGTCTGTACTGCTTAAGGAAAGAAGTGTAGTTAATGTAGTCAGGGTGATATAATCTTTCGGTGAGTAGGTTAAAGCTTGTTGGGCTAATGATCTTTTCCAATAAGGATTTGTTTATTTGACCAGCTTCTCCAACGTAATTCTCCAAAGTTTTGATAATTTGTTCAAGAGTGATTTTCTCGGGTCCTTCAAGAGCAAAGTGTCTTCCATTAAGGCTATCATCTGTCAATGCCTTTTCAACAACTTGAGCAATATCATCAGTGTGAATAGGACTAGCAATTTGGCCTCCATTGTTATAATCAAAGTAGAAGTTAATGTCGTTTATAAGTCTGACGATTATTCCACCAATAACAGTGCTGTCAGGTCCAAAAGTAATATCTGATTTAAGGTGAATCAAGTTGGGGTTGATTGTAACTGCTTCTTGTTCAGATTGGGCAACAGCGTGATATGGGTTTTGCTCACCATAATGATCGTGTTCAACTGGGGTAACTGCAATAACCTTTTGGGTCTTATAGTGTTTAGTAAGTTCGGCTGTGGTTTTGATCAGATTCAGTTTGCTGGGGACAAGTGAGTAGTAATCATGGGTGATATAAACAACATGAGAAGCATTGGAGATGGCACGAGAAAGGTCGGACTTTTCCTCGATTTTAATGTCAGTTATTTTAGTGTTGCTTTGGACTGATTCGAGTTGGCTCATAAGTCCATAGAATCTCTCGTTCCCGTAGTAAGAGCCGTAAAGATCAGCGCAGACGATTTTTTCATATGCTCCAGAACCGTAGAGTCTTCTGATGATTCCAGCGGAAATCTTGCTTGCTGAACCAAAGATGAGGAGAGACATATTTGGGAATTTGGATTAGGGATAAAGGACAAATAATTATTAAATAACTCAAAGATATAATTTCGACTAACATTAAACATAATTTTTTTGGTAAATGTCTCTGCTTCCTGCTCCTCAATACACCTACTCCAATGAAGAATCGTAAAATTCAACGTTTATGTGTTTCTCAATTTTTAGCCTTGAGTTAATCATTCACTCCATTAAGGCCAACCGTGATTGCAAGAAGGATAGAAAGACATTTAATTTATGCAGAACCACTCTTCTTGGAAAGCTGGTTGACCCTAATTATTGCCTTGATAAAGCCACAAGTATGGTTGATTGCTTCCAAAGCGTGTAAAAGATATAACACCTTGAAATAATTTGACTAGCCGTAAAGATACTAAACCTGCTTGCAAGGACAGATACCAAAAAGTCTTTGAATGTGCTAAAAACTCCTCTCAAAGTACCCTCTTCCCCAACAGTTGCCAAAAGGAGCTTGACGAATATCTTCAATGTTGATTGTTATAGATGTCTCTATGTTTCATCTTATGTGGCTGTAGAGATTCGTAATTAAAATGAGAGACGTCCTGAAATAATTCGATTATGACCAACACAAATAAGTCAACATATTGGATCTACAGATTGTATTATCAGTCATACTTTGAATGATAGATTACTATTACAAAAATCGGTTACTGTTTAAAAACAACAGGCTTCCTATAATAAGCCCACACGAAACAAACCCCACAATTAAGAACACAATACTAGGGAGACGAGATTTGTACTTTTTCAAAGTCTCTTCTGTTTGTAGTTTTAGCTTAGCTAGAGATTCATTCTCAAGTTTGAGTCGATTTAATTCCTTAGCTTGGTCTTCATTTGCTTTTGAAAGCTCAATCTTTAGGAGTGAATTCTGTTGTAAAAGGGCTTCATTATGCTCGATTTCTTTTAGGATTTTCTTTCTGAATTTTTCTAACTCTGTTAGATCGCTATTATTTATTTTATCATAGACAGGCATGCTCTCCACATGGTGTGCTGAGTCATCAATCTGTTTTTCAAGGGATGATATTTTTCTTTTACTCTCTTTACCATGAGCCTGTTCGTCAGCAAGACGCTTTTGAAGATCTTGGTTTTCTATTGAAAGAGATTTATTTTCTTTCATCAATTTCTCAATGTGAGATTGCAATTTGCTGATTTCTGGTTGATATTGAGATTCAAGGTTCCTAATTTTCTCCTCATAGAAGGTAAGCTGATTTGAGAGAGTTTCTATTTTAGCGTCTTTTTCAATGGTAATGCTGCTTATAGTTTTCTGGAGACTTTCAATTGTGCCCTGAAGGGATTGCATAGTCTTTTGGGTTGAGGTTAATTCTGCAGTTAGTGATTGTAATTTACTATCACTCTCCTTATTTAAATGGTCTAATTTTTTATTCTCCAGTTCCAGTTCATGGATGCGATTTTCATAATCTGCAACTTTAGCCTCTTTCTTCTTCAGTTCATGCTCCAAAGTAGCATTGGTATTTCTGACCTTCAGTTCGGTTTCAACCCAAACTGATTTCTGGCCTACCAGATTATCATATTCTTGCTGTAAATCTTGTAATTGACTCTGATAGGAGTTTTGTTCCTGTTTGGCCTTTTTCAGAGCTTCTCTCAAATCAAGAAGCTCATTATCTTTCTCAGTTAACTGTTCTTCTAGGCCACGGATTTTATCCCTGAGTTCAGCTATGGCTTTTTCTTTTTCAAGGTTTCCTGATCCCAAACTTTGTTGAGGGGCTTTGCTTACATCCCGTTCTATATAGTCTAAAGACTCTAAGATTGCCGTTTTGTAAGCTTCGTCAACACTCAATTCTGAGACAAGGTTGCGAAGACTGTTGAAATCTTTGGCAACCCTAACTTTGGTTGGTGTTTTTTGTTTCTCAACAGGCTTCTTGTCGATAGGCTTAACATCCTTTTCTTCATGAAGTTTTCCTTCAAGAGATTGGAACTCTGCATCCACATCAAGTTCATCATCGCTAGGTACATCCCTATGTTTGGAATCAGGGGATTGCCTATGGAGATCACTTTCCTTCTCTTTTCGCTTTTCTTCTGTCTGTTCAAAAGCTGAAATCTGGGTAATTGGGGTAAGTCCTTGGCTGGACTTCTTGTCTATGTACTCACTATCAGCCTTTTGAGTTGATGAATGGTCCAAAGTGTCAGGGGTCTTGATGTCAGACTGGCCTTTAATCTCCTCTTCTGGAGCACGGACTGGAGTTGTGTCTTGTTCAATGTTATTGAATTCAGGAGAACCTTCTTGGTTCAGATTTTGAGCCTTAGGTGTGGTGTCTTCGGGTTCTTGAGCCAGCTGGCTGTTGTTTTGGAAGGTGTAATTTAATTGTTCATTTGTTTCAGCTGATTGATCAAGTGGTCTTCCGTTGGTAGGAGTTGGGTTGTTTGAAGTTTCTGGAATAAGGTCTTCAAAATTATCAACAATAATTTGTTTATCTCCGGTAGTACCTGCATTTGATACAGTTTCAACACGTTCACTAGGACTTTTAACTTCTTCTTGTGTTGGGTGAGTCTGTTCTTGCTCGGTTGGTTCATTTTTATGAGGAGGTTCAGACTCTCTTGGTTCATTTTGCTCATCATTTTTAGTAATTGATGGTTCTTCAATTTTAGTTTCTTGATCTTGACTTTCTTCTGGCTTGGTCTCATCTCCCACAGAAGTCTTAGGTTCTTCTGGTTTTTGCTCTATTTCTTCTTTCAAATCTTGGACTTCCGGAGAAGGTTGTTTTTCGATTTCTTCTTCATTCTCTGATTCTTTGGAAACTGGCTTCTCTGTTCGCTGAGCATCAATTTCAGGTTTGTTTACAGTTGGTCTTTCCTCTTCTATTTGATCTTTTACGGGCTCACTTAGATTTTCATTCTGGACTGGCTCCTTATTTTCGGGAACTTCTATTTGTGGTTGGTCTTCAACTTTTTTCTGTTCTTCTTCATTAGAGATAGGTACATTTTCTGCTTCAGGTTTAGTTTTTTCTTCTTGATTGGTAGGCTGAGTCTCTGGTTTACTCTCAGGCTCGTTAGCTTGACTTTGTTCTTCAGGCTTATCTTCGAGAATTTGTCCAGAAGTTCCTTCAACAGGTTCTTCTACCTTATTTTCATTTGTTAATTTTTCAGGAAGTGTATTTTCTTCAGTGGTAATATTTGTATTTTCAGTTTCTTCTTTCTTCTCAATAGTTGTCTCAACTTGTGGCTGCTCTTTTTTATCTTCATTTTCCTTGTCATTTTGTTCTTTTTGATCGTTCTCATCTCTGGCAGGAGCTTCTGGTTCCTCTAGTTTCTGTTCGGTTTCTTCTTTCAAATCTTGCTTTTCTGGAGAAGGTTGCTTTTCAATTTCTGTTTGATTCTCAGGTTCATTCGAAATTGATTCTTCTTTGGGTTGATCATTGGTCTCGGTTTCAATTACTGGAGCCTTTTGCTCCTCATCTTTTGGTGGTTCAGCAAGATTTTCATCAGCTTCTTGAGCTTCTGGAGAAGGTTGTTTTTCGATTTCTTCTTCATTCTCTGATTCTTTGGAAACCTCTGTTCGTTGAGCATCAATTTCAGGTTCGTTTACAGTTGGTCTTTCCTCTTCTATTTGATCTTTTACGGGCTCACTTAGATTTTCATTCTGGACTGGCTCCTTATTTTCGGGAACTTCTATTTGTGGTTGGTCTTCAACTTTTTTCTGTTCTTCTTCATTAGAGATAGGTACATTTTCTGCTTCAGGTT